>CEPM01013620.1_pt1 | contig 12827 bp, 15 predicted proteins | sample 530371 | NCBI WGS metagenome assembly CEPM01 (sample SAMEA2620004, study PRJEB7988) | marine metagenome | biome: marine biome (ENVO:00000447); feature: surface water layer (ENVO:00002042); material: "saline water (ENVO:00002010), including plankton (ENVO:xxxxxxxx)" | depth 5 m
ATCGAAGTCCTGGAGGATTGGGCAGGCAGAGCACCCGATCCAGTGCAAGCCTGCCTGTTGTTTTCTTGCCTCAAGTATCTGGGGCGCCTTTACGACAAGGGCTCAGCAGAAACCAACGCAAAGAAAGCGCTTTGGTATTTAGAGCGATTGATTCAAAAGATACAAAAAGGAGAAACAGAGCCGCACTACCTGCCTGACGTATCTTTTGTTACTTACGACGACCTAGTAAGTGCAGAAAAAGACGTAAAAGAAGAATTTGGTATTACTGGCTACGAAATGTATTTTGAATAAGTATCAGGGTGAACAATAATCCTGAAATTGAGTTCATTCTGAACATTCCTTTAAAGTCAAAAGCTAGGCCAAGGTTTGCGCAGGGCCATGCATACCTGCCAAAGGATTACAGGGAGTGGAAAACGCTCTGCCACAACCAATTAAAAGGTGTCTTTGAGCAAAATGGCTGGAATCAAATCACACAAGCCAAACACATTTCGATTCACTTTTGCGGACATGCGCGGCATGATCTTGACAATCTGGTAGGCGCTGTGCTGGATGCAGGACTCAGTGATAGCAAGGGTTTTGGGGCTTGGGTAGATGACCGCGTGACTGTTTTTCCTAGCCTTTGTGCCACTTACGAGAAAAGCTCAAGCCAGTCGATCAAGATTCAAATATGGTTGTAACGAAAGATCTGATTGGCTGTCGGAGTTTGCATTTAGACAACCCTGTCTGTAGATTGAGAACGATTTTCGTACCCCTTGACATGCCGCTCTCAGGACAGGAAAAAGTCGTCAACGTCAAAATGCCAAAGAAGTGCCATCAGATAGTGCAGGTTCTCAAGTCGCAATACGACCTGCCGATGGGCGACGTGATGTATTACCCCGCAAGGCATGAAATCCATAAGCAAGCGGTCTACTGCAAATGGATGGCGCAAACGCTAGATGCACATGGAATCGAAATTGACCCGCACGCTCATAAAGAATGCTACGGCTTTTGGTGCAAAAACTGCCTGCATGAGGGCATGTGCAGAGTAGGAAGGTATGACGGAGTTCTGGAAGTAGACGAGAAGCAAATTAAAAAATGGGGAACCAACGCAGGAAGAAAAAAAATTGCAAGCATTCAAGTTAATGCAGGACAGACACCCCAAGGCTTTTTGTTTGACCTAGATACAGAGGAGGAGTATGTAGAAGCAACATAGGTGCATATCTGCACTAGAAATTACATTAAATCGATCAAAAGCCAGTCCACGACTGGCTTTTTTAGTGTCAAGCAATATTTACAATAGGTATCTACAAACGTAGAAAGGATTTTTTTTATTCGATAGATGTTGATCACAAATCGCTAAATGTCACTTAAGCTCTTTTTGCAAACGTGATTGCCTTGAGAGCATTACTTAGTTGACCTATTCAATCCAAGACGCCGCCCAAGGCCATCGAAGCCTTTTGGTTAGAGCCAGTCAAAGAAATTACACTCTCGTTCAGCACGCCCAAAAAATGCTTCCAATCGTGGTCCATGGCGATTGGCTCGATGTTCGAGAAATTTGGGTAGTTGAATCTGATGAACATCTGGCACAAACCTATGTGACCTTAGATGAGAAACACCCATTTATTGATTTTAAAGGCAAACAAGCTCAATCAGAAAATGTATTTGTTGTGATACCCAATGTTGTTAATGTTGATTATGTTGAAAACGTCATAGATGAGTCAGCCTTAATTGGCTCTAATAGGCTATGCAAACAGGTTGACGATCACGAGGCTGTAACTATTGACGAGTGTGAGCATTGCAGCTCAGTTGATATAAATAAATCGATTATGAGAAACCGATTGTGTCGAAATTATGTGCAATATATTGATCACTTGACTTCATCTGGAGTACAAGTTGCATTCAAAAAATTCTTAGAGGAAGAATTATCCGAACCGCAGATGCTTACATATAAAAGAAACAATCTGCAGCAGCAATGGAGTGGAATTGAGTCTGAACGCGATCCTGACGTAATGGATCAATACCGAAACATGAAAAGCTGGTTCAAATCCCGCTTGTTTGGATCCTGATCGCTGACAGGACACCATGCACGGTGTATGATCGGGGCGTCATAGCATTTTTTTTATGGACGCCCCAACACTTGGCCGGCCTGTTGTCTCATACCGCCAACCGGACGCTGAATATCGACTTGAAAATTTCTTCAGTCAGTCAGAAGCTAAAGAGCTTTTAATCAGTCCCGCCCATTGGCTGGCGAGATATGGCCCGGACGCAAAACCGTTTTTCCCTACCCCTGCTATGCAGTTAGGTACGGCATTGCATCACCGCGTTTTAGAACCTGAATCTTTTAAATCGAACTTTGTTAGTCGTTCAAATTATGGCGGTGAGCCTACCGTTGCAGAGCTCAAAGAATTGCTAACAGCTCAGGGAGCTGACTTTAAAAAGAGCGCTAAAAAATCAGAACTTTTAACCCTTGCCTATCCTGACGGGCCGCCAGAAGACAAAAGAAAAGTTCTATCTGAAGACGACTGGGAGCACGTTCATGGAATGCATGCGGCGCTGAGATCCCACGACTACACAGGAATGTGGTTCGATCCTGGACAAACAAATTATAGAGAAAACAATGAAGTAAGTGTTTATTCAAAGACCCATCAGGGCCACATGATCAAGGGCAGGTTTGACAGAATACAAATTACTGGCGATACGCTACAGATCCTAGATTTAAAGACTTGCGATAAAGCTACACCTAAACACTTCCAGCGCAAAGTTGTAGATTTTAGATATGATTTACAGGCTGCATGGTACACCCGGCTTGCAGCAGAAGCGTTTGCTAAATTAAACATTGAGTTTATATTTATTGCTATTGAAAAGAAGCCTCCTTATGGCATTTGTTTATATCGAGCATCTGAAAGTATTCTTGATCATGGCAATCGACTCATGGATAAAGCCTTGAATATTTTGGGAGAGCGCCGGGCGCTGAATGACTGGCCTGCTTATCCGCCTGAAATCCTTGACTTAGAGCTTCCCGCATGGGAGAAAATGCAGGAGGATGAGCCATGCTTGGAGTTCTGAGAGTGCCGAAGGGTTCGCCCACCACGTCAACTGAGCGAATGCGGCTGAAAAAGCTGCGAGACATGGGGCTGGCTGAGCAGATACCCAATTGCAAAAGCTGCGGCACACCCCTCAAAGTTCGATCTGGCAGCGGCAAGGCTTATAAGGCAGGGCTTTGTTATGCGTGCTGGTCTCAGACAGAGGAATACCGCATACAAAAGCGCGAGACCGCTTTAGCCAAAGACATTTGGGCTGTTGGTTATTTCAGCGGGAAGCCAGGCGAGCCACTTTTAAAGCGAACACGACTTAGGGAAGCAATAGGAAAGGCCTACGTTGGCCGTAATAAGGACAACGGCCCTGTTTTTATTGTCTGGAGCGATGGCCGAGTCACTGAGCATTACGGGCTTTCAGCCACTAACAGCAAAGGCATGACGCCCGAGCATCCCTCAGCTGTTGACTTTCCACCGGACAACCCGGAATGGTTCTTAGACCAGATTCCGCCAGAGAAACGGACGTGGTTTGAATCTTAATTATTTGCCCCGACCTGAGCGGGGCTTTTTTATTGGGTCTCAGTAGCCTGTCAGCATACGAAACACGATTGATGGCGGTTGAGAATCTGACTTTGCGCGATCCCTACTTTCAGGTGTCCGTATTGCAGCAAACGCCAAACCCTCAGACGTTGATATGGCGAGCAATGCATCAGGACTATTCAGAGGAGTACGTCGGTACTGAATCGTTCCCCGAAGAAACAGAGGCGGGCGAACTTGCTATTAAGCATCTCCTAGCAAGCAAGAAAGGACACTTTGGACCGTTAGAGCATCCGGCCATAACTTTGGCGGTTGGGTTCTTTCCTCACTCTGTAATGCAGCAGGCTCGAACGCATCGAGTTGGCGTCAGCTTCGACGTGCAATCGATGCGTTACACAGGCGAAAGGATGAGAAAAGTTGTAACTGATGAAGTTGATCCATGGTCTGTTTTCTACAGCCGCCCGGCTGGATCCTATAGATACAAAGGTAAAAAGTTTGAGTGGACAGAAGACGACAGAGCAGAAGAGCTAGATGAGTTTCAATGGCTCGCAAAAAGATACGTTGAAAAGCTTGACAAAGGTATTGCCTGTGAGCATGCACGCGAAGGCTTGCCATTTGGATTCAGGCAACACTTTGTGGTTTCGTTCTCATTAAGAGCAATTCTGCACTTTATGGATTTGCGTTCAAAGATGGACGCACAAGATGAGATCAGGGCGCTTTGTTCTCTTATGTGGCCATGCGTCGAAGATTGGGCGCCTGAAATTGCCGAGTGGTATAAGGCGAACCGATTTGGCAAAGCATTACTTTCGCCATGACTCAACCTGATTGGGACAAGTTATTTAAGCAACGTCCAGACCTTAGCCCCCCTGGCTATCAGGAAACAATTGAAAAAATCAAGCTCCATCCACACAAACCCAAACCCAAAAAGAAAAAATGAGTGCAGCAATCAAAACTTATGCAAAGGCAATCACTGCAATTTTAGATGCGGGCTACGAAATGACTTACAAACACAGAGCCCATTTTATTCAGAAAAATGATGAAGTGTTTATGCTTTACGATAAATCAGCTGTCTGTCTTTTTGCTAATACCCTTTCTAAGAAATCACATCGGGAACCCTTAAAGGCACCTAGGCGTGATGCCTAGACAGCTCAGCCGTGATGGCCGATTGGGACTTAGGGCAAGGCTTTGCCCACAAAAAAGGAAAGGTTGAAACTGCCAGTGCTTATGAGGCGTTCACCCTGTATTTGAACCTTGGGACACGTCGCAGCCAGAGGCAAGTGGCGACGATCTTGAATGTTTCTCTTAAGACCGTTGAAACGTATTCCAAGCGTTACGCCTGGCGCGAGCGGGCGGCAGCTTACGACGCTGATGCGATTAAAAAGCGGTTCAAAGAGGTCGCGCAAAACAGGGAAGAGGAACACCGCAAAGCTATTGCCAAGTTTCGAGATGATCAAGCTAGGCGAGCTAAAGCAATGGGGAATCTTGCTGAGCTAATGCTTGATTTAACGCAGGAAAAGATGCAGGCAATGCGTGCAGCTGGTGAGCTTCCATCAGAGCAGCAGCTGAGTAACCTTGCAAAAACCGTTGCAACATTAAGTGAAACAAGCATGAACCTTGAGGCAGCAGCCTTAGGCGTTGATGAACTATTGGAGACCCATTTAGATGAGTAGTATTATCTGGCGAATGCTCGACGATGAAAAGTCTGACTTTGATATTAAAGTCAAGGTCAACGAGGATAAGACCATGACAATTGAATGGGATGAAACACATCCGATTGCAATTGAAAATGGCATGAACTTTTGGACACCCGATCAATGGATGGAAATGTTTGAAGAATACCTGGAATCTTACGAGGCCGAACCCTGATGCATGCCTAAAAAGCTTGGCAGTTATTTTTTAAAAAAGGGCGCGAGGCAACATGCGCTTATCAAAAAAGCTGCAGAGCGTAAAGCGCAGGACACTTGCAAAACGGATCTAAGCTTTAAAGAGTTTATTAGCTTGGTAAATCCCGGCTTTCAGTTTTACACCTGGAACCTGATTTTAATTGAACGACTGCAAGAGGTGGTAGACGGACACCTGACCCGCTTGTTAGTGCAGGTTCCGCCACGGCATGGGAAAAGCGAGCTTTGCAAATTGTTTGCTGGTTACTACCTGCTAAAGCATCAGCAGCGATTTGTTGGTGTCAGCAGCTACAGCATGGATCTTGCTGCGACGTTCAGCCGTGCGGCGCGTTCTTACTACGTCGAGGCAGGCGGTAAGTTCAACCCTGCTAGCCAATCAGTTGCTTTCTGGGAAACAGAAGCAAAGGGCGGTTGCTGGGCCGCAGGATCTGGGGGTTCAATTACAGGTAAGGGCGCCCATTTATGTATCTGTGATGACCCAATCAAAGGACGCGAAGAGGCAGAAAGTGAAGCTTATATTACTAAATTGCACGACTGGTATAAATCAACTTTAAGAACAAGGATCAACCCCGAAGATGGCGCGATTGTTATTGTTCAAACTCGATGGAGTCAAACAGATCTGATCGGGCTTTGTCTTGATATTGAAGAAAATGCACAAGAGGAATTCAGAGAGGGCTGGCATGTTGTAGATCTACCCGCACTGTCGGAGTCGCCAGAGCAACGGCCATATATTCCTGAGTGTGTGACTGTAGAAGAGGATTGGCGTATTGAGTCAGGCTTAGCATTATGTCCAGAGCGCTACAATGAAACATCTTTAGGACAAATTCGTAGCTCTATCGGGTCGCGTGAATTCGGTGCATTATATCAACAAAACCCTCAAGCAAATGATGCAGCTATCTTTAAACCATCCTGGTGGAAGTATCGCAAATTAGAGGGCGCTCAGTATTTGCGAAAAATTTTGTCTGTTGACTGCGCCTTTACTGCAACAGCCAAGAGCGACTTTGTAGCCATCGCCGTATTGGGGGAAAGAGATGATGGCACTTTTGACGTGATCGATTTGGTTAATGAGCGAATCGACGTTATAGGCACCATGGCAGCGATCAAGGCTCAGGCGGTAAGGCACAACCCGCAAGCGGTATTAGTTGAGGCGGCCGCCAACGGGCACGCAGTCATTCAGATGATGCGTAAAAAGCTGCCCAACATTCTCCCTATTAAGCCGGACAAAAGCAAGATTGCTAGGGCTAGCGGCGCGGCGCCAATGATCGAGGCCGGTTCTGTTTACCTTCCAAATGATGCGCACTGGCTGCATTTCTTTATCGATCAGTTTTCAACTTTTCCCGTAGGACGTAATGACGATGCGGTAGATGCTGTGACTCAGGGTTTGAATTGGTTAAGAGATAGAACACCGCAACGTCTGACAACTGCAACCTGGGGCCGTAGTAATCATGCGATAGAAACGCGAATCAATAAGCGCATGGCGTGACGGATAAATTTATATCAAGAGGTGCAAAATGTTTTACAGACCGTTGCAGTTTAAGCTGACAAAACAGCAGGCTGATCAGGCCGCTGAAAATTTAAACCTGGCTAGGCGTGAGGCTTGGAGATTCCATCGACGTTGTGACGGAAAATTAGCTTATGACGATCTGGAAGCTGTAGCCTTTTTAGGCTTGATGAAAGCTTGTCATAAATTTGATTCTGAACGCGGCTGGAAGTTTTCTACTTATGCAGTTCCCAAGATTAGAGGTGAATTGCTGCACTTTGTCCGTGACCATAGTTACCTGCTGCGCCTAAGCCATCGCATGCGCGAGAACTGGGTAAAAGGTCGAAAGCTTTTGGACCGTGGAAGCAATGATCAAAACGTGGCCGATGCATTAGGGATCGAACTGGCCGAATGGCTGGACACTCGGAGTGCATGCAGCGGGGCACCGCTAGAGCTCAAAGATTCGGTTGCTGATAAAAACCAGCTGCAAGCGAAGGAAGACGACCGGCTTACACGCCTAGAACAATCGATTGATAAAGCATGGAGCCGGATGGATGAATCGCAAGTTAAAAACCTTTCGGCTCATTTTAGATTTGATCACTTACTGAAAGAGCACGCAGCCACGACACTTGTCGCGATTTCCGAATGTTTGTACTACGGCAGAGACATAAGTTGGGTTCAATTCAACGAACAACCCAAAGGCCTTACTGCCGTATCGGTTGAGTCTGGACCTGAGGGCGAGTTGCTACTTCACACACAGAATGCTCACATCGATTGAAAACCCACGACTCCCTAGGTCTGTTCGTGATTGGGTTGTCAAGACGATTTTAGAAGATTACGAATGGAACCCACACGGGGGCGCAAAATACAACCGTGCTTTTGGCTTGAATGATCTGGTCAGAGAGTTGCTTTTTGAAGCATCCACTAGACCAGAATTCGTGCATCATGCAGCAGTATGCATCGCAAGAGCAAATGCTAAGAATCCCCGTGGCGTTGTCCTGAATTGCTTTAGGAAACTCAAGTCACGTAAAGAACGATACGTTCGGATCGAATATGGCTTGTATGCCCGATACAACGAAAACAATATGTTCATGAGCTATTGCGTCGAATTCACAAGGAAAAAAATTAGACGGAGCAATATTAGGCGTCACGTACCTGGGACATTAGAGCAGGCAATTTCCTACCGGGACAGATTGCTGGCCGTGTTGGATGGTCCTAACCCGAAAGAATGGCGCAACGTCCCGCTTTTAGTTGATGAGTAGTTTTTTGGTGCAGGCCTGCTTATTCCAATGCAAGCTTTACAAGCCGAACGACGCATTCAGCACCCTCAACAAATCAAAGAACAGATCCGACAGCTGGCGCAAGCTGGCAGCGAATCTTACGATCAATGCATCGAATTGGTATGCCGCAATGTCCCCGAAGCATTGCGGGTTGAGGCGCTGTTAGAGGCTGGCATCTCAGACGCTTCTTTGCAGCTTCTGGCCTGGGCAGAATGGCAGCAACTTAAGAAAGGCGATCCGCTTTTAAGCCTAACCAACAGTCAAAGGCTGGCCTTATTTAGCCAAGACCCGACACGGGTTCACTTCCTGATGAGTGAGGCACGCGACCACATCGCACGATCTCTGCCGATAAGCCGCATAACGGTTGCATGGGCAAAATCAAAAGTTGCGCATCAGAACGCAAAAATTTCCGAGCTGGCCAGTGAAAATCGCAAAAAGCTGGGATACAAAACAAGCCGGGAGCTGTTGGCTGAAAATCAAGAGCGGATCAAGGATCTTGAATCGCAGGTTGCAAGGCTTGAGCGCGTTCTAGTCAGCCAGGAAAAAGAGCTGGCCATGTATCGCCCCGGTGCTTGATCATGGAGATTAACGACATCCTGAGCCGTTACGACTCACTCCCAGATGATGACAATCAGCTGAGCATTGCCGCACAGCGTGAGCGATCACGGGCCGTAGCAAGACGCGAGAGAAGAGAACAGGCGGATCAGATCAGGGCAGAGCTGCATGCTCAGGACTCCCGAGACTTGAATTCTCTTCTAGAGCAATCAAGAGCCAAGAGCATGGAAACCATGCTCAATATGCCTCAAGTGAAAGGCTACGAACGCGGCGGCACGCTGCTAGTGCAGCTTTCAGATTTGCACTTTGGAGCTGTCACGCGGCGAGAGTCAAAACCTCACTACTGCCTAGCGACAGCAGCTAAGCGACTGCGGTTGTATGCCCAGAAGGTGATTGAATTAGCCCTGATAAAAGACACCAAAAAGTTAGTCGTGGCTTTGACCGGCGACATGGTGGAATCTCGGATGGGCAAGATGATGCCCGACAAAATGGTGGGCTATGAAGGCTCGCAAATGTACGCCGCTGCAGTTGGCGCCCATTTGGTTGGGATGTTCATAAATGAGGTGCGCAGCTCAAACCTGTTCAGTCAGATCAGGATTCATGGCTGCCCTGGCAATGAGGCACGTCTGACAAAAGACATCTCTTTTGAAGACAGCCTGCTTAGTGAAAACCTTGATTGCAGGCTTAATGAGCACCTGCACAACATCTTTCACGGCCTGCCTGGCGTTGAACTGCAGTTCAAAGACAGAGCCATGATCATCGAAGTTGAACAGGTCAAGGTTTTGATGATCCATGGGCACACGCTCAAGGGCCAGCTAAGCCAAAAAATGATTGGCGAGACCTTGGCCCAATACGGCGCCGACTATGGGATAAGCGGACACATTCACTACCCCTACGCCTGTGCTGATTGGGCGCGGTCTGGGTCACTGGTAGGTGAAGACAACTACGCCGCAGACGGCCTGACTCTTAGGGGTGGCAACGCATCTCAGACGGTGATCCACTTCCAAGGCACACGCAGAGACCCAACATTTATCGACCTAGACGATCCGGGCGACATAGAGGGCTACGAAATCCCGACGTTCTCAGGGGCCTATGGGGTTGTGGAATTCCAGCCGTTACAAATGCAGACAGCAGCGTAAACCCACCTAGCCTGCTGTCAGCTTTCTAAACCTGATTGGGAAGCCTCCCCCGCGCTAGTCAAACATGCCCTTTCTCATGGCCGACCCTGAAACCTGGACTTTCCCGGTTCACTCCCTAGGCGCGGATCAAGCTTCGCATTTTGCATTTGGTGAACCCGTTAAGGACACTGAAGAAAATTGGCTTAGCCGTGTTCGTTCACGGCTCACTGCAGCGTGGTGTGTCGTCACTGACGACAGTGAGATCTATGGGCCGTATGTGACAGAGCAGGAGGCCGAAAGCCTGCTGTCTGAGGGCATGGCTGGCGATGTTTTCCAGATGCATTATCGGTGAAAAACGACATTTATTTCCTTGTCAACATGCAGCGTTGTGGCTGGTGCCGGAAATTCAAGCCGGTCATGGATGCCAACATCAAAGCAATGAATGAGGATGCTCAGGCTCAAATCCATGTTGCTGATTCTTCTACGCCTGAGGGCGCAGCGATTCACAAAAAGCTTGGCTGGACCGGTGGCGTCCCCTGCACTGCTGCAGTAAACGACAACAAAATTGTGCAAGCACAACCGGGCTACATGGATAACAAAAAGCTAGCCCCTCTTTTGGTTCGATTTTTCAACATTTAAAACAACTCAAAAATGAAACTCTTCATGGTTCATGCGCCGGAACGGTGCCAACCTTGTCGTGAGATGGGGCAGCGCCTTTCTGAAGTCAGATTTAAAAATCCTGATTTATTTACAGGCCAATATTTTAGCCTGATCCATGCAGATCATGAGGCTGAAAAGCTTGAAAGCCTCGATGAAGTCAAGGTTTTGCCCACTTTTATTCTGCAATCAGATAGTGGCGAAGAACTCTATAGAGCAGAGGGCCGAATCACAAAAGTTATGGCCACAAAGTTATTGGAAGCTTGTCAACATAATTCGTTCGATATGAACGAATTTCTAGAAACGGCACCGTCTGCAAACGTCGTTTTCTATCGAACCTATGCAAGACGAACAGAGTCAGATCAAAGAGAGACCTACGCGGAAGCTATCCACAGGGTGGTTTCTGATATTGCTGATTTGGGTCGCTTTACTGAGGATGAAAAACGAAAAGTATTATCGGCAGCTTTGGCTCAGCAATGTTTGCCTAGTGGGCGCTGGTTATGGGTTGGCGGTACTGATTGGGTTCATAAGCCTGAAAATTTTAGTGGATCCTACAATTGCACATCAACTGATGTTTCAGACCCTGAGGCATTTGGGTTAATGATGGAGCTGGCCATGATGGGCAGCGGAACAGGTGCAGTTTTAGAAGACTCAAAAATTAGTCAGCTACCTAAGGTTTCAACTCTGATTAATTTGGTTGAGGTTACGGACGTTGGAGAGGCTGGCGGCGATGACACGACCCGTGTCGATTGGGATAAAGACGGCGCTCGTTTGGTTGTCGGTGACTCCCGTAAGGGTTGGTGCTCGGCTTATCAGCAGGTTATTGATTGGGCTTTCAGCGAGGGGATCGGCAAGTTTGATCTAACCGTGGACCTGTCACAGATCAGGCCGGCTGGCGAAAGGCTCAAAGGGTTTGGGGGCGTGGCTAATCCCGTCAAGCTGGCCGAAACTTTCAAAAAGGTTGTGGCGATCCTTTGGAATGCCTACGGCCGCAAGCTGTCAGCGGTTGAATGTTGCCTTTTGATTGATGAGGCGTCAGCTGCTGTTGTTGCTGGGAACATCCGACGCAGTGCCGGCATGCGTCAATTTGGTTGGACTGACAAAGAGGCAGCCACCGCAAAGGACAACCTTTACAGCCAAGACGAATCAGGAAACTGGCGGGTTGACACTTACAGGGAAGCGCTGCGGATGGCTAACCACACCCGGTGTGCGCACAAAAAGCCCAAACTCTCTGATGTTGTTGCTTCCGTCACTAAGCAATTCCATTCTGGAGAGGGCGCGATTCAGTACGTCCCCGAAGCCATCGCAAGGTCAAACGTTGACCTTCTGCCAACAGAGCAGGAAAAGATTGCTTTTTTAGAGATGTATGAAGACGGTTGGGGCCGTGACTTTCTTTGTGCAGCGCTAGACGCTGTTCAGCCGGATATGGACAAAGAAGCAAAGGAACGTGAGCTGTCCCACCGTATGGGCCGTTATGGATTGAATCCGTGCGGCGAAATCTTGGGCCAGGATTTTCATTGCAACCTGGCCGAGGTTCATCTGAACAACATCGACCCAAAGGACACCAGAGCGCAGCAAAAAGCATTCGAGGCAGGCGCGTTGCAGGTGGCCGCATTGCTGCACCATGAATTTGTAGTTGATCGCTACCAATACAGCCGCAACATTGACCCGATTGTGGGTGTGAGCTTTACGGGCCTGTTTGATTTCTTTGTGCATGCGTTTGGCGCCCGTTGGCTTATGTGGAACATGGGCGGCAGGCCTGAGGGCAATATGGCGGATGAGTATGAAGCCAAAGAAAGAGGCTTTTTAGGTATGTGGCGGCGCACAGTTCGCCAGACCGTCGAGGCCTATTGCATTAAACATGGTTTGCGCGTTCCCAATCGGGTTACAACGGTTCAGCCTGCAGGAACAAAAAGCCTGTTGACCGGTGCCAGCAGCGGTTGGCATCCACCTAAAGCTCAAAGGTTTATCCGGCGCATCACAGTGGGAGCCAATGACCCTATTGCCCTAGCAGCAATTGAGTATGGCTTTAATGTCATCCCTGCTCAGTCAGCCCGTGACGATGAGGGCAACCTTCTGAACGACATTCACGACCCTCGTTCACTTGAATGGTTGATCGAAATTCCGACCGCTGTTAGCTGGGCAAACCTGCCTGGGTGTGATCGCTACGACCTGAGCCAACTAAGCGCTAAAGCTCAGTGGGGTCTGTATATGCAGGTTCAGAACTATTACACCGAACACAACACATCAGCCACCATCGAATTTAGAGAGGATGAGATTGAAGA
>CEPM01018173.1_pt1 | contig 12816 bp, 20 predicted proteins | sample 530371 | NCBI WGS metagenome assembly CEPM01 (sample SAMEA2620004, study PRJEB7988) | marine metagenome | biome: marine biome (ENVO:00000447); feature: surface water layer (ENVO:00002042); material: "saline water (ENVO:00002010), including plankton (ENVO:xxxxxxxx)" | depth 5 m
ATTGCACTTCTTGAACAGTGGAAACTACTAAAAGTACTTGATAAGAGTAAAATAGAAGACCCTGTTGCACCTTTATCTCAAATTAAAATCATTCCATTCAAGGACAAAAACGAGTGGAAATTAACAACTAAATACACAATCGGCACGAATAAAACCTAAATATACCTGTAAGTATAACTTTACAGGAGAAATATATGTTAGAATTTATTCAGTGGGTTATAGCATGGGTACAGGTGATTCCTTGGTTAGTAATGGGGGCATCTTTAGTTGCAGCTCTTACACCGACACCAGTTGATGATGGACTGGTCAAAAAGGCTTATAAACTGCTTGACTGGGTCGCACTTAACGTGGGTAAAGCCAAAGATAAATAGTTTATAATATAGAATTATAGGAGAAATTATGGAATATATTATTTTAGGATTAATAGTTATTGCAGCTGTATATCTCGTATCAAATACGAAATCTTCTGCATCAAGTAAGAAAAAAGTTGTGAAGAAAAGCACACCTAGTGTTGCACAACTTAAAAAACTTACTAAAGTACAACTACTAGAATATGCAGACAAGAACAACATCAAAGTTAAAAGAAGTGGTTCTAAAGCAGAAGTAGTTAAAACTATTTCCTCACACAAATAGTGACTTGAATACAATCACGAAAGGGGCTGTAAAGCCCCTTTTTTTTGTCCTGAAAAAGTCGATTTGACGAAGTTGCTTCCCTAAATAGTGGCATGAGTGAAATATTCAGTTTGATAAGTGACGTGGGAGCTCCGATTGCAGGAAGTCTTGTAATGGGGTTCTTTATATTTACTGTTATCAAACAGATACTAGAAGGTGTAGTTGATGACATAAAAACCCTCACAATGTTTTGCACTTCTTTAGAAAACCGTGCAAGAGTTATGTCTAACGAAATGATTAAAATAGATTTATTAGTGTCTAAAGCATTAGAACTTAGACCCGATATTGAGAGAGTCGCTAGAGCTGAAAATTTCATAGAGGACGGAAGTATAGATTCAAGAAGGGATTAATTTATGGAAAGTGTGGCACAACTGATTGGAGATTACGGTTTTCCTATTGTTATGATGGTAGGACTAGGTTATTTTGTTTACTATGTTTGGTGGTTTGTTGGTGAAAATCTTGAACCCGAAGTAGAGAAACAACATTTTGCACTGATTAAACTTATCGACCAAGTAAGAATGTTAGACCAAGACCTCATCAGACTTCAACAAAAAGTCGATGTAGTCCTAGAAATGAAAGAAAACGATAAGAAGAGGGTAGCAAAAGAGAATGAAACTAAAAAAAGATAGAACTTTATTAGGAATTGGATGGGTAATCCTTTTCGTATTTTTTGCATCTACTGTAGAGGCAGATGAAATTGTACACAAATTTAAAAGTCCAAGCTTCAGTGGAATTGGACAAAGTTCGCATTATCTTACTATTGAGAATCAAGAGAAATCTAGACGGGATAAGATTGCTCAAGACATAAGAGACCAAATTGCCAAAGCAGAAAGAGAGGCAGATAATACAACGCTCGCCAAATTTTTAAGAAATGTAGAGAGCAGAATTTATGCTCAAATAGCAAAACAATTAGTAGAGAATATGTTCTCTAACGGTGAAGCAGCTTCATATGGAGTGTTCACTATTGAAGGAAACACGGTAACGTATGAGAAACTAGTCGGAGAAGATGGTGCAGAATTTATCAGATTAACGATTGTTTCAGAAGATGGAACCACAACAACATTAGATATACCTGTAGGTACTGGTAGTTTTTAAAATGAAGAATTTTGGTTTTGTAGGACTTTTATTGGTCTTGCTCACGACTGGGTGTGCAAGTGTTCCAACAGTAAATGATTCTTGTACAACTGCAATCATGGAAAAGATTGGAACTTGTATTGAACCTGCTGAAGCAGTAAAACTTCCTACACACTTAGAATTATTAGAATTACCACCTGCAGAAACAATGCCTATTGTTGCAGTTTACGGATTCTTGGATAAAACAGGACAACGTAAGAGCAAAGATGGAATCGCTTCTTTCTCAACTGCAGTAACACAAGGTGGTGAATCATTTCTTATCGATGCACTTAAAACTGCAGGACAAGGAACATGGTTCAGAGTAGTAGAACGTACAAGTCTAGATGCACTTGTAAGAGAAAGGCAAATTGTTCGTTCTGCAAGAGAAGATTTTGCGAATCAAGAGGGGAATGAAGATGCACCCACGGGAATTCAACCACTCTTATTTGCAGGAATCCTACTTGACGGTGGGATTATTGGATATGATACCAACATTGAATCGGGTGGCCGAGGCGCAAGATATTTAGGAATCGGTGCTTCAAACCAATATAGAAGAGATGTTGTAACAGTAAGTCTGAGAGGAATATCAACACTTACTGGTGAAATTTTACTTAATGTACAGACCACTAAGACAATTTTATCGACTGGTGGTGGTTATGATGTATTCCGTTTCGTTGATATGGATACGAAACTTGTGGAAATAGAGGACGGTGTAGCAACCAATGAAGGAGTTACGAAAGCAACTCGTTCTGCGATTGAACTTGCTGTTCTTGAATTAATCTATCAAGGTGATGAGAGAGGATATTGGAAGATAAATTGGCCGATAACTGAATCTAAAATAAAAGAGGAAGTGTCAGACTTTTTAGACGAAAATGAACTTGTTCTCGTTACAGAGGAAAACAACAATGAAGAATAAATTATTACTCATTATGTTAACATTAGGTCTACTACCTGCAGGTTTATATGCAGGAGCAGACGATAACGAAATTTGGTTGCAACAGTCAGGTACTGCGCTTGTATTGAATTTCACTCAGAAAGGTTATGGCAACAAAGTAGGTGGAGATGATTTCTCAGGTACATCTATAGACATGGTTCTTACTGGTGCAAATGTTGATTTCACACTTGTACAAACTGGTGACAGTAACAAGTTATATGGGCCTATGCTCGCTGATGATGCAGACATTAGTCTTACCTTTACTGGTAACTCAAATGTTATGGATTGGAATATAGGGTATCAAGGTTCTGCTGACGACCTTAATATGTTAGGTGTTATTGCTGGTGACTCAAACACATTCAATATTGATATTGGATATGATGCATCTGCAGAATATCTTAACTGGGACTTGGATTTAGACGGTGATTCAAACGTGTTCACTACAAAAGTAGATAGTGATAACGCAGTTTGGGACTGGGAAATTACAGGTGACAGTAACGACATTAACACTTTACAAATGGATGCAACTGATAACTCTATTAAAGCCGTTTTAACTGGTTCAAGTAATGATATAGACATCATTCAGAAATCAGGTTCAGACACTGGTTGTCCAAATGGTCAATCATGTAGTGGTATAATTGACGTATCTTTCGTGACTTCTAATGGCAATATCGACATCGTTCAAAAAGACGATAACGATACTTAATATTTTACTGGTCGGGTCGGTCTATGCATCAGACCCGATTGGTGAAATTATTGAGGAAAAAGGTTATGCTGGTCTAACTAGAGACGGGGATACAACCGTTCTACTTGCCAGTGAAAAACCTGATGTGTTGATGTATGACACAGCACAAACACAAAATGGACGAATGAAAATTCAGTTCGAAGGTTCTGAAGAACTTTCATTAACTGAACATTCTAAAGTTTGGATTGACGAGGTTTATTATGACCCCGACCCGTCACTCTCAAAAATGTCATTAAGAATGGCACAAGGCACCGCTCGATTTGCATCGGGTTTTGGTGGAAAAATTAACAAAGCGAATATTGATATAAGAACTCCAACTGCTACAATCGCAGTTAGAGGCACAGATTTCACAACTTCTATTGACGAAATCGGACGCTCGTTAATTATACTTTTGCCAGATAAGTGGGGTTCTCCTTCGGGAGTAATTGTAGTGTCAAATGCAGGTGGAGAAGTTACACTTGATGAAGCATATCAAGCAACAATGGTATCTACATTTGACGACTCACCAACTAAACCTGTTACAGTAAATGGAATAGACGTTAATATGATTGATAATATGTTTATTGTCAATCCACCTGAAGAGGTTAGTGACCAAGTTGCAGAAGAACAAGGTGGTGGAGAAAATGACGCTAACAATATTCTAGATGTAGACTTCTTAGAATTTACCGATTTAGAGGAAGATTACTTTGAAGATGATGAGCTAGAATATACAGAGTTAGATAGAGATTTATTAGAAGTTGATTTTCTCCAAGACTTATTAGATGTCGTTTTAGACATTGATAGAAAAGTTGGTATAGATGTAGAACGAGACCAAAAATTTGGAAGTGTTCGTTTAGAAGGAACAGTTGCAGGTTTTGATAAAGATTCTCAATATAATACAATTATAGATAAGGGAATTGGTCAAATATGGTTTTACAGGGAAGTGAATGGAATCATTTCTATTAGAATTCCTATGTTTGCACAAGCAAGTATTAGAACCATAACAGACGAAAAGGAGTCGCTAATTAAGGTGGGTGATGGTTCGTCTATAAATATAACCATTACACAAACTAACTAAGGAGACAATATGTTAGAGTTGTTAAGAAAATTTCGTATATGGCATGAAGACCAAATCTTTGGTTTTCAGAATGCAATGAGAATAGATGATTACCATATGTTATGGTTTGCATTCGGCAAAGGAGTTTTATTTACGGCTATATTATTTTGGATTTTATAAATGAATAAACTTTTAATAATTTTAATGTTGATACCTTCGTTTGCATGGGCAGATGATAATCACAATCACGTCCACATAGAACAGGTTGCATCAGGAACTGTTGATATAGACATTACTCAAATTGGGTATGATAACACTATCGACTTTTCTTTTGCACATAGTGGTAATTCATTCGATTTATCACAATCAGGAAATGGTAACTCTATTTCTTGGGTCTCATATTGGGGTTCAGGAAAATCTTGGGGTGGAGACGTTGACGGTACAAACAATAGTGAAACCGTTATTCAGTCAGGTGGTGCAACATATGGAAGACACATATGGGGTAACAGTAATACCGTTGAAGTAGAACAAAGTGGAGACCATACACATAACCTAGACATTCATTCAAGTCAAGTAGAACATGATATTCTACAATCAGGTACTGGAACACACTACAATCACACTTACTTTTATGGAAGTGCAACTGCATCAGATACCACTATATCACAAACAGGAACTGGGAATCATAATTCCCAAATTAGACTTCAGGGAACTCAACCTACAACTTTGAACCTATCTCAGAGTGGAAGTACAAATAAATCTTACACATTAACACAAAATTGTTATACTTCAGGTGGGTGTACAATCAATGTTTCTCAAACAGATTAAAGCAAAAACTATGCGATTTTTGGAATGTTGCTTAATGAGGGTAACTAAATGGTAGAATGTCCTGAAGAGTATTATGAGTGTCTCACCGAAGAGGAATATGACGAACTGTTAGACCTATTCGATGAGAATGGTCTTGTAATGCCTGAATCACTAGGTGACGGTGAAGCAGCCGCACAATTTGTTTGGAATGTATTATTCCTAACACCTGCAGAATTAATCTATATCGGAATATCAATGTCTGTATTAGCATTTTACGGACTCTCTATATACTATATGTTCAAAAAGATACAGAAGAAATTCTCATGAGTGAAAGAATAGACGAGTTAATACAAAATTACAGAAAAGGTCAAAGACAAAAGTTTTGGTCTGCAGTATGGTCAGGAGTATTAGGTCTCGCACTAATAGGAATATGTTTATACATTTTCTTTTTTGCATGGCCAACCATTGAATAATGTATTCTTGGAAAACAGTATTAGTAACAATCGGGTTACTATTTACACTTAAAATTTGGAATCCATACTTTGTAGAAAACATCTCTTGGTCGTGGTTTGACTACTTACATAGCACACATAGTGTTCAAGAATACAATCCTGAATCAGGACTTCCCGAAATAGTTTTAGTCGATATTGACGAAAAGTCAGTAGAACAATACGGTCAGTTACCATTCCCACGCAAAATATACGCAGATAAAATGTTAGAATCACACTGGTCTAACACTTATGTGTTTACCCAAGTGTTCAGTGAACCCGATAGATTCGGGGGAGACGAAGAGTTCGCAACTGCACTAGTAAACAGATTATCAATCTTATCTTCTGCACCCACTATTCAAACCGATAAAGGTTCTAGTCCATTTGTAGGAACAAGTACTTTGGGGTCAGGAGACGCTAAAAACGCAGTATGGGGGACGCCAGGTGTCCTCAGTCCCATTCCTATACTAGAGGGAAACACTTATGGTGTAGGGGTAACTACTGCAACTCCTAGTCAATCAGGTACACCAAACTTCGATGGAACTATACGTTCTGCACCGTTACTCATGCAGGCGAACGGACAAATATATCCTTCACTTGCAGTTGAAGTGTTACGTGCTTATAATGACGAAAAATCTTATCAAATGAAAGTCACTGAAGAAGTTGGTGTTGAATGGGTCAGAGTCGGAAGACAAAAACCCATATCAACTACACCCCAAGGTGATTTAATGATAAGTTATTGGAATAAATTTAAAAGATATTCCTTCACTGATGAATTACCTGAAAATTCTATCCTTGTCTTTGGGGTAACTGCTGAAGGATTGAACAATCCAGTTTCAACCCCAATGGGTACAATGTATCCTCACGAAGTTCAAGCGAACCTGATTCAAACCGCTTTGACAGGAATTCAAATAAAGCAATCCTACTTTCTTGAATTTGTAGAAGTTGTTCTTCTTCTGGCAGTGCTTGTAATAGTGTTGGTAATGGTTTATAAGCTTCCCACAGCTCTTTCGGGGTCATTCTCTCTAATACTCGTAGGACTTCAGGTGGGTGGGAGTTTCTATATTTGGTCTTCAAGTCTCGTTCTCTTCGATACCTTCTTTTCATCTATGGCCTCCTTGATTGTTTTCGGTCATGCATCTTTTAACAAATACTATGTCACCTTCCAAGAAAAGCAACAAATAAAGAAGCAGTTCCAAAAATATTTATCGCCAGACATGATTGAAGAACTCCAAAAAGACCCTTCAAAATTGAGACTTGGTGGAGATAGAAAGGAAATGTCCTTCATGTTCATGGACATTATCGGGTTCACTCCAATCAGTGAAGCTTATAAAAACAGAGACGACCCTGAAGGATTAGTAGAACTTATAAACAAATTTCTAGACTTACAGACTAAAATAATTCTAAATAATGGTGGAACCATCGACAAATATATGGGCGACTGCATCATGAGTTTTTGGAATGCTCCTTTGGAATGCAAAAACCATGCAGAAATGGCAGTCAAATCAGCACTGGAAGTGTTGGAAGCAACTAAAGGATTAAACAATGACCTCAAACCTCTCAACCTGCCTCCTATTAATGTTGGCATTGGTATCTCCACAGGCGACTGCATCGTTGGAAACATGGGGTCAGAACTTAGATTTGACTATTCCGTCATTGGAGACGCCGTCAACTTGGGCGCTAGACTCGAAGGACAAACACGAAATTATGATGGGGTGGACGTGTTGTTATCGGAAGACACTTATCGACAGTGTAAAAAGGGAGCATTCAGAGAAGTCGATAGAATTAATGTTAAGGGAAAATCCGAGAAGGTACGCATATATACCCCCATTGCAGGAACCGATTTCTAATAGACAACTTTATACATTTGTATTCCTACAACTCGCAGACATATACACCACTTATCGGGGACTTCAATATGATTGTGTATATGAAGCAAATCCATTATTAGGTGAGAAACCTTCAGTAGGAAAAATGTTTGCAACTAAGTTTGCAGTCCTTACACCTGCATTTCAATATGATAAAAATAACGGTAATCTATCTCCAAGAGTATTGAACGAAATAAACGGTTTAATGACTCTAGTAGTCTTGAATAATACTATTGTTACTAAGAAAGCTGAAAAAAACTGCAAAAAAGTTTAAAAAACCTCTTGAAAAAACCCACTTTGACCATATATAATATATAAATACTTTTGGTTTTAATGATGACTAGTATTTAATTACCGTACGAATTAAAATCAAAACTTTGAGGGTTCCTTTCCATGTTTGAGTTAGGATACTTTCAAATCGGAAACTAACGAGTCGTGTCGAGTTTCCACTATAGTATGAACTCTTTGTGACTTGAAAAGAGCTCGGGAACTGGGTTGAAGTCGTAAGACGGATACAAGGGGACTTAAAAAGAGCTCGGTTACAAAGAGATTCATACGCCTAGTTGCTCATAAGAGGACTAGAATATTAATTACTTGCTTAATAAAGGAGAAATATATGACTATCTATGACGATGTCTTCGGGAAATCATTCCCATTCGCAATCGGGTTCGACAGAACTCTTCAACTATTAAACCGTGCAGAACACTTGCATGATAATTCTAATTATCCACCTTACAATATTGTAAAACACGATGCAGAAAATTTCAGTGTCGAAATTGCAGTAGCTGGATTTGATAAGAAAGAAGTCTCAGTAACAAAAGAGAAAGAACAACTTATCATTGAAGGTAAAAGTGAGGGTGAAGATACATCAGAATACGTCCATAAAGGACTTGCATCACGTTCATTCGTTAGAAAGTTTACACTTGCAGACGATATTGAAGTTAAAGGTGCAGACATGAAAAATGGTGTTTTAAGTGTTTCATTGGTGAGAGTAATCCCCGAAGAAGACAAACCACAAGAAATCAAAATTTCTTAAAAAACCCCTTACAGATACACCTGTTATGTTGTATAATGGGTGTATCTTTTTATATTATGGAGTAAATTATGTCAGTAAGTGATAACAACGCAATTATGGGACTGCCTATAGAAATAGGACAAGAAGTTCCTGATGTTGATTTCCCAGTTCGTGTAACAGACGAAGAGGGACAACAAAAATGGGGTAGTATCAATAGTACCCAAGAATTTGCAGGAAAAAGAGTAATTATCTTTGGACTGCCTGGTGCATTCACACCTACTTGTTCTACACAACAAGTGCCTGGTTTTGAAGGTCACTTCAAAAAATTTCAAGCATTACAAATCGATGGAATATACTGTATCTCAGTAAACGATTGTTTTGTTATGGATTCTTGGAGAAAGGAATTAGGTGTTGAAAATATAGTTTTCCTTCCCGATGGAAATGGAGAGTTCACACATAAGATTGGTGCAGAGGTCAAGAAAGCAAACCTAGGATTTGGTATGAGGTCTTGGAGATATGCAGCTGTTCTTAATGATGGGAAAATAGAAAAAATGTTTATCGAAGAAGGATTCTGCGATAATCATACTGAAGACCCATTCCTAGTATCTAATGCAGAAACAGTATTAGAATGGTTGGGTAACAGGTCATAATGTCTCTTAGACAAATTCTATCCGACAATGTAAATTCAAACGGGTTACCTATTCTTGAAGGTAACCTGTTTGACTCTATAACCAAAGAATATGGTAAGGAAGAATTTCGTCTTGCACTCGCAGATTTTATTGCAGAAAACAGACCACCATTCCCCTTCAAAGAAATATCTGAAGAAAGAATGAGAGAAATGTTTCTTGCATTGAGAGACTATGATACAACAAAATGTATCACACCCACTGAAAACCTAGAACAAGAAGTCATGGAAAAGTATGACGATTATACTTATGACTTTTATTCTTGGGGTATGGGTTTAATTGATTGTGCATCGAATCATTCTGATGCATCTAATTACTTCCACCAAGATTTAAGACTTGCGTGTGGAAGTTATGGTTTTCAACCACCAGTAAAAGTTTGGGAAGAAGGAACCTCTAAAGAAATTTGGAGATGTCTAGGGCCTATTTGGAGAGGAATCAATGGTGTACAAAAAGTACAGGTTGAAGGAAAGGAAGAACTCATGGGTGGAAAGTTGGATGAAAAGTCTTACATTTCTGCATTTAGATTGGGAACATACATTGCAACGCAGTTCAAACCACTGGTTGCAAAATCTATCTATGATAACACTAGGGCGAAAACAGTTCTTGATACTTCGTGTGGGTGGGGAGATAGGTTATGTGGGTTCTACGCAGGTAACTACACAACCCATTACATAGGAACAGACCCTAATCCTGAAACATTCGAAAGATACAAAAAACAATGTATTGCATATGAAAAAATTCTTACAGGTCAAGAACCAAACTTAATTGAACAAGAAGATTACTTTTCTTGTATTGGTTCAAAGAAAGTTGAGATATATCGATGTGGTGCTGAAGATTTGAATTATGATACACTTCCACCTATTGATTGTGCATTTACTTCTCCACCATACTTCTCAACAGAAAGATATAATGAAGGTGGAGAACATGAAGAAGACCAATCATGGTCTAAATTCAATGAGTATCACGCATGGAGAGATGAGTTTTATTTACCCGTTGCAAAAAAATCTTATAACGCACTTGCAAATAGTGGAGTGTTATACATAAACATTTTAGACCCAAAAGTAAATGGTGTCAGATATAGGTCAGGTGATGAAGTTATCGAACACGTTGGACAAGAATACTTTGACGGTCAAATAGGAATGAGAATAATGCAGAGACCACAAGGTAAATCTGTATTTAAAGATGAAGACGGTAACTTTGATAAAGATGCAATGGACGAATACATGAAAAAATACTACATTGAAAATATTTGGTGTTTCTCAAAAGGTGTTTGTCGTGACTTTTTTCAAGATGCAAGAGTGAGTACACTAGATGAGTTTTTTGGATGAGTTAAACCCTTTCGAAGCTATCCCTTGCATCGATATAGAAGATTTAAAAACAGTTGACCCCTCAACGTTGTTCAACGATATTTGTATACCACTTAAAGAACCAAAATCAAAAAAGTTCATTGACTTCTTTCAGTATCAAAGAAGAATGAGATATGGTCATGAAGGATTACTTCCTTCTGAATACGTTCATGAATATCATAAGATTAAAAATGAATGGCAAAGAAAGATTTTAACAGTAGGTGTTAAAGACGACTTGGTCGTAATAGTATTGAAACACGTTCAAATGTTCCAACACATTTATAAAAGACTGGAAGGATTACCAATCAGTGCAAGTGGTTCACTAATAAATGAAGAACTAGTATTCGATGCATTGAAAGAAAATGTATGTAAAAAATTCTTAGGTAATGAAGAAGAATCATTATGGTTAGAAAAGAAAGGACTGGAATTACACACTCACTTTGAAACCTATAACTATTACTCTCATGTTGATACTAACATGGCAAAAATGAAAAATAGGTGGAGAACTAAAAAGGGTGTAAATAGATTATTAAAAAATCCTAAACTTACACATAGAAAACTTACTCAACCTGATGGTGCTGTAGAAAAAATAAACAATGCATTTCTCAGGTGGAAGAGAGATGTTGAAAAAACAAAATGGTTATCCAAAGGAATGGCAGATGCGATTACCAAATATGAATATTGGAATGACCCGTCTGTAGAATACTATTTGTTTGAATACGAAGATATACCTGTAGGACTTATTGTATATCTTTTAGTCAATGAAAAGATAGGGTATCAGTTAGTAAATAAATCTATTGACCATATGGTTTTTGAAGAAGAGGTTGATATACCTGATGAAGTTAGAAAAAGAATTGGTGCGTATATGCATTATATAACAATGAAAGATTTACAGAAAAGGGAAGTTGTAGATACATTCGCAGGTGGAGCTATGGGAACTAGGAAAGCGTCTCTAGGAATCCATAAGTCAATTATGAACGATAGTTCGTTTGGAGTTAAAATTTATGAGTGAAATATTACATAAAGAAGTAGTAGACGGTGTTGAGATTACAGTTAGAGAAACTCAACAATGTGTAATTTTAGAATTCAATGGAGAGTTAAATCAGACTTCCCTGAAGAAAAAATATCCTCATGATTTACAAAAGACATACACTAGAGAAATGGTTGAAGTGTTAAACTACAAAACGTTTCCTAATACACCTACAATAACGCAACGTGCATTAGTTTTAGGAACTGGTGGTGGAGTGATTCCTTCCTATTTGTATAGGAATACACAAATGAATATAACTGCAGTTGATATATTTGATTTGAAAAATATAGGTGAAACTTATTTCCATATGCCCAATGACGATAGAATTACTCACGTTGTTGGTGATGCATTTGAATTCGTAGAAACCTGCACCACGCAGTATGATTACATTTTTGTAGATATATTTGGGCCGAGTGGAACACCTGAACAATTCAAATCAACTCAATTTTATGATAACCTAAATAAGATTAACAAGGGTTACATTGTATTCAACGCATTTGTAACTCAAAGAAATTATGAACATTACTATAAAGGATTGAAACATTCATTCAGTAATGTATTTGAACAATATAAGAGATTAGGACGATATAGTAAAAACCATATCGCATTTTGTCATGACAGAGACTAGGAAAATGTTTATCGAGGGAGTCTACAGAGTTGTAGAAAATCCTAATGATAAGACTGCAGGAATAGAAATATTAGGTGGTCAATTCGATGGTCTAGTGTATCAATATGGTAAAGTGCAAATGGAAACAGGTCGTCCACATCTTAATTTTCAAAGGACAATTAGAAGAGTTCCTCATGAACAAGATGCGAGTGAGGAAGTAATTCAAGAACTCCTAAATAATGAGGAATTAAACACACTGATGGGTGATATACTTGTAGAACTCATCGAACACCAAGCGGAGAGAGAAAAGAATGAACAAACAAGTATTGATGGAACAGATAAAGAGACATGAAGGTGAAGTTTTAGAAATTTATGAAGATTCACTTGGATATTTAACACTAGGTGTTGGACACCTAATTAAAGAAGGTGACCCTGAACATGGACAACCTGCAGGAACACCAGTAAGTCA
>CEPM01016370.1_pt1 | contig 12706 bp, 4 predicted proteins | sample 530371 | NCBI WGS metagenome assembly CEPM01 (sample SAMEA2620004, study PRJEB7988) | marine metagenome | biome: marine biome (ENVO:00000447); feature: surface water layer (ENVO:00002042); material: "saline water (ENVO:00002010), including plankton (ENVO:xxxxxxxx)" | depth 5 m
TTGTTCTTCAGTTTCTTAATCTTACCGATGCTCTTACCTTGCAGGAAGACAGCAGCGCCTGAACCTTCATCAGGGATAACAACCTCAAGTGCTGCACCAGAACCAGCAAGCAGAGGTCCAAGGATGCCAGGAATAGCATCAACATCAATAGATGCAGTCTTATATCCTTTACCAGCAGATGTCAGAACGACATTTGTAATAGTTCCAAGCAATTCACCATCATCAGCAACTGTGATGTTACACAGAGCACCTTCACCGTCGCCCTCAATAGGTACGTTGTAGTAGATGCCATTTACATATTCAGTACCGCCAGATGTGATACGGATTTTTTCAATCTCTCTATTGGATGCAATATCGGTAACGATAGGCAGTTTCTGATAGAATCCACCTGGGTTAACCAGTTTGATGTCAGAGATAGGTCCGATTGCCTTAGTAGAAGTCGTAGAGTACGACGCTCTGGTAAGACCCGTTTCAGTTTGACCCAAAGGTGCAGTGGATTTCTCAGGTTCGCTGCTCAACTCGAAGTTGAATTGAGTATCACTGAGGATTTCATTAATAGTGTACGTTCCCTTATATGGAGTCTGGATAACGTCAATAAACGAATCATCGCTAACAGGTGAGTTATCAGGGCTAGTTCTGGAAGGATCGAAGTAGTAGGAGATGTTAGTAACATCTTCGTTAACGATAAACTTGACCAGAGGTTTAGGTGATGTCTGATCAGTCAGTCCAGGAATACCTTCTCTAACAATGTTAACGAACGGATATTCCAGTTTGTACTGGTTATCCTTCGAGAAGGACATAAAGTATCCAAGGTTAGAAACATCATCCAAGTCAAAGATATATTGATGACCACGTACAAACAGAAGTTTGGGGTGCTTAGCGTAGATGTTTACACTACCAATAGTATTTTGTAAGAATGCAGGATCCTGTACAGCAACAGATCTCAATTTGTACGTAAACTCTCTACTATTAAAGATTTCTTGAACAAAGAATGATCCAGCGTACTCATTTGTTGAGAATCCTTCAACAAAGATGATTTCATTGACTTCAAAGTTGTTCTTACTGCTAGAGGCACAGTAAACAAGATCAGTGTATGACAAAGCACCACTAGGAATAACATCCTTATCAAGATTAGATGTCAAGGTAAACTTCTTAACACCAACCAGACCAGCAAATGTCGCAATCTTGTGGGTAGCATCAAATGTCAATACGAGACCAACAGCGGCAGCATCAATCGTGTCACCCTTAATATAAACAGAATCTGCGTAGATCTCATCAATTTTAATGATGTAGTCAGTAGGACTAAACTCTTTCCAAGTTGCATACTGTGCAAGAATGCCACCAGCATACGCAGTGTTATTGATGTCTACATCAAAGGAACCAGCAATTCTAGTAAACACCCAGTTAACAGAACCGTCAGAAACCGTACCTACATTGTGAGTAGGTGCAGTTACTCCAGACGTACCAGTGCTAGATGCGGTGTAGATCTTACCATCGTTATAAACCTCATCACCAGTGGTGTATGGGTTGTTATCACCCCACTGAGGAATTGTTGTTTCTACAGTAAAGACCTGTGCAATCGTATTTTCATCGTTTGCAGTAGACTTCAGTTTTTTCTGGGTATCAAAGTTACCAATGATCTTACCGATTTTTACAGAGTTAGTGCCAACTTCAACGATGGTTCCATATGCGTTAACAACATCTTGACCGCCAATGGTTTGATATTGTTGCAGGATAGAACCCTTAGTAAACGTTGCAGGTTGATTAAACGTTACTGTCTTAACAGCATCGATGCTGGTGTACAGAGCGTCTCTCAGATAGAACTTGGGAATAACTTTAGTATCCAAAAGCAATTTCTTACCCAACGGAGTGGGAACAGTTGCAGTTCTAGTCTCATAAGTCTGCTCAACAGAAGAGAACGAGAAGATACCCTCTACGTTATTGGATACAACATCGCCGTAGTCGAGGATTTGGATACCAGCAGGTCCAAGTTCCCAATCAGCAGCAGTGAGAACTTGTGACTGATAAGTGAAATCGTTGATTGTAGATGCAACGATAACCGACATACCTTGCTCAACAGTGTTGAGTGCATACGTGCCAGTCTTAGTTTGTTCTCTATCGAGTTTGAAAGTGAATGCGGATACTTCCTTGTTGGAACCAGTTGCTTGTCCAGGAGTAAAGGTGTCGTCATACTTAACCACCTGAGAGATTGATACGTTATCAACCCAACCACCAAGAGAGGTTGTAACAACGGGTGAAGCAACACCCAGCATACGTACCTTCTCAAGATTGGTATCGACAGTCGTACTTGTGATGCTGATTTCTTCGTTACCAGCAACATATACCTTATAAACGTAGTTACCAACGCTAGGAGAGGACTTAACGAAAGCAACGTGTACAAATCCTTGGTTGTTAAACGCTGTCCACATAGCAGTGCTTGCGGAGTAGTACGTATTTGCACCCAACTCCAATACCAACTTACCAAAGTTGGGACTTGTGGAATCACCATCAACACTCAAAGTTGCATTGGTACCTGTGTTAGGAATAACTTGGAACAGGAGTGGTTTAGATGCTTGTGCATTGTATTGAGTGGTGCCAATAGCCATCCAAGCTTCGCAAGTCCAATCAGTTGCAACATCAGCAGATCCATAATCAAGCAGGACTGTATTTGCAGCAGCAGTTGTTGATGCAGATTGAGCACCATACTTGAACTTAGAAGCGTCTAAGGTGGGAGCAGTACCCCAAGTAACTGTCAGATCATTGTTATAAGTCGAATCTGCGCTATCGGTAGTCTCGAAATCAAGGATAGCGATTTCGTTAGTTTCGATCTTGTTACCAACAATGATGGTATCACCAGAGTTATCATTTGTAATAGATGTTGGTTTGAATCCAATACCCTGATCTTGCTTAACATAAGCAGCAGTCAGTACGTTGTTGGTGTTCCAAGAGACCTTGAAGATAACCGCACGGTGATCATTATATGAATACTTAACATATGCACCGACATCAATGTTACCAAAAATATCGAACTTGCAACCAGTCGAGTGAATATCATCAAAAGTTGCACCAGTTGGAGCAATAATCTTAGCAACTGAAGGAGTCTTGAGATCATCAGGACTAAACTTCATATAGAGAATACCGACTCTGTTACCACTAGAAACGTTGGTAGCAGTAGCAGTTACATATCTAGATCCATAATCATCCTGAGTCATCTTAGGATTGGTGAATCTATATGCAGCATTTCCAAATTGACGACTCCACTGAACCTCAATAGTTGCAGTATCGTAGTACGTTTCACCAATAATGATATTACCAACACCAGCAGGGTCACTTTCACCAACAAATACAGTCTTATCATTACCGATGTAATGAAGATCAGTTAGTTTCTCAGTGCCACTTGCAGAACAAATCTTACGCTTCTCTTTTACAGAACCATCAAGGTTCAGCAAACCGATCCACATATCATCTGGACTCGGTGAGTTGGTATCAGTAGTACCACCAACATAAATCTGACCGTCTTCGTCAATAGTGACAGAAGAGATATAGTCACGACGAGTAGCACCAGAAATACCAGCAATCTCACGCTGCCATACAGGAACAGCAGTAGGATTGTTCAGACCATCAAAACCAGACCTATACTTAGCAACAACCAAGTCGGGGTTGTGAGTCAGGTTGGTAGAGTTTGGAATAGTCTCACCAACTACGTAGATATTGTGGGGAGTTGAGTTCTCAATGTAGATTCTATTGAAGATGCACTTCTTATCACCTGTGGCAGGTGCCAGAGGCAGCATAGTACGTGTCCAAAGCAGTCTTCCATCACTGTTGAACTTGGCAATCAGACCACCAGAGTCTCCACTTACATCATCAGCGTGACCAACAACATAGAATGTACGGTCATCTGCAATAGCGACATCAACAATCTTACAAACTCTATTTTCGCCACTGCTATTTTCTTTCAGGACTGAGAGAGCATATTGTGCTTTCTTAAATCTCTGTGGGTGTGAAACACGAATTTCTGGGGCTTCATTTTCGTCATATCCAGAACCAGAGTTGATGATATTGACTTTCTTAACAGCACCAGATTCTTCTCTCGTAATAGAGAGTGCAAAGTCCTGACCAGAACCACTAACAACCTGGTAAGTCGGAGGAATATCTTCAGAATAACCAAGACCTTCTTGAGAAACCGTTACTCTCTCCACACCAGAGACGACTTTAACTCTGTACGTCTTATTGGTTTGATCGATAATAGGAATACTATCAACGATAATTTCATCACCAGCTCTCAGATCGTGCTCATCAACTGTAGTGATTCTGCCGTAAGGGAGATCATCAATGATGGATGAAGTATATCCAGTGATGTCAATACCTTTAACAGAATTGACCTTTGCAGATGCACCATAACCACCAGTGCCTTCATCATCAAAGTACAGTTTGTCATTGACTTTATAAGATCTACCAGCATTCTCAACCACAAATCCACTAATTTGAGCATCCTCAAACTTAGTAGTAGTGTCAATTTCAATATCAACCTGAGATCTAGTAGAGACACGAGGGTAGTAATCGAAGAGTTGCAGCACAGGTTCTTCTGAAATCTCAATCATCGCATCGATTTCAGTCTGCTGAATAACTCCGTCTCTATTACTATCTTCGATCTCGAAGATGAAAGTATCACCAAACTCAGTTACAAGAGTATCGGTATCTGCATTAGGTTGACGATCAATGTCAATATCAACATCTTGATATGGATCACGGAAACGAACAACATCACCAGGAATGTTTGTTTGTACTGCATCCTGTGAATAGTTCCACTTATCAGGTGTGGAATACAGTTGAGGACCACAAACGTACGGGAAGACAGGAAGACCTGCTTCTGATGCATCAATAGCAACAAAATAAGCGTAAACACCTTCAGGGTATTCTGGTGTCTTACAATATCTACCATTATACTGGTCAAGATCACCCTGCTGGAAGACGTACTCGTAGTCTTCAATAAATGAACCAGCTGGTTCAGCTGTTAGCAGAGGACCGTCAGCACGGACAGGGTTGGGGTTGGTATCTTGATCGTACAGAAGAACTGGTTTGATTCTGTAAGAAGATACAACTCTCTTGATACCAGAAGACTGGTCAGCAGCATCAATGTAACCATAAGGACCATAGATGGGGTTACCATCATATGCCCAACCAATGATTGGAGAGTGTCTGAGACCTGTCTCAAGTTCTCTCAGATTACCAGTTGCAGGATCACGGAAAACATTATCACCAAGAACATACCTAAGTTGCTTGGGATCTGAGAGGTGAGCATACTCACCACCATACTGAGTGTTAAAACCAGCGAACACATAACCACGGGAGGGATCGAAGAGACCATCCAGTTCTGTCTGAAGGTTCTTAGTCCACTCAAATACATTTGCGTTGAACACAGCATTCTCACCAATCGCCTCAAGACGAATAGTGGTAGTACCAGTTGCATAACCAACACCACGGTTTTCAACGGTAACACCGAGAACTTTACCAGCGTCCTCACCAAACTGACCGATAATTGCTTTACCGACAGCACCATAACCTTCGCCGTTGATAACAACTCTTGGGGGAGAAGTGTATCCGTTACCAGAAGCAATAATAGCGATGGATACAATACGACCATTAATGATGATCGGTTGTGCAACCGCACCTTCACCAGAGTTCAGTTTGATGTCAGGGGAAGATGTATATCCAGAACCAGATGAAGTAATAGCAATACTTTGAATAGGACCACGTACTTCTGCAGTTGCAGTTGCACCAGTACCATTACCACCAGAGATAGACACTGTGGGAGAAGAGGTGTATCCCTCACCAGGTGTCTCAACAAGAATCTTACTTACAACACCATTGGTAATAACTGCGGTTGCAGTAGCGCCGAAACCGCCGCCACCAACAATAGATACCAGAGGTTGTGTGGTGTATCCTGTACCACCATTAGTAACGTCAACAGAGAACAGAGAACCATTAACTGTTACATCTGCAGAAGCACCAGACCCTTCACCACCTGTGATTTCAATGAGTGGTTTATTTGCAGCGTCATAACCAGTACCAGCATTAGCAATATCGATACTGGTAACACCACCAAATTTAACTTTGGTTTGTGACTTATAAGACCAGGCAGCAACACCGTTAACCCAAGCACCGATAGGACCGAAGTTAATATCTTCACGACGAGAGACCGTCTCAACATTCAGAGGGAAACGAGACAGTTTACGCTGGTTACCAGGAAGAAGTGCAGATCCAATAAACGGACCAACCTTATAGTTGGGAATACCAGTTGTTGCAATATAAGCGTAATCGCTATTAAAGAATGTGTTCTGTACGTTAGTAGTATAATCTTCAATAGAAGCATTAATACTTTCTACATCAGACTTACCCTTATTCAAGTCAACAGACATCAGGATATTACCCTGAGGTGCGTTAGGAGCAGGAGCAGCAATCTGATATGAGAAAATAGTGTCGCTAATACGTGAAGTGACAGCGAACGTACCATTAAAGATCGTTGGGTTTGCACCGTAGATAGTTACGGAGTCACCAACAAGCAAACCGTGATTATTTGTTGTATATACAGTTGCAGTTTGATTATTCAGACCACCAGGTTGGATTTCATTAACCTGAATCAGTTTTTTGACGTTATACAACCAAGAAGTGACCTTTTCATCTGTAGAAGATGAACCAAGAGACGCAACATTCAGTTTATCTGTGGGTAGGTAGTAAGAACCAGTATCATTCAGGACAGTACCAGTTGCCTCGGCAATACCAAGAATACGCATCTTGACTTCGGTATCAAGATTACGGTTGATATAAACAAAGATGTCAGATTGAATTTCGGAACCAGCATCCCAATCTTCAACAACACCGTTCTTAGAACGAGTACACTCGATGAACTGGTTAAGGGATTTCTCTTTATATTGTACGTACTCTTCATCACCGAGGATGATTAGACCATTTCTTTCTGGCCAACCAATGGTAGAGTCAACAGTGATGATTGAATCTGTTTGGTTAACTGGTTCTACGAGAGTCGTCTTATAGGGAATCGTGAACTTACCCTCAAGAGTTTCCTCGGAAATGGACAGTTCGTAGATAGTTCCTACACCAGTGTTGATAGCAATAACGTTTTCAACCAGGCAGGTTGCGTTTCTAACATTAGTATCAACAGCATCCGCGTACTGGAACAACTGTGAGTCAATGATATTGCGGGGATCACCGCTAATCAGTTCAACACGAAGAATCGTCTCAACGCTCCAAGTTGCGTCAGACGGTTTGATGAGTTCGTCTTTAGGATATGATACGTCAACATCTTCGGAGAACAGGATCTTGAAGAGATACTCTGTTGCAATCTTCGTACCCTTGGAGAGGTAGAAGTCTTTAATGGTCTTGATGATCTGCGGAGCATTGACTTTTTTATAGTCAATCGGCGCATTAGGCAAGAATTGATTTACAAAACGCTCATACAGGGTACGTGCAAAGAGTGCATCGAGGTTTTCGATGACTGTACCTGCCTCGTGAGAGGATTGGATGCTATCAACTTCCTGAGTGAATACTTGGTTACCTCTGATGTCGTAGTTAGCAACACCAGATACACCACGCTTACAATTCTTAAATTGTGAAGGCTTATAGTTCTCGCCGTGAGAATGCAGGGTAAAACCAGTAATTTCACCAAAACCAACGTCACAAGACGCTGCAGCTGCCTTTGGTTCCGCAATAAAGACTGTAGGAGGTTCAGATTCGGAATATCCATCACCAAAACTGGTAATATTGATGTCAGTGATCTCTCCGTTGAAGATTGTTGCTACAGCAGTCGCGCCAGTACCACCAATGGGATTACCAGACAGATCTTTGCGATTATCGACGATATACACGGAAGGAGCGTCTGTATAACCAGATCCGCCCGTCAAAAGTTCAATATCCGTCAATTTACCGCCAGTTACGGAAACATCGAGGATTTGTGCGCCAATGGGATCAATAATTCTGCATCTAGGCGCAGAAGTGTAACCTCTACCACCAGAAATGATCGTAACGCCGTTAACTCTGCCCTGATCGTCTAAAGTTGTTACGGCAGAAGCGGAAATTGGGTTTACAGCGTCTTCAGTCGGAGGATCGATATAAACTGCAGGAGGAGTTGCATAATTAAGTCCTCTTTCAATAACAGTGATGGAACCAGGTACAATAGATCCATCAGAGTCAATCTGAGAGTCGGAAATCTTTGCTCCGCCAGGATTTATGAATGAAATCGAAGGGATAGAGTCATATCCAGAACCAGAAGACTGTACGTTGATTGCAGTGACTTGACCACTCTCATCATCGACAGTTACAGTTGCTTTTGCAGGAATACCAGAGGGATCTGCAGGATTATCAAAGATAATGATAGGTGGGTTCACCGAAGTGTAACCCTGACCACCATCAATCAGAGTAATATCCTTAATACCATTGACAAGTGCCTCAGCAGTGGCATTTTCGCCAGTAGTATCTGCAGGAGTTAGGATTGTGGTCTTAGGAGTAAAATTAATGCGGTATCCACTACCACCATTTTTTACAATGATGTCTTTGAGTTGACCGTTCTCAATTTTACTAATTGCACTAGCTGCTTTACCAAATTCTGGAGCAATTAGTTCTACAGCACGTACTGACAGAACAGTACCAAGAGAAAGTGCTTGTTTGAGGATAATCTTATCCTCGTAGATGGTATAGTCACTAAATGGTGTTTTTACAACACCATCAACTGCTACCAAGCAAGAAATGGTAGACAGGGGAATATAAGGTGCACCACCAAGGGTGAGAGAATATACTTTTTGATCTTGATTATCAACTGCAACAGTTAGGTGATCCAGTTTACGAACTGGCACACTGGTATAACCAATAAGGTACTCAATACGGGTAACAGCAGTAGAACCCTGAATAATTACTGGAGGAGTTTGGAAACGGATGTTAGATCCATCAAGGAAATAGTCTACATCTGGTTCCAGTTGAATTCCATTGACAATAACGCGCAGATACTCGGCAGCAGAGGGCGTTACAGGAGTTCCGAGGAGTTTTAGAGGGAAAGACGTACGACTTCCGTCAAACAACAACTTGATACTCTCAAGTTCTTGGATCTTCTTGTTAAATTCGGCAAGATTGACTCCAGGAGTGAAAACAACCTCTGGAGACTTGGAAATCTCTTCATAGTAGATGATTTCATTGTCAATCTTGATCGTACCGTCTCTTTCGAGGAAATAATCGATGTTTTCTACATCGATATTAATATCGGAAGGTCCAACACGGTTCAGAACGATAGATTCCGACCCAATAAAGTTCGGATCGTACTCACCCGAACTAATATCGGTGTACGATAAGATGTTATTGAGAATATCGTAAGGTTTACCAGATTTCTCCTGAGATCTGTAGTATTCTACAATCAGATCAACAAAAGCTTGATCCTCTTCCTTGATAAAGGCAGGAATCTGGTCCTTTACTCTCTGGGATACCTTAATTGACTTCATTCTGCGTTTTCTGCCGTCTAATTAGAAGCAAGCGTCGAATTCTGGGAACTCAAACACTGTCGTCGGATAATCAATGATATTTATCGAGGTTCCGTCGAAGTTAATTGGCGTAAAGTCGAACGGATCGAAGTTCGGAACTACTGTTCCGTCAATGGTGTAGTCAATCGTGATGACTTGTGGGTTAAAGATCGTAGGATCAACACCTGTACCGATATTTACGTTTCCAGACGCAATCAAAGCAGTAATCGGAATACGATTTGTGCCATCAGGCGTAGTTTGGACGTTAATAGGTCCAAGACAAACTTCGCCACTCTTATAGTTGACTGTTCCAACACCTTTTTTGAGGATAACCTCTTTCTCATCAAGTTTTGAGACCATAATCAGTTCACCCTTACCGTCATCACGTACATTTACAGGCAAAAGTGCCGATGTATCGTTATCGATGAACGTACTGGTGCTCAGAACTGAGTTTGTAGTCAACTGTTGTGACTGAACTGCCAGTTCGAGAAGATTTTCGGTGTATCCAGTCGAATAGAACGTACCTGACTTAACAGAAGAGAACTTAGGATCGCAAGTTCCGCCCCCACCAGCGCCAGTACCAGTTGTACCACCAGAAATGTCACTAGGATTGACAATTTCGTTGTTAAAATCGACACATTGGGTAAACGTACTGCCAAATGGGAACCCTTCGACGTTCAAACCGAGGGTCATTGAGGTCTGATTACCAACAATCGCGTTATTTGAGTTATCTACCATCGACTGGAAGGCAGATGTGTCGATTCTGCCGTTAAATCTGTTGGAAGAACCCTGATTATTGTATTGATCGATAGCAGACAACACAGTTGTCGCCATTTCATTGTTAGAAAGGTTGGTTCTAGTGCCATCGAAGAAGACGTACGACTTCGGACGGATGTATAGAGTGGTAGGATCGATGATGACTGGTTCGATTGCCGCCATCGAATACTTCAGAAGGTCATTCTTGATACGCTTCTTAGTTGTTTCGTTCAGTGCTGCACCACTTTTGGTTTTGACAGCAACAAATACCTTGCCATAGATCGGGGGAGCAAGTCTTTCACCACCATAGGCAGTAACAGACTTTGCCATCGGATATACCATCTTGGTGATATACTCATAGTCCGACTCAGTAACCGCTCTATTCTGCGCTGAGAATGCCCTAGGAGCGTTATATTTAATGCTAACGATGTCTTCCCCTACCTCACCGTCTTGAGAGGCGTCTACGGTCGTTACAGAGATGTTAGAGGAGGGTATGATGCGACCAGTGTTATCAACGGCGCGACCAATGAAAGTAAACTTTTTACATCCATTAGCAAGGGGACCATCTGTACGTACATACTTGAATCTGATGATCTCACCAGCAATCAATTCTCTACCGATGATACCATCACCAAAGATGACTTTATATCTCAGGTCATCAGTCTCTTCTAGAAAATAACCACGAGTAGTACCATCAACTCCAACAATATCAGTAATCCTATTGTACGTGTCGATCTCCTCTGATTGAGCATTAGGAGAAATACTAACGTAAAGCAGATCTGTATCAACATTATCAACGGGAATATCATAACCACGCTTCTTGACATCCTCAACGGTGTACTTGTACGTTAACAAGTTGCCTTGATAAACGACAGTTTTATTAAATTCTGCAATGCCAGTAGTCTGATCTACAGCAACCGTCAGATCTTGAGGCAGAGTGAACAGATAAGATTCACCATCCACGGAAGATACGAAAGTATCACCCTGTGGCAAGGTTACTGTTGAGGGGAAAGTTGTGCTACTACCAACATATTGCGTCTGTACAGCGAAATGCAAACACGCTTTTGACGCTTTGATGGATCTTGGTGTATAATTAAGTTGCTTCGCAATCTTAACAACGTTGTCTCTAATCGTTGCAGATTCAAGGAACGCCTCATTCATCGCCATATTAGCGTTGAACGCAGCATAGTAAGTGTTATATGCCAGTACGTCTAACAAATACGACGCAGCAGAACCCTCAAAGTCGTAATCAGTAAACTCAGTTCTAGTTCTCAGATACGATCTGATAGATTCTTTGATCTCTGTAAAGTCCAGAGATGTTAAATTTGAAGGGATTGCTGCCATCTGTTAGGTTCTCTCTAGGAGGAAATCAACTGTTTGTACTAAAGTCTCACCAACAATAGTGTAGTCTACCTCTATATCTAGGGTATTATCATCATCTCCAGGATTGATACGTACCTCATTCAGTACGACTCTGGGTTCAAATCTTGCTACTACGTTCTTGATCTCTTCTTTTAGATCTTCTCCCAAAAAGACATCATAGGGTTCAAATAGCATTTCTCTCAAACGAGACCCTGTGTTGGGTTGAAAGGGTCTCTCGTACATACCTGTGGATATTAAGTTGCGGATAGACTGCTTAATAGCGTTCTCATTCTTTACAACAGAAAAATCTTCAGTATTAGGATTCGCCTTGAATCCAATACTGAAGTCCTTAAATGCTCTGCTGAGCGTTCTATCTGCTCTAAATTTGTATGCCATTAAGTGTCAAAGCGTTCGACGTAATCATCGAAACCACCTTCACCACCACATTGTCTAGATAAACGATCCGTAGGGGGATCGTTGGGTTTGTTTCGGTTCAAGTATTTATCAGCGCGGGGGTCGGTTATTAGAACCATCCCACTTTTAATGAAATCTTGACTTTGATCAGGGATAGGACTGTTTGCCATTGTGCTCTGTAGATGAGGACAGAACTTTTATAGCGGTTACTATCGCTGTTTAGTATTTATCGCTTACCCTGACCCCTGTAACGCTTGCGTGCCTTATTACGGGAACTTGAAGCGTACTTGGTGTGCTGACCGTTACCTTGACGAGTTTTCTTGGGAACCGATTCAATCAGCTTCTGACCAGAGAGACCAACTTTTGCGCGTGCCATAGAATTGTGTGTAGGACTCGCAAATTATAGCACGATTATCCAGCGAGGACAGTAGGAGAACCATATGCAACCACTGACTTACAGGGCCAAGAAACGAATGGTTTACCAATGCCAAGAGGGTCTAGCATTCTACCAATAGGTCTCTTCAGAGCGTACACTGTAAACGTTGTTGCCTCACACATACGGAAGTGACCAACACCACCCATATCTTCCACTGTGAGCATACCGCAAGTAGTGGGTGTTGGGATAATACACATTGCCTTACCACAAGGACACA
>CEPM01031732.1_pt1 | contig 12565 bp, 10 predicted proteins | sample 530371 | NCBI WGS metagenome assembly CEPM01 (sample SAMEA2620004, study PRJEB7988) | marine metagenome | biome: marine biome (ENVO:00000447); feature: surface water layer (ENVO:00002042); material: "saline water (ENVO:00002010), including plankton (ENVO:xxxxxxxx)" | depth 5 m
GAGGCTATGTTCCAGTAATCTATTACATTTGAATGATCAACGCCTGTATCATAACCACCAAATCTAAGACCACGATCACCATAATAATTAGCTGAAGAGCTTCCTGAAGATCCAAGAGACCATTGTCCAATTGTTAAACTTGAACCAGAATCTGCACCAGTTGTTAATACTACACTCGTTCCAGTAGATGCTGTGTAATCAACTGTCTCATTTAGCTGAATACCGTTTAACCATACAATTACTCCATTTTCAGTGTATGATAAAACTGATCCATCATAATCACTTCCAGAAAATGTAGTTTGTCCATCAGTAGCAAAGTATAGATTAGTTTGAAATCCAGAGCCAGGTGATGCTCTTCCAGCTACATATGAAGAGTCTACTAGATTAGTTACACTAGAGGAGTCTAGTCCACCTCCACCTCTGGATGATAAGTAAGCTGAATCAATTATATTAATTATACTAGCAGAGTCTAAACCAGTTACTGATGCTCTAGCTTGTACGTAAGATGAATCGACTAATTGAGTTATAAGAGCTGAGTCTAGGCCAACGTCTGTTTGTCTGGCTTGTATATATGCAGAATCTACAAGAGCACTAGCTTTTGATGAATCTAGTGTTGTAGGCCGTGATAAAATTTCACTGTACTGTAATTCTCTAAATAGACCACCAGAGTCGTCAACAGTTAAAAACTCACCTATAGCTCCGCTGTCAATAGCTGAGCCTAAGTTAGCTAAATTTCTGTTTGATGGAGTGGCCATTACTAGTCCTTAACGTTTATTCTATTTATAATTACTATGCTGCATATCCTGATTTTGGTTTGGCATGATTGGCGCCAGATGTCATATCTCCAAAGTCTGTGGCGTTTCCTGTAGTTGCTATTGTTACGTAATCAATTCTGCTCGATCTAGATGATCCATTGTAACCACCTACAAAACATCCCTTAGTTCCATCAGTACAAGCACCTGTTGTCCTAGCTTCCCATAAAGAACCAAAACTTGATGCGTTTCCAGTAGTTTGAGTTGTTACATAATCTATAGTGCTTACAGCATTAGATACATATCCTCCACCCCAAATGGAATAAGTATCATCTGCAGTGCCATCAACATATCTTCTTGCTTGCGTTAATGTTCCAAAAGTTGCTCCATCAGCTAATACTGGCATAGCTATATACTGTATGTTACTTGTATTATAGCCGTTATTCTCTCCTCCACCTTGTATCATACGTGTAGTATCACCTGCTGCGCCAGCACCGTACTGCTGGCCGTGGGTGTTTACATCAGCGTTTCCATAACCGGTCGCAGTGGCATTACCTTCAGTTGCTATAGTGATCACGTCTACTCGGTTCATATAGCTAGGTTGTTGAGCAAAATAACCATATGTTCCGTTATGCCACGCCGCAAAATTAGAATAATTTTGATCATATTCGCCAAAAGAAGTGGCGTTTCCTGTAGTAGCTGAAGCTACAAATTGCAATCGTCTAGTAGCCGTACTAGAATAAACCTGGTGAACTACTCTAGTTGCATTACTGCAAGTTGACCCTGGAGTATCTCCTGACTGTTCCAGCATATCACCGAAGTCAGTACAAGTAAAACTCGATGAGGCTGAAATATCAAAATATTCTATAACATTTGAGTTGTTATAACCATTACCACTACCAACTGTAGCAGCATTATATATTATTCCTCTTGTCCCATATATGGCTCCTCCACCTGCGCCAGCACCTGATGAATCTGATATACCTACGTTGTACCAACCTGAACCTGGCTCGCTTCCACCACTTGGTCCACTAAACCATTGTAAAATATTATTAGTGTTATCAAAGAACCAATCGCCTCTGGTTGCAGTTGAAGAATCAGGTACACCACCGGCAGAGTCCACTGTAAAGTTAATTGCAATGCCGGCACCTTGAGATTTTACATCTTGCTCAAAGTCTACTATTCCAGTTATCTTATTTACTTTTAATGTCGACATATTACATTAGTCCTTATAAATTTATGACGGAGAACCACATGCCATACCTCCACCCGCATTAGTAGCAGTTAAGTCTCCAAAATCCGATGCGTTTGATGCAGTAGTTATATCAAAGTAGTTAATATCATTTCTATTATAAGGCATCCAGTGTCTTCCTGCAATAATACATCGGCTTGTATTATTATCACAAGTTAATGAACTATATTCTCCACCGGAGTTTCCTACCATATCTCCAAAATCAATTGATCCGCCTAAAGTTTGTGTAGTTATTCTACTGATATGCTGAGCACCACTAGTACTACCAGCCCTTGCAACATAAGTGTCATCTCCACATGATCCAGCATAACCGTTGTGAGATGCATATAAATCTTCGCCTTTATCTACAGCTGCAGAACCCGTAGTTCCCATATTCCAGACATATACATCTGTGCCGGATACAAACATTTGGAGCTTATAGGTTCCATCTCCAGCAATTTCCATCGGCGTACCCGGTGAACTTGAGATAGTCATATTGGAAAAGGTAGAAGAATTACCAGTCGTATCTATTGTGATATATTCTAAAGCACTATAGCCACCGCTACCAGTTGCTCCCATAAACACGCCTCTTCCCCAACTATCACCGTCAGCTCCAACATCACCTGTACCTCCAACACTTATATCACCAAAGTCGGTGGCGTTACCTGTACTAGCAACTGTCACATAATCTATTTCATCTCGTCTAGTCCAAGGAGATGCATACCAACCTCCTATCTGACACATTCTAGTCTTGTTACTTACTGCACCCATGTTATATCTTTTTATAGTTAAATAACCAAAAGTGCTTGCGTTACTAGTTGTGCTTATGCTCCAATACTGCATAGTGGTAGCATGATTATCATACACTGGTTGATAAAATCCACCTGAATAGATAGCCCTATCTCCATACCACTCTCCGCCTCCACCAGCTGCTGGTGCACTACCATTTGCATAAACCCAACCGTTTGTATTGTATATTGCAAAGGTAACAGTATCACTATCATTAGCTTTATCTTTAAACCACCAAGTACCTCTTTCGATAGTTCCACTTGGTAATTGAGCAGAGTCTATAAATGATGGAATATGAGCACCACCCATAGCGCTATCAAAAGTCTGACCGTTTAATGTCAGGCCTTGTGATAGATTGGTAGCTCCGGTCCCTTCTTTATTAGTTATTTTTGAGGCCGCGAATTTACTCATTTAATTCTCCTTACAAAACTATGTGCCACTTGATGAAGCTCCTCTTTGACTAGCAGTTGCTAGATCTCCAAAGTCAGTTGCGTTACCTGGAGTTTGAATAGTTACATAATCAATCTCAGTAACTGCTCCTTGATTCGGTGACGCACTAGCATTATAGAAATAACCTCCTGTGAGACAGCCTTTTGTTCTATTATTAGTTGCACACATATAGTCTTTAGCCTGTGTCATATTTCCAAAGTCAGTTGCGTTACCTGTAGTTGCAATAGTAAAATAATCTATAGTGTCTACTCGTCCAGGTGAGCTCCAACCACCAGCAACTAATCCATAAGTTGTATCACAAAGTCCTCCAGCAGCCCATCTAGCTTGAGTTAAATCTCCAAGATCTGATGTGTTACTTGTAGTTTGTATTGTTAAATACTCAATATCATTATACCAGTTAGGCCAGCTAGTATAACCAGCTGCAAAACATCCTTTTGTTCCATCACTTATAACACCTTGATTTTGATAAGATATAGCTCTTGTCAAACTGCCGAAAGAATAAGTAGAAAAACTAGTACCTATCGTAAAATATCTTATATTACTAGATATTGGAGCGTTGTATGATTCGAAATCATGGCCCCAAGTATATACAGCACGACTACCATCAGAAGTAGCAGATCCACCGTAGCTTCCTCTTCCTATGTTTCCTAAACTTGTAGCAGTACCGCCCGTGGCAAAAGTGAAGTGTTCCATTCGGCCTTGTCTAGATCCACCATGATTACCATATATGATAACGCATCTAGAACCAGTTTCTCCGGAAACTGCAGAAAAATCTTGGTTAGATGATGTACCAACAGTACCTAAACTTGTTGCGTTACCAGCTGTACTAATTACAAATTGCTCTATTGTATTACCAGTATTACCAGTTATGTGTGCACCAGTATCGCCGTAGTAATCTCCAGCTTCAGAAGGTGGATCAGGAACTTGATTTGCGTTAAATGTTCTCCATCCTATAGGAGTCATAATGTTTAATCTAGTGTTATCACTATCATACCACATTAAGCCGTTATATCTTCTTGATGCATCAACTGATAAATCACCAGATGAATCTGCTGGAGCTGTATCTGAATCTAAAAATTTATGAAGATTTAATGATCCTAAGCTAGTTCCTTTAATTTTAAATGTGCCTTCTTCAAAATCTACGGGTCCTGAACCTGATGAATCTACTATGCTATCTACTCTTATTTCTGTCATTTAAATCACCACATACCTTGCGCCATTTGAAACTGTTATTGTAACTCCACTATCTACAATTATAGGACCTACTGACATTGCATTCTCTGTAGCTCCAACTGTAACGTTTGCAGTTACATTTTGAGGAGATTTGTTAACTGCAGAAAAACCTGCACCACCACCGCCTCCACCAGATCTTGCAGAAACATATGAAGAATCTATTAAATTTGTAACTTGACCAGAATCTAAACCAGCTTCTCTAGCTTGAATATAAGACGCATCAATCAGGCTTGTTGCTGCAGCAGAGTCTAAAAATGAAGTATTATCTAAAATAATAATGTCGCCGACCATGCCAGAGTGAGATGTACACTGATAAACTAATGTGTTTGGAGCTCCCATATCAGGAATAAAGGTAACTGTTCCTGGTCCACTTTGAGCGTTATTAACTACTCCAGTGCTGTAAGCAGATCCTCCATTTGATACTCTAATCTCAAAAGGATGTCCAGATTGATTTAAATTAAACCTGTACTTTACTCCTCTTTGAAGGTATAACGTAGGATTATCTACACCTGAAGAAAAACCAGATCCAGTGAACGTATAAGCAGATGATCCATTAGCCGCAACTTCAAAAACTGCTTCTATCTGATGATGAAAATTTCCACCACCACTGTCGTGGATACCTAAAAAGTCTCCAGGACTTGCACTATCAATAGCAGTGCCTAAGTTTGCAATGTGCCGGTTGATTGACATTTAGAATTCTTCTCTTTTTGTATTATTTATATAAGTTTTCTGTTTGAAACAAAATTTATTAATCACCAGATAGACCCGCCATTCCTACTCCTGAAAGATTTACTGATCCGAATGATGAAGCATTTCCTAGAGTGGCTATGGCGTAGTAATCTATATCTTGAGTTCTAGTGCTGCTTCCTGTTTCACCACTCGCAACAACTGCTCTTTCTCCATCTGAACAACTTCCAGGATGTCTTCTTCCACTTGTTAAGTCTCCAAAGTCCGATCCGTTTCCTGGTGTCGAAATTGTAATATATTCAATAACGTTTTCATAGCTAGAATTACTTGTGGATCCACCATTAAACATACCTCTTGTTGGTGAAGAGCATGCTGTAAATCTATCTTTTGATTGCGTTAGATCGCCAAAATCTGATGCATTGCCTGTTGTTTGTATAGTCCAGTAGTCCATAACATTTACGCGTATATATGATGAAGCTCCTGTATATCCACCGCCTCTAACACCATAAGTTGCATCAGCTAGCATCGCCGGATTATCTATAGCTTGTGATAAATCTCCAAAATCTGAACCATTTCCTGTAGATGCTATTGTAATATATTCAAGAGTATTACTTTGATCACTGAAACTATATTTACCAGATCCATAAACTCCTCTAGAACCATCAGAACAACCTGATAGTTTACCAAATGCATTAGTTGCATTTCCAAAAGTTGACGCGTTACCTGACGTAGAAATAGTTACGTAATCTATTATGCTAGTGGCACTAAACGCATTATTACCGTCACCACCTACCCAAACACCTCTTGTTCCATTTGACATTGATCCAAAAGCATTCCTTGAAGTAGTTAGATCTCCAAAGTCTGTAGTGTTGCCAGTAGTTTGAATAGTGATTGCTTCAATATCACTTCTACTACTAAATGAGTTCGTTCCACCTGCAAAGAGTCCAGTCCCTCCTCCCCAAGCAATACTTGTATCAATAGGACCAGTAGCCCATTTAGCAATATTAATACTTACACCGGAATCTGCATTACTATTAAGTGTAACTTTAGATCCGTCAACTGCCGTGTAGTCTACAGTGTCATCTAAGAGAACGCCGTTATAGAAAACTAAGACGCCGTTTTGACTATAGCTTAATACGTTTCCTCTTACATCAGAATCTTGAAAAACAGTTTGATTAGCAGTTGCTGAATATCTGTACCATTCAAATCCAGAACTAGCTTGAAGTCTATCATTTACATATGAGGAATCAACGAGATTTATTGTTTTTGCTGAGTCTATACCTGCAGATATTCTAGCATCTACATATGCAGAATCCACCATCGCTATTGTTTTTGCAGAATCTATTCCAGTCTCACTTTGGCGAGACAATACGTATGCAGAATCTACAAGGCTTGCAGTTAAAGCTGAGTCTAAACCTACGTCTGTTTGTCTGAGTTGAACATATGCAGAATCTATATAAGCAGAAAGACTACTTGAGTCAAGTATCGTAGGTATGCCTGAAATTTCTGAGTAATCTATAACTCTAAATAGGCCACCAGAATCATCGGTTGTTAAGAAATCTCCAGAGCTTCCACTTTCTAGGTGATGAGCGAGATTACCAAATTTCCTGCTAATTCCCACATTCTATTCCTTATGAAGCATTGCCAGATGCAGCTGCAGTATTTAAATTGTTAGTTGAAACTAAGTCACCAAAGTCTGATGCATTACCTGTTGTTTGTATAGTAAAGTAATCTATTTTATTTACTTCTGCATAACCCGCATCACCATCATATCCACCCATGTGAGTTCCATAAGTTCCATTTGAACATGATACTGCTGATTGAGAACCGTATGTAGCATCACCAAAGTCTGTAGCGTTTCCAGTAGTTTGAGTTGTAACATAATCTATTGTATCGTCTTTGTTACCTGAACCTCCAGTTTCATGAGATCCTCCAGAAAAAACAGAACGTGTTGCATCTGAACAACCACCAAATCTTGAAGCAGTTCGAGTTAAATCGCCAAAGTCTTGCGCATTTCCTGGTGATGCATAAGTAATATATTGGATATAATTATGTGCACCAGCATTATTGCTACTTCCTCCTGCCATTATTCCATATGTAGCATCTCCAGCAGTTGCATGATAACCCCTTGCTGTATAACTGTCATATGAATTCATATTTCCAAAATCACTAGCGTTTCCTGTAGTTGCTATTGTTACGTAATCAATTTCATCTTTGTAGTCTCCAGTAGACACATAACCACCAGTAAAATACCCTTTAGTTCCATCACCCATTCCTGCACCCTGATATCTAGCTACTGAAAGATCACCAAAGTCTGTTCCATTACCTGTTGTCGCGCAAGTAATGTATTCAAGTGTATTATCATCAGAATAACTGCCAGAATAGTTGTTTCTTCCACAAGCTACTACTGCTCTTGTTCCATTACTGGCTGCAGCTGTACCAATAAGTTGAGAAGTAGAACCACCAGTTCTTAGATCTCCAAAGTCTGATGCGTTACCAGTAGATGTCATATCAAAATAATCAATGGCAATTGTTTGAGATCCAGCAAACTTGAATCCTCTATCACCACCCCAAGAAAATGATCCGCCGCTTCCGCCGCCTCCACCATATTGGCTGGAACTTCCAGAAGCACTATCTTGTCCACCTTCTGCATATCTTGCTATCATTATAATAGCACCTGAATCAGCACCATCGTCTAAAACAACAGTAGATCCATCAGTTGCTGTATATTCAGTTGTTGATAATAGAATACCATTATAGTGAACTAAAATATTATTTTGACTATAAGATAACACATTTCCAGCTATATCTGAATCTTCAAATGTAGTTTGATTGTTAGTAGCATTATACTCATATAGTGCAAATCCAACACCCATTTGCCTATCTTGAATATATGCTGAGTCAATTAAACTAATTACAGTAGCAGAATCTGTTCCTGCAGCAGGAGCTCTAGCAGCTACATATGCTGAGTCAATTAAGCTTATTGTGGCTGCAGAATCTATGCCTGATGTAACACTACTATCAGTGATATAAATTGCACCATTCATAGATGAATGATATTGACAGTTATAATGTAATGTACTTGGAGCGTCCATTGGAACTGTAAACTTTATAGTTCCTGTTGCAGCACCGTTATTTGTTACACCACTATTATATGCACTTCCTGTTCCAGTGGTGTTAGTAGTATTAATATAGAAAGGATGACCTGACGCATTTAAAACAAAATGATAAGTAAGACCTCTTTGTAGATGCAGAGTAGGGTTTGATGTAGATGAAGGAAATCCATCTTTTGTAAAATTATATACACCTGAACCACTTGCCACATCAAATGTAGCATCTGCCGGTTTGCGTAACTCAATATAATCAGAATCAACTAAGCTTAATACTTGGCTGCTATCTACTGAGTTTGCTGAGATTAATGATTCTACGAGTGCTGAATCAACAAATGACTTAATCTGATTTGAACTATTCTTATAGAATAATTTACCATCAGCAAAGTTTAAAGCTAATTCGCCGTATTCTAAGTCACTTGTTCCGGGCGTATTGCCAGATACACTTGACTTCTTGAGTTTGATTTTTGTCGTCATGTGCTATCCTTAATAAAGGTATTGTTTTGAGCCGAGATTAATAAACCTCGGCTTTAATTATATTTTAGAATGTACCGCCATCTACTTGAGTGATAGCTACATCACCTGACGTTACTGTGAAGTTATCAGAATCAAAGCTTGCAGCACCAATATTTGATGTTGTAGCTAGTTCAACAGCGAGTGTTAATGTTCCTGAACCGTCAGCGTATGTAAGATCCATAGCTTCACCAGCTTGCAAGAAGGTATTGGCTACATGATCTTCAATGACTTCGCCAAGACCAACACCGTTTAAGAAAACTGCGCTGTCAAGTGAGGCATGAGGTATGTCTAATGGACGGTTAGGATCCCATCTATTTGTAGATCCGTCAAACGTAATTTGTGGAGAAGATGAATAAGAACTAGAACCTAATGTAATTCCAGCACCATCAGCTTCTGTAGCATTGTCGGCTGAGTCAGCTAGGTTTAATGTCTTATCACCAATCGCAACTGTTGTTGAGTTAATCGTAGTAGTCGTACCATTTACTTGTAGATCACCACGTATGATAACTGAACCAGAATCTGAACCGATAGGTGTTGGATCAATAAAGAGCGTACCACTTGTAGACGCAATTGTATTGTCCAAGATTCTCATATTGTCGACATCGATCTGTGTTAAACCAGCAAGAGTCGTTGTTGTCTCGCCTAGAGTAAGAGCAGTCGAACCGATTGTGATATCTTTAGAAGATACTGCACCAGTTGTAACATTAAAGTTGCTAGAGCTAAATGAAGCAGCACCAATATTTGATGTGCTTGCAAGTTCTGCTGAGTATGTTACAGTTGTGCCACTAACAGAAACATCAAGACCAGTGCCAGTTGCAAAAGTAAGTGATGAATCTATAAGTGATATCTGAGCTGAATCAGCGTTCTCGCTACCAGCTACTGTTAGAGTTGATGAAACTGGAGCTGTACCAGCCGCAGTTAATCTACCTTGCTGATCAACTGTAAAAGTTGGAATAGCAGTAGAGGATCCGTAACTTGCTGGAGTTACAGCAGTGTTGTCTAACGCTATTGAAATTTGAGTGCCAGAAGCTGTTGAGGTTAATCCTGTACCTCCTACGATTGAAAATTCTGAATCTGCTAGTGTAACATCGCCTGAACCAGCGTCACCTGCGATACTTAATTCAATTGCATCACCACCGATTACGCCATCAACATAAGCTTTAGTTGCAGCGTCTGAACCAGTTGAAGGTGTACCAAGATTGGTAACCCTATTATCCTGCATATTAAGTATCTGATTAAATTTCAGAGCGCCGTTATTGAGTGTAGCTATTGTTGATGAATCAAGTTGAATATTATCAACTTTAAATAGATTTAATTTTCCGTTAGAGTCAACAATTAAGGCGCTACTTGCTGTAAGTGCACCTGGTGTATGATCTAACTTACTTGTAAAATACTTACCACCAATCACTTCATGATTAGCAGCATCTCCGTTTGTTTCTGTGCCAGTACCGATGTATAATCGGTCACCACCGTTACTTGGTCCACCAGCTAAAAAACTATAGGCCATTTCCCCTGCGGCAAGCGTTGCCGGGTTCCCAGCGGTACCAGACCTTTTTATTCTAATAATTGTTGCCATCAGTATTGGCCTCCGTTAATTATGTGTTGCTCTGATATTCTGCTGAGTCTGAACTCTTCTGCTGCTGAATCATAAATGAGTAAATCACCATCTTCAGGATCATTGAAATTGATCGAATATCCTTGGACATCATCTATTATTGTTTTATCTAGTATATTTATAATGGATTCGAACCCAATGTTTCCGTTTCCATCAGTTATCATCACTTGATTTGCAGTTCCGTCAACTGTTGGAAACTGCAATCCTCCAGGGAAAATTATATCCCCTGCGTTTACTGTTAAACCTCCGCTTATGATCGTTATTCCACCAGAATCAACTCTTATTCCTTCGTTGATTATAGTGGTTCCACCTGATACTTCAAGCCCAAAGTTTAAATTGGTGACATCGTTGTTTACTACAAGGCCACCATCTGATATCGTTAAGCCGCCGCTTCCTGTTACATTTAAGCCGCCGCTGCCGGATACGTTTAATGTATTGGCATCAACAACTCCGGTAAAAGTAGCCGAATCTGCTACTTCAAGGCCGCTTTTAACTATAAAGTTTTCTGTTGTATTACAAGACATTATTTATCCTGACTATTCGTTTAGTATTCTAGTAAACGTTACGTTACTATTTTCATATGTTGGTGAAAATTTAAGAACGGCTGAGTCGCCATCTATTTCAACGCAAAAATCTCCTAGATCATCGTCTGTACGCACCACAGCGTATTCAGACATTTTTACAGTACTTCCATTTTGCATCACTAATATTTTAGAAGCTTGCATCTTATCTCCAACTTTAATTTGAACGAGATATTCAACAAGCCCTGATAGTGCTAATTTAAATGAATCAGCAGTTTGTTGTACTGCCGTTGTTGTTAAAGATACCGATGTTTGCCTTACATTCGTTATATCATTGAAAGATAACGACGTAGAAGACGTTACCGAGCGTATCGGAGTTCCTACACAAACCTTTTTAACGATTGTGCATTGTACATATCTTGAGCTTCCGCACGGCGCGCAGCCGTTTCTATTATCTGTCATGTTTCTCTATTTTGTAACTGATGGCGTAACAACAGCTCTTCCTTCTAATACTCTTTCTATCAGTGTAACATTATCAGAATCTGTAGTGGAAATTTCTAGATCGTATACATATCTTCCAGCTTTCAAAGCATCGGTTTGATCATGAGTTAAAGACATTGTAATGATGCCATCATCTTCTACTATAGTGATAGTAAAATCTGTTGTATCATCGCTATCCGAAGTATATGTTTTCTTTATTTTTGCTGCTGCAGTATAACCAGAAAGATCTTTTACTTTATGCCCACAGGTCTCAACCAGATGAACTTCAACGGCCACATCAGAACCTTGATCAATTTGTATTTCTTCGTAATGGGCCATATTATTTTTCTCTAAACTTGTTTATTCTATTTATACGTTTATGATTTAGAAATTTTTAAATAGTAACTATTGATGACAGTCGAAGAACCACTTGGATGTTCTTGAGCTCTATAGTCATCTGCATTGACAAAACGTTGTCTATACTCTGAACTACTCAATGAGGTATCAGTCATAACTGTACCTCTATTAGTTCCTGTAGTATATGAATAACGAATCCTATATCCAGTTTCTTGAGAAGCTGAATAGTTTAAAGCACTTTGAAAGTACGTATCTAAATCATCTATTGGATATTCTTTTAAATTGCCAGGATCATTATTAGGATCTTCCGATGCGTTTAAAATGCAAAGAGGACGAGTTGGTTTTGTATCGTCACCATCTAAGACATGTAAATAATAACTCTGAACAACTTCAGGTTGATCAACATCTTCAGGTATTCCACCTGAAGTATATAAGCTTGCATTAGCTCTTGTGTCTGTAAAAATTGGATTGCTATCAACAAGTGTAGCACCTGAAACACTATTTGAAGTTGATATGAAATGTGTTCCAGCTTGATCTGTAGTTAATGATCCTGAAACTAATAAGTCTATTGCTGGATGAATTATTGTATCATATAAGTCATCTTCGGTCCAAGCTTTTAAATTACCGTCTGGCGTAACAAACGCCAGTGCTGGCAATAACTTGCTTGGCTTAGCAGTTACTGTTACAGTTTCATCAATTTTAGAATGAGCTATAGTTGTTGTTGAAACATCAGCTGTTTCAGCTTCGGTCGGAAATCTATCTACTCTACTAGATCCAGCTCCGGCTATTTTTCTTGTGTCATTTAAAGTTCCTAATGATCCACC
>CEPM01010050.1_pt1 | contig 12499 bp, 8 predicted proteins | sample 530371 | NCBI WGS metagenome assembly CEPM01 (sample SAMEA2620004, study PRJEB7988) | marine metagenome | biome: marine biome (ENVO:00000447); feature: surface water layer (ENVO:00002042); material: "saline water (ENVO:00002010), including plankton (ENVO:xxxxxxxx)" | depth 5 m
TATGAAAATAGAGGTAATTCTCTAACAAGACCTTTCAGAACTATCCAGAGAGCTCTGATTGAATCTGCTAGATTCTCATATAGAGCAGGAAGAAATAATGATAAGATTGATAGTACTACGATTCTAGTATATCCAGGCACACACTACATTGACAACAGACCTGGACACTCTATCGAATCCAATGGAAGCACTGCGACTTTCAAAAGATTTAGGGATGGTTCATGGCAAGAAGGTGGGGCAGAACTAACTGAATTTGACGAGAATACTAACTTTGATATTTTCGACGAAGAGAACGAATTACACAAATATAACAGTGTTAATGGTGGTGTTATCCTACCTAGAGGTACATCTATTGTAGGTCTTGACCTTAGAAAAACCAAGATTAGACCACTATATGTACCAGATCCTCTAAATGATGCAGTACCAAGCACTTCAATCTTCCGTGTTACTGGTACTTGTTACTTCACTGCATTTTCATTCTTTGATGCAGACCCAGCGAGACAGGCATACAGAGATTCTACTGCAAGAAAGGTAAATCCTAGATTCTCTCACCATAAACTCACCTGTTTTGAGTATGCTGATGGTATCAATAACGTTGTATTAGGTAACGATGTAACAGATCTAACTGATCTTGAGATGTATTATTTCAAGGTCACTTATGCTTATGGTGACTCTGGTGGTAGAGGACTTGCCGATTATCCTTCAACAACTTCTCTTGACTTTGAGCCATCTGTTGATGAATTTAGAATTGTTGGTGATTTAACAGCAAACCCACTGGGTATTACCAGTTTGAGATCTGGTGATGGTGTAATCCCAACCCAAGAGATTACTGTAATTACTAACAATAAGCATGGTCTATTCAAGGATACTCCAGTTCTAATTTCTGGTATCAGTACAAACGTAAGTGCTTATAATGGTTCTTTCGTTGTCAAAGATGTTCTGAGTGACACGAAATTCACCTATGAGACCACATCAACTCCAACAGATGTCTTACCTACTCAAGACAAATTCAACAACTCACAGATCATTGTAGAGTCTGATAGTACATCATCTGCATCTCCATATGTATTCTCTTGCTCACTAAGATCTGTTTTCGGTGTCAATGGTCTACACGCTGATGGTAGTAAAGCAACTGGATTCAAATCCATGCTTACTGCACAGTTTACGGGTATCTCTCTCCAGAAGGATGACAATGCCTTCATGTTATTTGATGAAGCAACTAACATCTATAATGATAACGAAACCGTAAACGACGATCAGAAACCTTTACACACTAACTCTAGAGCAATCTATAAACCAGATTTTGAGAACTTCCACATGAAGTGCTCAAATGATTCTATCATTCAGTGTGTATCGATCTTTGCTATTGGTTTCGCAAAACACTTCGTTGCTGAGTCTGGTGGTGACCAATCTATTACCAACTCTAACTCCAACTTTGGTGCGATCTCTCTGGAATCTGCTGGTTTCCAAGCAAACTCTTTTGATAGAGATGACGTAGGTTATATTACACACATTATCCCACCAAGAGAACCTGAGAGAAGAATCTCTAACATCACTTGGTTGCCACTTGATGCAACTAAGATTGTTTCTGCTGCTACAACCAACAAACTGTGGTTAGCAAACTTTAAGTCCGCTGACGTTCCACCCCCAGGTGAACTAGACGCATATAGAATTGGTGGTAAGAGACAAGATAAACTATTCCTACAAACAATTACTGGTACTGCGGTAAGTACCTTCAGTTCTCCAATTCTAATGGATATTCCTGCGGGAACTGGTCTCAGTACAGAGGCATTTAAGACAAATGTTGTGGGTAGAGCTGCTGGTATTAACAGTATTTCTACTAACATTCTTACCTTTACCAAGAATCACCAACTATTCAATGGTGAGAAAATCAGAATTTATGCTGATACTGGTGAGATGCCTGCGAACCTTGAGGCAAATAAGATTTACTATGCACTAACAACTGGTCTAAACCCCAATCAGATTAAAATTTCTACCAGTGTCAATGATGCTGAGGCTAACAATAATATCACAGGTATTACTAATGGTGGTGGTGAACTTACCGTTCTCAGTACAGTTGCTGATAAAGTAACTGGTGAACCAGGTCACCCAATTCAATTTGATGATACAGAAGGTCAGTGGTATGTAAATTCTTCTCCATCAACTTTCTTTAACGAAATTTATACTGGTATTACTGGTATTGGAACTGCTATTGTTGGTGAAGTAACTGGTGGTACATTCATCCAAAGACAAATTGATGCTAGAGGTATTGAAGAAAGAATCTATAAGATTCGTTATGTTGTTCCTAAAGAGTTTAATAATGGTCGTCAACCATCTGAAGGTTTCATTCTCCAAGAATCCAAGAGTGTTGGTGTTGGATCTGCATCCTTCTTAGATGTTAGTGTTAGTGATCCAACTCAACTTAGAAACCCACGTATCATCACACTTGCATCTTACAATAGTGCAACCGAACGTGCTACAATCAAGACTGAAAAAGAACACAACTTTGTTGCTGGTGACCAAGTTATTATCAAAGGTGTAAGTAGTGCAAACAATACTGTTGCTACTGCAACTTCTGCATATAACGGAACTTTTGAAGTCTTCCAAGTAGACAACCCAAGAACATTCCAAGTCAGTGTAACTACTGGAGATCCTGGAGTATTCCTTAACCAGGTCAACCAAAGAAGCACACAACAACAGGTTGAAGCTTTACCAACTGTACAAAGAAGTAGATATAAAGATTCACTTTACATTTACAATTCCAGACAAATCAGAGAACACATTCCTGGTGCTGATGGTCAAGATGGTGTATATGCGGTTACTCTTCTTTGTGGTTCTATTCAACCCGATCAAAACATTGGTTTTGGTGTAAGTGAGAAGAAGTTCTCTCAGAATGTAGTCGATCTGTATCCTCAGGGTGATAGAGACAACTATAATTCTGATCCTGGTCCTGCAATTTCACATGCTCGTAAATCTCCACTAGGTAAAGTTCTCACCAATGACAAGAGAAACTCTGTTACTAGAGAAGGTGAAGAAATCTTCCTGGAAAATAACAACGTTGCATTTGTAGTAGACAGTGCTACTATTACTGGCACAGGTAACACTACTGTTACTCTTAATTTAACCAGAAATCACGGACTTAATAAGATCAAGTCCCTGTCTATTACAAATGGTGGTGCTGGATATAATAATGCTGCTGGTGTTACTACAACAATCTATGCTGCAGATCTTGTTACTTCCACTGGAGGAACTGGTGAAGGTGGTGTAATTAGAGCGAATGTTTCAACTGGAAATACTATCGCTTCGTTTAGAATTGTAGAACCAGGTGGTGCATATGGTATTGGTGATACGATGACCGTATCTGCTGATCCTGCTGGTGCTCCATCAGCATTTGCAGTTCTAACAGTTGATGACATCTATAATAACATCGGTGATTCACTAGAACTCTCTGGTTTCCCCACTCCTAAATTGAATGGTGTCTTCAAGATTATTGACGTTCCCGATGCAAACACTGTTGTTGTAGAGAATGACCTTAATCTTGAGAGTAGTTCTTATAAGACTAGAAATGATGATAGAAAACCAGTTGTTACTTATGCTGGTAAAGGTCTACTCTTTGATAGTTTAGATTTCAATCCAGAAGCAGGTATTGCTACAGTAACAGTTGGAAGTGCTCACAACTTCTTACCTGGTAATACTTTTAGAATTGTTGGTAGTGGTAATACTTTCTTTGGAATTGAAAAGTATCAAGTTCTTGAAAATGTAGGCATTAACACCTTCACATTTACTGCGGGTGTTTCTACTGTTGCACAAACAATGGCAACAGGAACTACAATTCAAAGATATGGTCTCTCCTCACAGGGTAAACCAGTTGGTGCTGGTGAAGAGAACTTGGGTGGTAGATCCACTCCAATGTATGTTGGCATCCAAACTACTTTAGCAAGTCCTGCTGCTAAAACCGACATCACTATTACTTTAACTAATTCGGATGGTTTTGGTCTAGGTGATTACATCACATTGGGTGATGAAATCCTGAGAGTTAAGTCAAATCCAACCACCAATACTTTACAAGTAGCTAGAGGTCAATTTGCTACTCCTGCAAACACTGGTGAAGTTGGACAGGTTGTCCAGAAGATCAAAATCCTACCAATGGAGTTACGCAGACACTCCATTCTTCGTGCATCCGCACATACCTTTGAATACCTAGGTTTCGGTCCTGGCAACTATTCAACTGGTATGCCTCAGGTTCAAGATAGAATTCTGACCGATGATGAGGTTCTACTTGCACAGTCAAGAGAACAAGATGGTGGTGCAGTTGTTTATACTGGTATGAATGACCGTGGTGAATTCTTCACTGGTGCAACTAAGGTCAACGGAACTACTGGTGAAGAAATTACAATCGGTGCTCCTAAGATTACTTACTTCGGTGATGAAAGTAAGAGTGAGGTTGTTAGTGCAAACAACGGTATCTTTGACGATCTGATTGTTAAGAACGCAATTACTGTTGAAGGTGGTGTAAACCAGAATAGAACGTCTCAGTTCTACGGTCCTGTATCTTATACTAACAAAGTAACTGTTTCTTCTGAAGAAGGATTAGAAACTAACATATTCTTCCTGAAAGGTGAGGCAGCACAGGCTAAAGAAATGACGGTGGGTATTCAAACACCCATCATTGGTAAGAGACCTGGTGACATCTCGTTCAAGGCAATACCTGAACCTGGTGGATATATTGGACACGTATTTGCTGACAATGATTGGAGAAGATGGGGTGTAATTTCCATCGAGAAAGATGAAACTTTCCTCACCTTAGATAGAGTTGCTATTGGTGAGACTGGAGGTAGTTCGGGATTTGTTCATGACTCAACCGCAGATGCTTTCCAAGTAAATGGTGTTACTAGAATTGATCACCTATTTGTTGGTGGTGCAGTTACCTTCTCACAAAACCAGACATTCTCTGGTGTTACTTATGAAACTGTCACAGTTAAGGATGAAATTGTCTTAACTGGTACTGCTGGAACAGATAACTACGTCTTCAAAGTTACTGATGCAGATAAGATCGCACAGTTCTCTAACGTAGAAATCACTGGTGCGGCATTCACCTTCGGTAATAATACTCAAGTAACTGTAGAGAACTCTTTCGAGTCTAATTACACTGGAGTCTCTACATTTAAGGGAACAGTTGCAATGGGTCAACTAGAAGTCGTAGGACTTGCTAGTGCTGCGATTGGAATCTTTACTTCTGTAGAATGTGAATTCCTACAGGTTGGTACTGCTGCAAGTATCAAGTTAGGATTTGCAACTGACTTCTATGTTTATGATGACTTAGTTGTTCAATCAAATGCATATGTAAACACTGGTGTTGTTACTACAATCGAAGGTAGTGATCTAACATATGATGAGATTACTGGTACAACAGTTCAAGCGGTTGGATTACGTGCTACTAACTTTGCATCTCCAAATGCAAGAATTAATGTTGGTGTCATAACCACTCTGATTGTTCCACCTTATAATGTAAATACGGGCGACTCCTGGGCAGGTATTAGTACCGCATATATTGGTGTAGGTATTGTAACCACTCTAATTGTTCCTGCTGGTGGTTGGATAGGTGCTCCAAATGCATACATTAACTCTGGTATTGTTACCACAATATCTGGTACTGATGCAACTTATACCAATGTAAATGCAAATAACGTTTACTCACCATACATTGCTGGTCAAACAGGTGGAAACCCTGCTGGTGCTGGTGTTCTTTACGTTGCAAATGCACAAGTTGGTTCTAAACTCTGGTTGAGTGGAACTGCTGCAGGTGAGGGTCTGAGAGCAAATGTTGGTATTATCACTTACTTCGGACATGATGCCAAGAATGTATTGGGTAACCTGGATAGTAATGGCAATAACATGCACATTAATGCAGGTTCTGATGGTATTGTTCAGGCATCTCAATTTAGATCGACAATCGCTCAAGGTGCTGCACCATTTACGGTTGTATCTACAACTAAGGTTACTAACCTGAACGTTGATTTGCTTGATGGTAAGACTGCAACTTCTAATGCGACTGCTGACACTATTATGTCTCGTAATAGTAGTGCAAACACTGCGGTTAATAAATTAACATCTGCAACGATTGATAACTCTGGAAACATTGATACCAACACACTTGATGCTAGCACCGCAGATATTACTACTCTGAATGTCACTGGTAGTATCAATGGTAATTCAAATTATCCATTGATCGACCAATTCAGAATGGGTAAGTACCTAGAAACTTTCAGCGATCTAGGTAATAAGAGTGGAACTGTTAACCTCAATACTTCTACAGCTAACAACTTCAGAATCAGACTCACGGGTAATACCACTGTCAACTTTACCAGTGTTCCTGTAGACGGCAACAATTCTTCTTCTGACATCTACTCAACACAAATTATCATCAAAAATGGAACTGGTGGTGCTAGTTTGACGTGGAACGGTAATATAAAGTGGCCAGGTGGTTCTACACCTTCCAGAACTACTGCTAATGGTGCTGAAGATATTTGGGTCTTTATTTCATATGATGGTGGTGGAGAGTGGTACGGAAACCTCGCTCTACCCGATATGAAGTAGTAATAAATAAATTATCTCGTGATTTAATATATGACTACAACAGAAGTGTCATGTGAGTATAAAGATTTCGTCGGGACTTACAGAAATGTATATCCCGACGATTTTTGTGAACATATGATTAACGCTTTTGAAAACATTGAGAGTGGGACTAATTGTGTCCTTAAAAATAGACAACAAGAAGAAGAAGGTTGCACTAAAACTGAAAAAGACGATAATTTTGTCTTTTTAGACTTGAATATACTTACATTTCCTGCATGGAGAGATAAGAATCCAATTCATATGGTGTGGAAAGGTCTCCAAGTTTGTTTCGATCAATACGTTAATCAATATGATCATCTTTTAGGTAGTAACATATCAGGACATGCACTAAAAATGCAAAGAACTGATCCTGGTCAAGGTTATCATATTTGGCACCACGAAAATGATGGATATGAAGACAGACATAGATGTTTAGCGTTCTCAATCTATCTCAATGACATTGAAGATGCAGGTGAAACTGAGTTCCTTTATTTGAAACGAAGAGTTAAACCAGAAAGAAATAAGTGTGTTATTTGGCCTGCTGGTTTTACTCATGTCCATAGAGGTAATGTTGTTCATGGAACTAAATCTAAATATATTATAACTGGTTGGTTTTATTACATCTAAGATGACACATTACACCCGTAGAATCATACAATCAGGATCTCTGTTATCAGGATCAGTTACTTTTAATGCTCCTGGTAATTTTGTTGCTCCGCCAAGATTACAGGTTGCTAGTTTATCTGGAAAGGGTGGACCAGGTAATCCAGGCAATCCTGGTAATGCTGGTAATAAGGGTAATAAGGGTACTGGAAATCCTGGAAACCACGGTGGTGGTGGAGGAGGCGGAGGCGGTGGTGGTGCCGCTGCTGAAGGTGAAAAATCAAGTGCTAATAGTGCAGACGGCGGAAACTCTGGTGAATCCACTTCAAACCCTGGAGGTGGCGGAGGTGGAGGCGGCAGTAGAGGCAACCCAATTAACTTTGGTAGGGACCAAGAATTCAATAACAAATATACCAAAAAAGCAAATGCCGGTAACCCTGGTGGTCAAGGGCAAAGTGGCAATCAAGGTAATAAAAATAATGGCGGTGGTGGTGGATCTGGTAGTCCTGGTAACTCAGGAAATTCTGGACAAAAAACTAGTTTTGGTAATTATCAATTCCCTGGCGGACAAGGCGGAAATGCTGGTAGTGGAAACCCAGGCAATCCTGGAAACCCTGGCAATAAAGGTAATGCTGGTGGCGGCGGTAATGCTGGGCAAGGTGGAAATGGTGGAAGAGTAAATTATAGTAACTTCGGTAATGATGACTATAAAATGTCTTCTATTGAAGCAGGAAATGGTGGAGACGCAGGGCAATCTCCAAATGCCGGCAATCCTGGTAACAATGGTGAGAGAGCATGGTCAACTCGCGGTAATATAGAAGGTGGCAATGGCGGCAATGGTGGTTCTGGTCCTGGTGCCGCTGGTGCTGGCGGTGAAGGTGGTGGCGGCGGTGGTGCCAATAAGAATGATGACGCTGGTGATGGTAAAGCAGGCGGCGGTGGCGGTGGAGGCGGCGGTGGTGGCGCACAACGCAACACCGGCAACCCAGGAAACCCTGGAAATCCTGGAAACAAAAACCCTGGAAACCCAGGAAATGCTGCCAATACCAATACTTTTACAGATATTACTATAACTCCATTCAATAATTATTCTGTAACAGTTCCAAGTGGTGGCACAGTAACTATCTCCTGGGACGCTCAATAAATAATCAAAACTTGTTTAATTTACTATGGAAGACTCCCCTGAAATTAAGATGGACAACTCTGCAGAAATTGACGCAATAAAAAGACAAAAAGCACTTGTAAGCGCACAAATTGAACTTGAACAAATGAAGTTCGAGTTGTATGAACTTAGAGCTGCTAAAAATAGAGGTCGTAGTATTTCTGTTGGTGCTGCATGTGGCGGAACTATAGAAATTTCTATGCGTGGAGATGCTGATGACATGTATGTGCAACTACAACCAACCGAAGCAGTTGAACTCCTAAATTCTCTTGCTGCTCAGTGTGGTTTAGACATTGCTACTAGACCCAAGGAAGATTATGCCACTTGGAGATCTTGGGATCCTAGAACTCTTCCCGACACAGCACACCTTGGTCTTGGTTCATGGCAACTCAGTGATCAATCAAGAGAAAAACTTATCGCTAAAAAAGAAACGGAACTGGAGAAAGTTCGAGTAGAAGAACCTGAAAAACCATTATTGCCTGAAACTGATGAATCTAAGTGAACTTTACATTATTGTTGATAATCACCAAAGAGAAGTACGAGGAGTATTTCAAAAACAACCTCAAGATTGGAAAAATATCTGCACATTTCCTGGACTAAGTGATGAAGAAAAATCTGATTTATCTTGGGCAGGGCATGATGGAGTAGGTTTTGTTCGTGGTGAATCTCTGAAAAATTATTCTTGTAATGATGGTCATTTAGAAGAAATAAAACTGAATATAAAAAGAATGTCAGAAGAAATCACGAAAGATTTTCGTGATGAAGGTGTGGTTTTTGAAGGATATAGATTCCCCATTGATTTGGAATCAATTATGTTTGCCAACTTCCAAAACAATAGGCATTCTAATATCATCAAGAGTCAGAACAATTACCATAAATTCGATAGAGATCGAATGTTCTCTCTTGTAGAGAAACTGAATCGTAGATTTGATGAACTTCTAGAACAAGAGATAGAGTTTTTTAGACAAGTTGATGAGTGTTCTACAGTATATGAGTTAAGTCAATTAAGTTATGGTATCTGATTATTTTAATTATGATGTAGACAGTCTGGATTATATTATTTCAGATTTAGAATTAGATCATTCCTCATCAGATGAATGGCCTTTGATGTCATTTAATAACCCATCATGTGTAACAGTTTCTGATATTTTTTCCGAGGAAGAAATTGGTAAGATTATATTTACGGGTAAACAATCTGGTTCAAATTTAGGAACTGTTGCTTCACATAATGAATTCGTAGTTGACTCTGATGTGAGAAGATCTAAAGTTTCTTGGTTGAAACCAAACTCATTCAATAGTTGGTTGTATGAAAAACTGACCCGCATTATTTGTGAAGTCAATGATTCTAATTGGGAATATGATTTACGTTCTATACAAACATTGCAGTTTGGAGAATATCATTCAGAATATCAGGGGCATTATAGACAACACTTAGATGCTAATCTGGGAAACAATGTAAATACAACTCAAAGAAAATTAAGTTTTTCAGTTCAACTATCACATCCCAATGATTATCGAGGTGGTGATTTATTATTGAATAATGGTGCAGAGTCAATATCAAAAAATAAAGGATCTATGACTCTATTCCCTTCACATACCTTACATGAAGTAACACCAGTGACCAAAGGTGTTCGTTATTCTTTAGTTGGTTGGGTTATTGGAGATAAGTTAAAATGAATAAAGTAATTGAAGGATTTTTAGGACTAGAATTTTGTAAATTTACTGAACAATATTTTATCACTAGACTATCTTCTGGTAAAGATATTGAATTTGGTTCTGACGCAAACACAAATAATGGAGGTATGAATATCTACGGTGATCCTTTCACTGATACAATTCTAAAACTATCCACAGATCACATCTCATGTATGTTAGGCAAACATTTATTGCCAACTTATTCTTATGTAAGATTTTATCAGAGGGGTGATGAGTTAAACGTACACACAGATAGACCAGAATGTGAATACTCCGCAACTCTTACTCTAGCACATCCTTCAGATCAACCACTATCCCCAATCTATTTCAACAAAACTCCTTCAAAAAATGGTGCTGAAAGTGTTACTCTAAAAAGGGGAGATCTGTGCATTTATGAAGGTTGTAAATACTATCATTGGAGAGAACCAATAGAATCTGATTGGTTGCTTCAATGTTTTATGCACTGGGTTGATGCAAATGGACCCCATAAAGACTTATTATTTGATGGAAGACCTTCTTTAGGACTACCTAAATAAAAATGTCTGAGTTACTTATTATTCTCTATCATGGCAAAACCAACAGAAACTACTGGTACTGATGTCGAAAGTATGATTACTGATCTTACATCAAGACTCGAAAAACTTCGTGAAGAACTGCTCGAAACTGAAAGAGCGTTTAACACTAAGAAAGAAGAATTTATTAAACTGTCTGGTGCTCTAGAAGCATTACATACAGTCAAAGGATAATCTTTGAAACTCCACAGAGTTATTATATACATTATTAGGGGGGTGTGTCAATATTGACTATCCCTCTTTTTTTCTCTATACTGTATTACTATGCGTTTTATCCGTAATTTGTTTAGAAACAAAAAAAGAGATGAAGAGTTACCACAACTCCTAAACGGAGATGATTACCCAGACTTTTGGACACAAGTTGAGGGTTTCAAAAAGTTTGCTGAGTCTGTCAATCAAGGTTCTAAAGATGGCACCCCATTATTAGTATCTGAAGAGGTAAGCAAACTTAGAATTGAAGAGTGTGGTCGTTGTGATTATTACGATAAACAACAAAATAGGTGTAGGAAGTGTGGATGTTATATGAAAGTTAAGGTAAAATTTACCAATACAGCGTGTCCCATAGGTAAGTGGTAATATGTGTGGATTTGGACTAGTTTTCTCAAAAAAAGACAAAATTCCTCACAATCTTATTAAGATCGCTGAAAATGACTTAGGACTTCGTGGTCCCTCCCATGCAACACATTACCTGGGAGATGATATTTACATGTATCAATCTGTCTTGGCGATTCAAACAGAACCAGATCGTGACGATGGATTTGCTAGTCTACCTCAGAACTTTGATGTAACTCTCTATAACGGAGAGATATATGATGATCATGAGTATGATAGTGACATCGAAATGTTGCAGAAGTCCAGTGCTAAACAACTGGTTCTGGGTCGATGTGATGGAATGTTTGCTGTTGTTCAGGCACAGAGACATGGACAATGGTTAGATATTACTGCCCTGAGAGACATTCAGGGAGAGAAAAGAATTTTCTATTATGATAACCCTAGAGTCTTAATCCTTGGTTCTACGCCATCATTCATCCTCAAAGTTATGGAGGAGTTTGATGAACCAGTGACCCTGAATGAGGTGGCACTGAAAGATTATTTTGTAACGAGACATTATATCTCAAACTCCACTGCAATCAATGGGATCTATCAAGTGCCCCCAGGTGGTAAGTTTCACTACAATAAGTATTCTTCAGTCACACAAGTGTGGACACCTAGGAAGTATCTGAACTCAGAACTTACAAGAGAACTAAACAAGACAACATCAGGACAATACACACACTATCTTGAAGAGTTACTGATAAGAACTCTCAAGAAGATGCAGTCAAATGTTCGTCCACATGTGAACGTCTATTCAACAGTATCTGGCGGTACAGATTCTTCGATAGTTACCAAACTACTGGAGAACATTGGTACTCAGTTGATAAGAGGGATCACACTTACGTTTGATGAGAAAGATTCTGTCGCCTTGTTTGCTGATAAACTGTTCGATAAACTCTACACAGGGCAGTTAGTTAGGAATGTAGATCGTGATAGTTATTATGAGTCTTATCTACAGACTCTTAAGTTATGTTGTTCTCCCATACCATCGCATGATTTTGCCTCTGCAAATCTGTTGTATGAGATGTTAGAACCTGGATCAATTCTTTATGGTGGTGATGGTGCAGACGAATTATTTCTAGGATACAAATACTATCAGAACTGTGTACGTTCAGAGTACACCATGTCGGTAAGAAATAATTTCAAACTATCATTCTATGAGAATATACAGGAAGACTATGAGTATGCCTTCCAATTCTTTATCGACAATCTATACTCTACAAAAGATGCACACATTAAAGCATGTTCCTTTGTAGAT
>CEPM01012238.1_pt1 | contig 12348 bp, 11 predicted proteins | sample 530371 | NCBI WGS metagenome assembly CEPM01 (sample SAMEA2620004, study PRJEB7988) | marine metagenome | biome: marine biome (ENVO:00000447); feature: surface water layer (ENVO:00002042); material: "saline water (ENVO:00002010), including plankton (ENVO:xxxxxxxx)" | depth 5 m
AAGATAAGACAATATAAGAAAAGATAAAATAAGATAAAAAAGCAACAGAATTAAAATAAAGACATCTAAGCTATTATTAAAGACTAATGTATATGAATATATTAAAAAAGTATTTAAGTGTCTTAGAACTCATCTAAATAGTGTTTAAATACATATTGAGTTAATTTATTTAATTAGTGTTTAGTTGATTAGTATTTAACTAAAAAATAATTTAGGTGGTTTTTGTTATAATTAAATAATTTGTTATATATAGAAATATGAATGTTACAATACCAACAAAGTGGAAAGATATTACTGTAGGTAATTACATTAACCTAAGACCAGTTTTAAATTCAGAACTAACACCAATACAACGAGTAATTAATATACTAGCAGTATTAACTGGAGAAAAGAAAGAAGTAATTAAGAATATTAGCTTAGACCAGTACAAAGAGATTAAGAAAAAGATGAGTTTCTTAGATACTGAACTTCCTAAAGAACTTAAACACAAAAGATTTAAGATAGGTAATCAGTGGTATGTATTTGAACTAAGAGCGCAGAACTTATTATTTGGTGAGTACATAAACATAATGGAAATAATGGAAAAAGCGAGAGATAATGAAGAAGCTATTTTTGATAATCTACATACTATACTAACTACTGTATGTAGACCAGTTAAAAGAAAGTTCTTTGTTTGGCGTAAAACAAAAGTAGATGCTCAAATAATTAGAGAAACATCTAAAAACTTTTTTGATAATATGCCAATAACTATAGCTTATCCTATTAGTGTTTTTTTTTACACTCACTTGGACGGCTTAACAAAAGCTATAAAAACTTGTTTGATGGAGGAAGTGGAGAGGATAAAGAGGGAGGTGACACTAGAAATGAGTTCACTAAAAGATGGGGATGGTGGGCAACCTTAGACAACTTAACAAATAGTAGAATAGATAAGTGGGATGAGGTATTAAATTATAATGTAATTAAAGCACTAAATATAGTAGCTTACTATAGTGATAAACAAAAGATGGAGATGCAAATACATAGAGAGCAAATGCAAAAAACAAAAAGAAGGTGAGTGACCAATTAGACATATTTGGATTTGATGTAAGTCAACTAGAAGAGGTTAAAGTAGATAAACCTACTACACTAGCTGAGGTCTTTAATAACATTGCTGCTGATATGGTTTTTTGTTTACAGCAATCAGTACAAAAAGAGAATCTAACTTTTAAAGGTGGTTTACTAGATTCTATTAAAATGCCAGTTAAGATGTTTGGCTTTAGAATGATAGCCACTTTATTTATGGCTGACTATTACGACTATGTAAACAAAGGTGTTAAAGGTATTGGAGGAAAGAGAAAGAGTGGTAGGTTAAAAGGTCAAGGCTGGGAGATTAAAGCTCCTAACAGTCCTTATAGTTTTAAGAAAGGTCCTAAAGTAAGTCATATTAGACAATGGGCTAAAAGTAAGGGATTAAATGAGTATGCTGTTAGAACGTCAATAGCACATAAAGGGACTAGCCCTAGATACTTTTTTGACAACTGTATGAAAGAGACTTTTTACGGCGAGACGTTTGATAAATTTAAAACAGATATTAGAGTAGTATCTGGTGAAAGAGTAGCAAAAGGATTAAAAGAAATATTAGAAAAATGAGTTTAGAAGTAAAATATTTACCGCAAGACTATAGAACGGTATACAACCCAGTAGAGATAGTTATGTTTGAGACTAGTGGAACTACTAGAGGTTATACTGGATTTGCGTATTTAATAGATGTTAAAATAGGTTTAACTACTATAGGTAGATTAAGAGTGCCACCTACTACAGGTGGTTTTGGTAGATTTGATTTATCTGGAATTATGAAGTCTTATATTTCTAGTGATAAAGGTTTATTAAATGGAACTAACATAGACTCTGTTTATGATAATACTAATAGCTATACAAACTTTACTTTACAATTTGGATGGGTGCATTATAATACAGGCTCAGCTACTACTAGCATACCTCAAACAGTTACACTACCAGACACTAGTACAACCTCATCACAAAACTTAATTGTCTTTAATGGTTCACTACCTAACTATAGAAGAGACGTTGTAAACTTCTACGACTGGCAGTCTACTGACTACTATTTAAAATATATTCCTAATATATACACTAATAAATTTTTAACTAACCAGCCTAGAGGTTCTGCCGGTAGTTCTAATAATTTAGAAGTTCAATATACAGACGAAGGTTATATATATCTATTAATGGATAATATTACTAATTTTGATATTATTAATCTAAAGACATATAGGTCTAATGGTAACTTAATAGATGATATAGATATAACAGTTCCAACTTTAACAAACGCTAAACACGTTAGAATTCCTTATGCTCCTAATAGTTTAAATTCTATTAATACTACTTATCTACCAGGCAGCCAGCCTATAGTCTCTACGTCAGCTTCTTATTATTCTATTCAGTTAGAAAAATCTAGTGTATTTAAGACTGAGCCAATGTACTATAATATAGCTACTGAATGTCGTTATGAAACTAGAAGACTAGAATTCTTAAATAGTCTAGGTGGTTTTGATTATTATAACTTTACTAAAGTATCTAAACACTCAGAAGAAATAGAAAGAAAGTTTTTTAAGACTAATCCTAATGATTTATCTGAGACTGGTGTTATTAATTACTCTATATCTAATAGACAAAAAGTACAGTATTATACCTCATCTAAAAACAAAATGAAGTTAAATTCTGACTATATGACTGTAGAGACTTATAATTGGTTATTAGAACTAATAGAAAGTCCTGAGATATATTTACTAGATAACTATACAACGCCGTCAGGAACTACAGAAATAAGACGTATTCCAGTACAAAATATAGAAGGAAACTGGGAGGAAAAAACTAATAGTAGTGATATGGTTTGCAGTTTAACACTAGACATTGAATTTGGAATTGATAATTATAGACAAACATTCTAAGAATGATTAAAGAAGAGTTATATATAAATGGCGAGAGTGTAGAGTTAATTAATTCGTTAAATCCTAATTTAACTTTTAATATTGCTGATATTGCTAAGCCAGATACTAGGAAAGCGGACCACTCTAAGACTATAGAGCTACCAGCTAGTAAAAAGATTAATAAAATATTTGAACACATCTTTGACTTAGATACTGATTTACAAACTTTCAACCCTAATCTAAAGACAGATGTTATATATTTAGTTAATGGTGAAATACAAATTGACGGCTATTTACAGTTAAAATCTGTAAAAGATAATGACGGTCATATAATATATAACTGTATTATAATAGGTAGAGTAGGTAACTTTATAGCTGACTTAGGTGCTGCTGAATTGACTGATTTAGATTTAAGTTCTTTGAATCATACTTGGAATAAAGCAAGCCAGTCAGCAACTTGGAATTATCCACTAACTACTGACTATGTCTATCCTATGATTAATTATAATACTAATTATGGTACTTTAGGAACAGGAACAGAAAATTGGCCAGTTACTACTTTATACCCAGCAGTAAAAGCTAAGAAATATTTAGATTTAATATTTGATTCTATTGGATATACATATACATCAACATTTTTAACTAGTAGCTTTTTTAACACTTTAATAATTCCCTTTAATGCTACTGAATTTAAATTAACTGAAACTGAAATATTAAGTAGATTATTTGAAGTAAACACTCCACAAATTACATCAACTACAAACACATTTGTTACGCCAGTATATCACGACTATGAAAATATAGCTACTGACTTTGACACTAATTTTATTAATTTTACTAATGAAGTTAACGACCCTTCAAACCTATATAATAATACTACTGGAGTTTATGAAATAACAGCGGGCAAGTCTGGTTATTATAATCTAAGTGCTATGCTTCAATTACAAGGCGTTTTTAATGCACCTACTGATTCACCTAGTTTTGCTGGTGGATGGAAGCTAAAATCTTCTATAGTAGGATATATAAAGTTAAATAAATATAACTCTAGTGGTGTTTTTGAAACTACTTTAGATTCTATAAATTATGGTGTTACTGATTTTGATGCAATAGCAGCAGTAGGCGGAACTATTACAACAGCGGCGAATCCAACAACACCATCAAGAGACTATTTTTATCATAGAGATTTTCAAGGATATATTTATAATTTAGGTAATCAGAATACAAATGATGTATGTAATAAGTTTTTTGTTAATGCTAATAATATATTTTTAAATGAAAATGAAACTGTTAAAGTCGAATTAACTTATAGTTTAGGCCATAATTTTAACACTGTTTTAAAACCTACTCAAGAAGACTGGAGGGCTGCTAATCTTTTAAGCACTAGTCAATCATCTACAGGGGTTTCTTATCAACTAAACATTTTAAGTGGATTTTTAAAAAATGAATCTGTCAATAGTAGTGTTTTAGAGAATAACACTATACCGATGAATAGTGTAATACCTAGAGACGTTAAACAAAAAGACTATATTATGTCTTTAGTTAAGATGTTTAATTTATATATACAGCCAGACTCTAACGATAATAAAAACTTAATAATAGAACCTAGAGAGGATTTTTATAGTAATGATATAATAGACTGGTCTACTAAAATAGATAAATCAAAGGACGTAGAATCCCTACCTATGGGAGCTTTAAACTCTAAAGAATATTTATACACTTATAAACAAGACAAAGACTACTATAATGAGTTATATTTTGACACTTGGGATGAGGTTTATGGTCAAGATGATTTTACGCTAGTAAATGAATTTTTACAAAAAACACATAAAACAGAAATAATATTTTCACCTACGCCTTCGGTAGGTCAAGACTGGTATGATAGAGTAATTCCAACTATAATAAAATATGATGAGTCTAGTGGTGTTCAAAGAATAGAAAGTAACATTAGGATTTTACAGTGGGGTGGTATGAAAGCAACAGGTCAACAGTGGATTCACGTAGACAACGCAAGTAATGAAACTTTTTATTCTACTTATCCTTATGCTGGTATGTATGATGACCCTTATTCACCTACTACGCTTTTAGAGTTTGGATTAACTAATGAAATATATTATTCTAATGTATTTGATAAAGTAGTGACATTTTCAGATAATACATTATTTAATAAATACTATGCTAAATTCTTACAAGAGATAACAGATGTTAATAGTAGAATAGTAAATGCTCATTTTTATTTAACGCCTTCAGATATTAAAAATTTAAGTTTTAGTAAACAATATTATTTTGAAGGTCAATATTTTAGACTTAATAAAGTAGAAAACTACAACCCTATAAACCCTATTACTAAATGTGAGTTTTTAAAGTTAAAGTTATCTAATGTATTTTCACCATCTACAGCAGTTTCTAGAGGTGGTACTGGTTTACTAGTAGGAACAAATAGAGCGCCGTTATTTTCTAATTCCAATTCAGCTTTAAGAAACTCTAATTCTATAGGTAATTTAAATCAAAGAACTGTAGGTTCTAATAACTATATTAGTAGAAGTGCAAGAGGTGTTAATGTAATAGGGGATTCTAATAGGATTTTATCAAACGCCTCTAATGTTGAAATAACAGGTTCTAATAATATTATAAACCCAGGTTGTGAAAATGTTAGATTAATTAATACAGATGGCCAAACTATTACAGGTTCTAATATAACTTATATTAATAATGAAATAACAGCAGGTACTGGTTCTACTAAAACTATCACATCATTTACAAAAGCTAATTTAAACGTACAACAATATTTTTGTGATGCTTCAGGTGGTAGCTTTACTGTAGATTTTTCACCTACTGTAAACATTACAATAGGGAAAATATGGACATTTAAAAAAGTTAATTCAGCAAACCAGGTTACGATAGACGCTTCTACTATTGGAGCTACTATAGATGGCTCAAATACTTATGTATTAAACTCACACTATAAATATGTGACTATTCAATATGATGGTCAAAACTTTTTAATAACATCAAACAATTAAGAAATGGCAGAAAAAATAGCTTTAGAATTAGACATTAATGCAAAAGGTGCTACTACCTCACTAGGTCAATTAGAGCAAGAGGCAGAAAGATTAAATGAAGAGCTAAGAAAAGTTCCTTTAGGCTCAAAGGCTTTTAACGATTTAAAGACAGAATTAGTAGGTGTTAATAAAGAAATTAAAAACACTGAGTTATCTATGGAGGCTTTAGATAATGAGCAAGTAGCTTCAGAGTTAGGTTCTGTTGCTGGTGCTGTTGGTGATGTATCTGCTGCTTTTGTTTTGTTAGGTGGTGGCGGTGGTGCTATTGAAGACACTGTTAAAAATATAGAAAAGGCTATTGGTATCTCTATGGCTTTTAAAGGTACTATAGAAGGTACTCAATCAGCTATGAAGTTATTTAACAACGTAGTTAAAAATTCAACTGTTTTACAAAAAGCAAATAATGCCACTACTGTAATAGCTGCTGGTATTATGAAACTATTTACAGGTTCTGTTAATACTACCTCAGTAGCTTTTAAAGGATTAAGAACCGCGATAGCTGCTACTGGCATTGGTTTGTTAGCGGTTGGGGTTGGTGCTTTAGTAGCAAACTTTGATAAAATAAAATCAGCACTTTCAGGGGTTTCAGATGCTGCAAATGACTTACAAAAAGCTACAGCTTTAAGAGTAGAGACAAATCAAAAAAACGTTGATTTACTAGACAATCAAACTAACATACTAAAATTACAAGGCAAGACAGAAAGGCAAATTCTTAAAATGAAAATTGATGCTCAAAAAGTTTTAATACAGGATTTGATTGAACAAATGAAAGCGCAAAAGATTATAAGTGATGAAAGGATTGAAGGCGAAAAAAGAAATCAAAAAATATTACAAAAGACTTTAGAATTAATTTTAATAGTTCCCAGAACATTAACAAAAATAATTAATTTAGCTGGTGAAGGTTTTATAGAATTAACTAATAAAATAACACAAAGCTCAATCGGTAAAAAACTATTAGGATTAGAACCTATAGAAATAAATTTAGACTTAGATAAAAAAGCAGATGAATTACTAGAAAAAGCAACAAAATTTATATTTGACCCAGAAGAGGCACAAAAAGAGGCAGACGAACAATTTAAAGTATTAGAAGAAAATTTATTAAAACAGAAAAATACTTTAGCCGGTTTTCAATTAGCCGTAATAAATATAGATAAAAAAGCTGCTGAAACTAAAAAAACAGCAGATGATAAAGCACAAGCTGAAGCGGATAAAAAAGCAGCAGAGGCTAGGGCTAAAACATTAGAGGAAAGAGCTAAGGAAGCACAAGACTTAGCAGACTTTTTACTAGCAAAAGAAGAGTTAGAAAATGAATATTTAGATAGTAAACTTAGTAAAGAACAACAAGAGATAAATGCTGTTACTGATAAATATTTTAATCTATTAGAGTTAGCTAGGATAAATGGTGAAGACACTGCTTTACTAGAAGAGGCCCAACAAAGTCAATTAAATGAGATTAGAAAGAAATATGCGGATGAGGAAATAGAAAGACAAAGAGCTATAGAAGATGCAAAGCTACAAACAGCAGCAGATACATTTGGCTCTTTAATTGCTTTAAATGAGTCTTTTTCTTCTAATGATGAGAAACTATCTAGAAGTGCTTTTGAAAGAAATAAAAAATTGCAAATAGGACAAGCCTTAATAACTACCTATCAAAGTGCAAATGCTGCTTTTGCTGCTGCCGCGTCTAATACAGTAGTAACAGCAGCTTTCCCAGCTTACCCAGGTATTATGGCTGGTTTAGCAGTTGCTGCTGGTTTGGCTAATGTAAATAAAATCAGAAAACAAAAATATCAAGGCGGTGGCGGTGGCGGTGGTGCTGCTCCTAGTGGTGGTGTAGGTGGTGTAGGTACTGCTCCTACAATTGCACCAGCTAACACTAGCACACTAGTACCACAAAACGACACTAGAGTATTCGTAACCGAAACAGATATTACAGCAACTCAAAACCAGGTAGCAGTAATACAAGGACAAGCAACTATAAGATAAAATAAATAATTATGAAAAATACAGAATTACTAGAATTAATAATAGATGAGGAAGATGAGTCTGGAGTGGATTACATTGCATTGGTAGACTCACCAGCAATAGAATCTGAATGGATGGCTTTTAAAAAACATCAGTTTGAAGAAACTTTTAATGACTATCCAGAGTCAGCATCTAACAACGCTAAGAAAGCAATTAAATACAAAGAAGAAAATAATATAGATTGCGGTACTAGAGTAGGTTGGACTAGAGCAAGACAATTAGCTAATAAAGAAAAGATTAGCTGGGAGACAATAGGTAGAATGGCTAGTTTTAAAAGACATCAACAAAATAAAGACGTTCCTTATAGTGAGGGTTGTGGTGGTATTATGTGGGATGCCTGGGGTGGTACTAGCGGTATTAACTGGGCTATTGAAAAAATGAAAACCAAAGATAAATATAGACAGGTTTTCAAAATAGAGAATGAAGAAAAGAGAATAGTTAGCGGCTATTTTATGAAAGCTGATTTGCCTATAATAAGACTAAATGAAGATAACGAAAAATATTATGTTGTATTTAGAAGAGATACTATAGAAAAGATAGTAAACAAATTCTTTAAGAATGGTCTTAATGCTAACGTAAATCTAATGCACGACAATAACCTACAGGCTAAAGGTGTTTATGTAATAGAGTCTTTGATAATAGATTCTAAGAGAGGTATAAAAGCTCCTAAAGGTTTTGAAGATGCGCCAGATGGTAGCTGGTGGGGTTCTATGAGAGTCGAAAACGATGAGATTTGGCAGATGGTCAAAGATGGTTCTTTCAAAGGTTTTAGTGTAGAAGGTATGTTTGGACAAGCTAAGTCTATTAAATATCCTGTAAGTCTTATTAATAAGATTAGAGAGGTAGTTAAAAAATACATACAAAAGAAAAAAGATAATTTTGTTAGTATGGTAATTAACAAAGATTTTGCTATAATAGACGATAGGCTAGCTTACGCTTCTAGAGATATGGCTTTAAAAGCTGCTAAAGATTTAGGAGTTGAAGGTATACACGAACACGAATATAATGATAAAGTTTGGTATATGATAGGTGAAACTCACGAAGCTAATATGTATAAAAAATGCCCTCCAGGATATGTAAAGAAAAATGGTAAATGTGTAAAGAAATATTAATTTAAAAATAGTTGGTAGTAAATTGTTTAACTATCAAATATTTGTTATATATAATAGTATATAAAAAAATTATTTTATTATGAGTGAATTAAAAGAATTATTTAACGATATTAAAAACGTATTCAAAAACGAAGGTATTGATATTGAAAATGACTCTCAAGAATTTGCAGAAACTACTCAAGAATTAACAGAAGAAACTAAAGAAGAGACTACTGAAGAAACAAAAGAAAAGTTTGAAGATGTAGTACTAGCTGATGGCACAGTCGCACAGGTTGAGCCAGATGTAACTTTAGGTGCTGCTGTTGTTGTTGAGGTTGATGGTGAGCTTTTACCAGCTCCAGATGGTGATCACGAACTTAGTGACGGTAGAAAAATTACTACTGAAGCTGGCGTAATCGTTGCTATTGAGGAAGCTGAAGAAGCACCAGAAGTTGAGGAAGAAGCAGAAGTTGAAGAGGAAGAAGAAATGTCAGCACCTTTGACAGAAGCTCAGGAAAGAGAAGCTAAAAAGATTATTGAGTCTGTTGTAACTGAAAGAGTATTTTCTATGGAAGCTACTATCAGTGAAGAAAACAACGAACTTAAAAAAGAGATTAAAACTCTTAAAGACTCTTTTGCTAAACTTTTAGAATTAACTGAAAAGCTAATTAATGAGCCTGTTGGAAATGCAGTCGTTAAAAGAAACTCAGCGTTCAAAGCGTTGAAAAAAGAAAATAAAAAAGATATAATAAGTATCTTAAAAAATAAAAATATAATTAACTAAAAATTAAAAATTATGAGTTTTGATGTAAGTGCGCTACCAGCGTATACGGAACAAAATGCAATGGACTTAATAATTAAGTCGGTTGCTGGTGGAAGATTAGCAAACTATGCTAACATCCAGGATGGTGTGAAAGGGCCAACTACGATAAATATCCTTTCTAGTGATGTTGTTTTTCAGGCTGATGGTTGTTCAAGAAGTGCAAGTGGTACTACTACTTTGTCTCAAAGAACTATTACTCCAGGTGCTGTAGCAATTCACGAAGATTTATGTATGACTGATTTAGCTGCTAAATATACGGCTACAATGTTAAAACAAGGTTTAACTGGTGAAAAAGAGGAAGTTCCTTTTGAAGAGTTATACTTTGCTGAAAAAGTTGCTAAGTTACAAAAAGCTATCGAAGTTGCTGACTGGCAAGGTGATACTGGTTCGGGTACTGCTAACTTATCTAAGTATGATGGATTAAATAAGATTATCGCTGCTGCTAGTGCAATTAACGGTAACCCTACTGGAATTACTACTGGTACTGGTATTACTTCTGGCAATGTTATTGGTGCTTTAACTGGGATGGCTGAATTAATGCCAGAAGACATTATGGACGCTGACGATTTAAAATTGTTTGTTGGAATGGACACTTTCTTAAAGTATCAAAAAGCTATTGCTGATGGTAACTATTTTCATTATGTAGTTGATGGTGAGTTTACTTCTGAGCTTCCTTTAATTGGATTCCCTAATGTAACTGTTTGCGCTACTCCAGGTCTTACTGGTTTAACTTTTGGTAACTGTTATTTAATGAGAGCATCTAATATTTATATTGGTGTTGATTTACCAGAGGAAGAGTCTAATGATGTTAGGTCTTGGTATGATGATAATGACAGAATTTATAAGGTGACTATGGCTTTCAGAAGAGGTGTAAATGTTGCATTTCCTGACCAGATTGTAGAATTCTTATTAGTATAATATTAATGGGGGATTAAGTTCCCCCTTTTAAATAATTGTTAGCTGAAATGCTAACTAATTCAAAATCAAATAGTTATGAGTTGTGTATTAGCAAGTGGAATGCCGAGAGACTGTAGTGATTCTTTAGGCGGTATTGAGGAAGTCTTAATATCGGAAAGAGATAATATTACTTCATTTACTTTAGCAAACCACGAAATAAGTGCTATTACTCAGGCGGGGGCAACTAATTTTTATCGTTATAATTTAAAGAAGGAATCTGGTTCTGTTACTTCTACAGCAACTGTAGACCAAACAGCGGGTACTTCTTTTTATGATAATGTTTTAGCGTTTACAATTAATAAATTGACAGCTACTAAAACAAACGAAATTAAGATGTTAATGCTTGCACGCTTGGCTGTAATAGTAAAAACAAATAATGGTACGTATTTAGCCCTTGGTTTTGACCAGTTCGCTGAAGGTAGTTCTTTAGTAGCGCAAACTGGACAGGCTTACGGTGACCCTAATCAATACCAAATCGAGTTAACTGATAAATCTCAGTTACCTTGTTATGAAGTTCAAGCCTCTGTTGTGGCTGGTTTAACGATTGCTTAATCGTTCTTTGTTGTATGAAAGAGGGGGTGTAATTCCCCCTTTTTTTTAAATTTGTAAATTATGTTAAAGAAATCTTATATAGGAAAAACGATTCACACTAAAGGCTTTAAGGTTTTAGTATGTGAAGAGAATATAGAATTATTGAAAAAGTTAGAAATAACTGAAGTATTTGCAGAAAAGAAAAAAGCAAAGAAAGATGTTAGTGATAAATAAGAACGCTACTACAAATATAATTACTACTTTGTGGGAGCTAACTACTTTAGAAGTTCCATATTATTTATTTGAGTTTGAGAGTGACCAAACTAAAAGGAAATATTATACAGTAATGACAGATTTAAGCACTAATAAAACTAGGTATAATGAATTCAATTTTATAGAAGGTAGTTTTGACCCTACTAGTGGAAGTCTAATTTTAGGTTCTGCTGGCTTTTATAAATACAAAGTTTACGAGCAATCAAACCCTTTTAATTTAACTCCAGACGGACTTAATGTAGTAGAGCAAGGTAAAATGAAATTAATAGATTCTACATACCAACCTACATTTAATCAACATACAGTTTCACCTACTACTAATGTAGTATATAATCCAGCGCAATGAGTATAAAACTAATACCTATAAATTTTGGCGGTTATGAATTACCTGAGTTTAAAGAATCTAAAAAGGGTGACTGGTACGAATACGGAATTGATAGACCATATAAAAATACATATCCAGATTATTTAACAAAACTATATAACGAGTCTAGTAAACATAATCAAATTATTAATAGTAAAGTTAAATTTATAGTTGGTCAAGGTTTTGTAGTAGATGAAAAACTATCGTTTACAGAAAAGGCTTATGTTGATGGCTTTCTAAGGATGCCTAACGAAGATGAGAATATTGATGAGCTAACATCTAAACTAGCAAAAGATAA
>CEPM01006274.1_pt1 | contig 12111 bp, 19 predicted proteins | sample 530371 | NCBI WGS metagenome assembly CEPM01 (sample SAMEA2620004, study PRJEB7988) | marine metagenome | biome: marine biome (ENVO:00000447); feature: surface water layer (ENVO:00002042); material: "saline water (ENVO:00002010), including plankton (ENVO:xxxxxxxx)" | depth 5 m
TTTCTAGATATTACGTGTGCATCATTATAACAACCACCGTTCATATCTTCTTCAGTTAATATGTCTTCACAATGTTCACAAACAAATGACCATAAAGGTCTCCACCACCATACATTATTTCTAAAGTATGCGCCTGGATTTATGTCTTCGTATTTACTCATTAAAGTATAATACTCATCACTTAGTCCTTTTGATTCACGTTCATCGTAAGACATAGCTGAAAGTTCATCCCATCTTTTTTGATGTTTAAACTCATTTTGTATTGGCTTTTCGCCATATAAATCAAATCCCATGTTTAGTTCCTCTTGCTTAGTTTATCTATTAATTTATCAAATCTATCTGCAATACGACCAAGTAATGTTTCACGTCTATACTTTGCGTATGCTGATAATATTGCTTTAGTTCTTCTATTATCCGTATCAAATCTTGAATAATATTCTTGATAAGGTTTAGGTGTGTTTTTCACTTTAACCTCCATAACCATTTACATAACTCCCAACATAATACAGGAAGCACAATGATTAATATCAATTCATGTGTTTGCAAACAAGCTATATACATTATATCAGCGTCTGCATCATACCAATAGTGTTGCATCATTCATACCTCCAAGAATGTTTTTGTTTATTCTTAAGATATTTTATGTTTTCTATACTATCCATACCTGGAATATTACCACGTTCATGTGCTGGACCATTACCTGGTTCAAAATCAAAACCAATATCTATCAATGCATTCATTCTATCTGGTAATAATGTACCTCTTCTGTAAGCATTTCTTTGTACCATGCACCAAACTGATAATCTATGTAGTTTATCATCTACTGGTGAAATCCATTTTCCTCTATGTATTCTTTCTGGAAAACGTTCTGGTCTTAATTGAGTAGGTGTTTCATTATACTTTAACATATACTCAGATAAGTTTGTTAACATATTAAACCAAACATTACTTTGTGTAGACCATGTGAATCCAGGAATAGTACATAATAATTCATATTGCCATTCCGCTAATAGTCTTTTAGAAGCTCTATTCTTCTTACCAACAGCCCACTGATATAGTTTTGTTTCAGACTTTGGTCTAATATGGTTAGGACTACTCTGCATAGGTAATCTTTTATTTACCTCTACAAACTTTTTATAAGCTTTAAACACTTTCATAAACTTTTTATATACTTTTGATTGTTTATCAACTGGTTTAGCTTTATAAACATATTTTTCTACTTTCATGTTCACCTTCTTTCTTTAAAAGGTATATTGCGCTGTATCTATTACAACGCTCAACCTACATTAGTATTTTTTGGTTAGAATGCGGCTCATCACCTCACTTCCATTATCCAGATATAATAACTGTTGCCGTTTCTATCCGTCTGCTTTTTTGCCATTGCTCAGTTAAATACGAATAACACTACAATCACTAACAAATGTTGTAGATATTAACGTATAAAATATACTTTGGGAAATCAACACATTAATATATCATCAAATAATTCTTTGAGTAAGTATTGCAAAGGTTGAGATTACACCTTTACCAACATCTCCTTGAGACCCGTACGGATTTCTACCCTTAAGTCTTTTATCCAGTTATAGTTGCCTACATACTGCGATGTCATGTTCAATTAGTATAGCTAATCACTCTTATCGTTTTAATCTGTTAACCGACTACTAAGCTCAATCCGAAGCTACCGCTCCAACTAATGGTTAATTAGACCAACTTGGCTGTTTGTCAATTTTCTAGCGCTTTGGGAGCAACTAGAAGCTATCGTATTTCAGACAACAACAAGAACACTTTTGATTTAAAACGTTTTGTGACTTTTCCTTTTGTTATATATGCTAGTATATTATCTTTGAAGCTAATACGCTTGTATATTATAGCAAAGTAAGGGTCATGTGAAAGTACCGCACAAAATTGTATACCTCACTTCCTTTTGAGAAGCGAATAGTATAAGTACTTCCTACCGTCTCTAGTCGTTATCTAGAGTTTTAAGTAGTCTTAGCTACGATGATTGTGTATTTCTACGACATTCACCTATGCTGACTGATAACAAGTACCGCAACGACACTTAACTCATTATCTTTTGGATTTTCTTATTGTTGTTTCCAACTCAACTAACACCCCTATCGTGCTAGTCAATTACATCTAGATAAACCCTGGCTTTCACCGAGGAGAGAATCTGTACGCCATAATTGATATTCCAATTTTATACACAAACACTATCCGAAGATAATGTCGCCATTTCTGACTTTATACTCATTTCTGAGTTTTATGTAACGAGCATATACACCCGATTCTTTTATGGTAGAATGGACCAAATCTTTTAATATAAGGAAGTAGGAGAAGTGAACTAACGGTATAAATAATGATTGCATAGTCGCTCTACCTACTCCCTCATAATCTAGTTCTTGATAGTAAAATGCTCACGAAGGACTCTATCAATTTCCTCCATAGTCATGTCCGCATTAGCGTTACCATTCGCCACTAATAAAGATAAGATAGTAAATACTTTATTATTGTTAAGATAACCACTAGTTAATACATTACCAATTTCTTTTATTAGTTTTCTAGTCATAGTTCACTCCGTTTCATAGTTTAAGATTTAGGTATAAGGGACACATTATTGCATCCCTTTAAAGAACTTACATATGTACATAACTAAGTCTATCATGTCATAAATTTTTACTGCTTTACCAGTATCATTTATAAGTAGATAACGACCTTTGTCATCACTATGTAACTCTCCAACGATATGAATATATCGCATATAGCATCACCTCCTTTACGCATTTATAAAGGCAATACTACTCTTTTTCTGTTTATCCCCATGTTATCAACATAATGTGTATATAATGGGGTAAGTCTTTGTATGTATATCTAACGTCTTGTTCGCATCAATAAGTATACATAAAACATAAAAAAAAGTATAAAAAGGGTAGCTGTTACACTACCCTAGTTATATTACTCAGGATCGTTTCCCTTTTCAGCTGCACCTGCTTCATAGTTATCAGCGGCACTAAGCTCATTAGGGTTCATGTCTTCACCTTTAAGAATAGATAAATGCTTTTGTCTTAGCAATTTATTTTCTTCTAAGGCTGCGCCACGCTCACGTTGCAACTGTGCAGTAGTTTTAGGTACATAGTTCTTGATGCCTCTTCTACCAGTATACTCATTGTACTCTGGTATCTCAAGACATTTTAGAGCCATAGCACCCACTACGTCAGCTGTTGCTTTACGAAGTTTTGCTTCTTCTTTCGTGATGAACTCCTGCTCATTAACTTTCTCAGACATAGTCGTCTCCTTTAATCTATATTAATATTAATCTAATTCTAACGTAATCGTTATATATCATAACCCCACTGCACGGGGGTGTGTGTGTATATATAGGTCCATTTCAAAATGCTATAATTTTTCTTGGAAATAACATGGGTTATACATAAGTTATATTATGACATATACAACTAAAGACTTAGAAAAGACTGGTTTAACTGGCGTAGCTAGACGAGAAGCTCAGTTAGCTGAAGAAAGAGAACAAGAGATGCTTGAAGAAGCTGTCTTAGATATTTTAGCTGAAAAAGAGAAAGCTGCGAAAGAGTTAAAGAAAAAGAAAGAACCAAAGAAAAAGAAATAGAACTAGTTATATACTAAGTTATCTGCTTAGTAGCTACTAGGGTATCTAAAAATAATTCTTTTTGATTGGTTTGTCAAGGAAAAACAATGGGCATAGCAATAAAATGGCTAGGCAAGTTGCCGTATAAAGAGCAAGTTAAAATACTTGAGCATATACAAAAACTAGTTAAGCTGGAAAAAATATTATCATCAGAAATAGAAGAGGAAGAATACGTGCTAAGTGAAATTGACGACATGGATGCCGCCGAGGGAACTAGTAGTGTACCTATAGAAATCAATGGAAAAAAATATTTTATACATAAACAAGTCTTACATCTCATTGAATCATTACATAAACAACTAGAAAAAAAGAATGCCTCAAAGTAAAGTAATCAAAGGTGTTCGTCATTATATATACGATACTAGAGAAGAATTTAGAGAAAAATATCCAGTGACCCCTCTTGTTAAAGATTGGAGAAAAGGGCGAGAGGGCGATTGGGTACTTAGCGATGATGGGCGCATAATACAGTTATTAAAAGTTTCTAAAAATCTGCACCATCCGAAGGATAGCAAAAACTATTCTAGTAATAATGGTTATGTCAGAACTATTGTTGGTACATTTATTAGTAGTCCAAAGACACACATGGATACCGATTTTGCCAAACACCCTAACAGATACACATTTTCACAAAAAATTAAGAATACAAACAAAAGAGTTAAACAACGCACGAAGTGTACGAATAAAGAAAAAATTTTTGCGACTAGCGTCGCAGTAGGAAAGGATGCTGTAAGTGCTTATATGAAAGCGTTTACTGAAAAAAATCGTAATACTGCACGTAAAAAAGCAGTAATATTACTAAAACAGGAGCGAGTAATGAGTGAAATAGAAAAAACTTCTAAAGAAGTAGCTAAAGAACTAGGCATTGACCACGCATACATATTAGGTTCGTTAAAACAATTAGCTGATACTAGCGAAGACCAAAATATAGCATTACAATCTATTAAAGAATTAGGTAAAGCTATAGGTACGTTAGGTAATCAAGTTAAAAAAGTAGAAACGGGCGTAGTAGGATTGTTTCAAGGGTTTAGTCCCGATGAAATAGAAAGTGCTCAACGCAAAATATTACCAGAAACAACACAGGAGGACTAATGATTTGTCCACATTGTAGTAGTATGCTCACTAAAAAAGAGGGCAAGAAGCGAAATAAAGATACTGTAAAACAACAATTTAGTTGTAAGTCGTGTGGTAAATGGTTTTCTATACCTATACCTAGCGATGTAAAAGAATATGACAAATTAGAAATAGAACCAGGTAAAGTATTTGCTGTTGATAGCGATGAAAAACTTAGAGTGCACGGATTAACGGATGTACACGTAGGTGCTAACGAATTTGATTTAAAAAAGTTCCAAGAAGCTATAAAAATTATTTACGAAGACCCAAATGCACGATGGTTTGGTAATGGTGATATGATAGAACTTATACCGCCTAATTATAACATTAATCAACGTGGACAATCCATGACACCTGAACAACAATACTTAGCATTTTTAAAATTAGTACAACCAATTGCTGATAAATGTTTGTTTATACGTGGTGGTAATCATGACTATTTACGAAGTTTTAATATATTAGACTTTGATATTTGCAAAACATTAGCAAGTGAAATGGGTGTTCCTTACTATAGACTACCTGGGTATGCACGTATTAGCGTACAAGGTAAAGACTGGTATATGGTTAGTGGACATGGTAAAAGTGGTGCTAAAAATGGTGATACTGAATTAGATAAAATGGCATCAGTGTATAGTGATGGCGATGTATTTTTCTTAGGACATAATCACCAACTATATTGCAAACCTATAGATTCTTTAACAATTGATGAAGAAGGTCTGGAAACTTTAAAAAGAAAGTGGTATATTAGAGGAGGTTCATTTTTACGCTACGCAGATTATGCAAGATATTCTTTTTATGGAATACAACGAACTGGGTGGATAACAATGGAATTTACTAAAGATAAAATAAACTGTTGGGAGAATTAAAATGCCATATGGAAAAGGTACTTACGGAAGCAAAAGAGGTAGACCCTCTAAGAAAGCAAAAGCTGCAGGTAGAAAAAAAGGAATGAAAAAACGTGCCAGTAAAAAAAAGAAAAAGTAAGAAAAAAGGATTATACGCTAACATACACGCTAAGCGTAGACGTATTAAAGCAGGTTCAGGTGAACGTATGAGAAAACCTGGAAGCAAAGGCGCTCCTACTGCAGCTAATTTTAAAAGAGCCGCTAAAACTGCTAAAAAGCGTAAAAAGAAACGATGAGAGGTTTACGACCACAAGTTAAAAGACACACAAATGGTAAGAAAAAAACCAGGCAAGGTCAAAGCCATAGAACAAAATATGGGACTAAAGGTAGTAAAAACTATTATAAAAAACGTTATAGAGGACAAGGAAAATGAGTAGAAAAAAAGACCCAAGACTCAAAAGAGCTGGTGTATCAGGTTATAATAAACCTAAACGAACTCCTGGTCACAAAACAAAATCACACATTGTTGTAGCAAAAGAAGGTAGTAAAATTAAAACTATAAGATTTGGTCAACAAGGCAAAACTGGTGATAGAACTATGACTAAAAGAGCTAAATCGTTTAAAGCTAGACATAGAAAAAATATTAAAAAAGGTAAGATGTCAGCAGCTTATTGGGCTAATAAAGTTAAATGGTAGGAGATTATGCCGATACAAAGAAAAGGGGTAACTAAAGGCGATATGGTTCGTGCTATAAAAGGCATAGAGCTACACCTTATGCAACTTCAACAACATATTGTAATGATAGATAATATCTTAGATAAATATATCGTTATGAAAAAAGACAAAGACAAATTCGTAGAGTTCATGGAAAATGAACATAAACAAGAACAACGTAAGCAAAGCAGAAAAAGCACTAAAACTAGCAAGTAAAGACTTAATAGCTTTTGGTAAACTTTTTCTTCCCGATGATTTCATGAGGAGTGAAACACCTCCATTTCATTACGAAATGGCTGATGCTATTGATGATAATAGTGTAAAACAATTAGCTGTTATTTTACCTAGAGGACACGGAAAAACTGTGTTAACTAAATGTTCTATTATTAAAGATTTTTGTTTTTGTCCAAAAGATGATATGTTGTTTTACGCTTGGGTATCAGCAACGCAAAAATTAAGTACTGGTAATATGGATTATATTAAGTACCACTTTGAATACAATGAAAAAATAAAATACTACTTTGGTAGTTTGAAGGGAAAAAAATGGACAGAAGAAGATGTGGAGTTAGCCAATGGATGTAAACTTATTAGTAAATCGAATGTTGCGGGTATTAGAGGGGGTGCTAAATTACACAAAAGATACGACCTCATCATTCTTGACGACTTTGAACACGAAGCAAATACTATCACAGCTGAAGCACGGGCTAAAAATAGCAATCTCGTTACTGCTGTTGTTTATCCTGCTATTGAGCCTCATACTGGTCGTCTTCGGGTCAATGGTACTCCTGTGCACTATGATAGCTTTATCAATAACCTCATCATTAATTATGAGCGTAGTAAAAAAAGCAAAGATGATTTTGCGTGGAGAGTAATTACTTACAAAGCAATTCAACCAGACGGAACATCATTATGGGATAGTTGGTTTCCTTTATCTAAGTTAGAAGAAAAGAAAAAGTTTTACCAAGATAGTGGAACGCCTAGTAAGTTTTTTCAAGAATATATGATGGAAGTACAATCTGAAGAAGATTCAGTTTGGGGTAGAAAACACGTTAAATATTGGGAAGGATATTACGAGTTTGATGATGGAGAAAAACAAGGATATATAAATGTAGATGGTGTTAGAACTCCTGTAAATACATTTATTGGATGCGACCCAGCAACAGACATTAATACAAAAAATGCAGACTTTAGTGTAATTATGGTAATTGCAGTTGATGCAAATAATAATCGTTATGTATTAGAATATGAACGTCATCGTAGTATTCCTACATTGGGAGCAAAAGATGTTGATGGAAACATTATAGACAAAAAAGGTGTAGTAGATTATATTATTGAAGCATACAAAAAATATAATTGTAAACAAGCTACAGTAGAAGATGTTGCTATGAATCGTAGTATTCTGCAAGCATTAAACGATGAAAGAAGAAGAATTAATCGTTACGATATAGCTGTAATACCTGAAAAACCAGGTGGACAACAAAAAAGAAACAGAATTTATTCAGGTTTATCTGGTATTTTTTCTGTAGGTTCCTTATATTTAAGAGAAAATATGTTTGATTTGGTTAACGAAATTGTAACTTTTGGACCAAGAATGGCTCATGATGACACAATTGAAGCACTTTATTATGCAAATTTACACGCATATCCGCCAAATCATGCAAGTAATAACGCAGAAAAACCAAAATGGTATAAACCAAAACGTAAAGCAAAAAGCTGGATAATAGCATGATACAAGATAAAAAAAGAAGTTCTGAAGAAACAAAAGTAATACAAGAAAGATTAAAAGATTTAAATTTGTATGAAGGAAAAATAGATGGTGTAGAAGGAGCAGAAACAATAGAAGCTGAAAATACATTATCTAAATTAGAAGACGCTGGAATGTCTTTAGCTGACATAGAGGTTTATGGTTATAGAAAAAAAGTAGGATTACCAGCTGACCTCATGTTAACAGGTGAGTATGAAATGTGGGAAGAATATGGAGATAATTTTAGAGAGCAAATGTCTGATGAAGAATATCAAAGTTTATACAAAGAAGATAGAAAATCTCCTATAGATTCTATGCAAGAAATGAAAGAATCTTTTGGTAATAAAATTAAAGAAATAGATTTGATGGATAAATTATTTAAATATATAAAGGGACAATAATGCCTAAGTTTGGAAAAAAATCACAAGAAAGATTAAATACTTGCGACCCAAGATTAATAGAATTATTTGAAAGAGTAGTTGAAGATTTTGATTGCTCAGTATTGCAAGGACATCGTGGAGAAAAAGAACAAAACGAATTGTTTGAAAAAGGTTTTAGCAAATTAAAATACCCTAAAGGTAGACATAACCAATATCCTTCATTAGCTGTAGATGTAGCACCTTATCCTATAGATTGGAAAGATAGAGAACGCTTTACATATTTTGCTGGATTCGTTATGGGTATTGCGGCTTCAATGGGATTAACTATACGTTGGGGTGGAGATTGGGATAGAGATACTGAGTTAAAAGATAATAATTTTGACGATTTACCACATTTTGAAATAAGGGATTAATATGGCACGTAAAAGCAAAGCAGAAATAAATAGACAACTTTTTAAAAAAGCTAATAATTATCATAGAAAAAAATGGTTTAGCGATTCACAAAAAAGCATGGATTTTTATTTAAATGAACAATTAACTGCTGAAGAAAAAGAAAATTTACAAGAATCAGGGATGCCTGATTTTATTATTAATCGTATTACACCAGCTGTAGATATTATGAAGTTTTTTGTTACAGCTAATAATCCTAGATGGCAAGCAGTTGGAGTAGAAGGTAGCGACATAGATATAGCAAATGTACATAGTGCTGTAGCAGATTATTGTTGGCATTTATCAGACGGAAAAAGTGTTTTTAGTAATGTTATACAAGATTCTTTAGTCAAAGGTTGCGGGTTTTTTAAAATAAATATTGATTCTAATGCTGATAATGGTGCGGGGGAAGTCATGTACGATAGCATAGACCCTTATGATGTTTATGTAGACCCTATGAGTAGAGACTTTTTATTTAGAGATGCGTCTTATATTATGGTACAAAAGAATTTACCTAAAACAGCTTTAATTAAATTATTTCCACAATACAAAAGAAAAATTGTTAGAGCTACTGGTAATGTACAAAGTAAACAATATTCTTTTAGAGATATACATGACTCAGAAACAATACAACCAGGTGATGTAGAATATGAAGCATACACACTAGAAGGGGAGCAAGATGAAATTTTAGATTTTTATGAAGTATATTCTAAAGAAAAAGTTCCTTTTGTTAATGTGTTTATAAAACAACCTCCTTCTGATGAAGAAATTATTTCTATTAAACAACAAGCGGAAAAGCAAACTAAAGATTTGCAAAACAATCTTAGCGTACAATTAAAAGAAAAAGAATTAGAATTAGACAAATTAGTTGAAGCAGAAGAAATATTGCCTGAAAGAAAACAATTAGAAATGCAAAAACTAATGCAAGAAATGGAAAATAAAATTTCAGAACAACAAGCTTTAATTGAAGCTGAATTAACACAATTACAAACAAGAGTTGTTCAACAAGTAATGGATAAAAAACTTTTTGATGATAGTTTAAAAAATAAAGAATTTGCTAAATTAGTAGTAGACTCTGTTGAGTTTTTTAAAACACAAATTAAAATGTGTGCATCAGTAGGTGATATGTATTTATATGAAGCAATATTACCTATAGAAGATTATCCTATTGTACCAATACCTTATACACATACTGGTACACCATATCCAGTAGGAGCTGTAACTCCTATGATTGGTAAGCAAAGAGAAATAAATAAAGCACATCAAATTATGTTACACAATGCAAACTTAGCATCTAATCTTAGATGGTTATATACTGAGGGTAGTGTAGATGAAGAAGAATGGGAACAATATTCAAGTAGTCCTGGAGCTATGTTAAAATATAGGCAAGGGTTTCAAATACCTACTCCAGTACAACCAGCTCCTATAAACAATGCATTTTTTAATATTACTCAAACTGGTAAAGCAGACATAGAATATATAAGCGGTATATCTTCTAGTATGCAAGGAATAGGACAACCAAGCACAGAAACTTATCGTGGTTTATTAGCTATGGATGAATATGGTACAAGAAGAATTAGACAATGGATTAATAATTGCGTAGAACCAGCATTAGAGCAAGTTGGTAAAGTTTTTAAAGTAATGGCTCAATTTACATATACTGCGCAAAAAGTATTTAGAATTGTTCAACCAGAAGCTGGAGCTTCACAAGGAGAAGTTCAAGAAGTGTCTATTAACATACCAATTTATAATGATTTTGGTAAAGTAGTTAGTAGATATAATGATTTTCAATCATCTAAATATGATGTAAGAATAGTAGCAGGTTCAACACAACCTATAAATCGTTGGGCATTGTTAGATGAATATTTTAGATGGTATCAATCAGGATTAATAGATGATGTAGCAATGATTGAACAAACAGATATAAGAAACAAAAAACAATTAATGGAACGTAAAAGCATTTATAGTCAACTACAATCACAAGTTGCATCTTTAGAAGATGCTATAAAAAGTAGAGATGGTACAATAGAAACACTTGAAAGACAAATAGTACAAGCTGGTATTAAAGATAAAGTTAATCAAGGTTCTATAGATTCAACTAAAGCAGTAATGCAAACACAACAAGACCAAAAAATACTACAAAGTAAACTTAAAGATTTGTATGAACAGACAAAAGAAGAAATTCAACAAGAAAATGTTGATAATGAAAAAAACGTACAGTAAATTAGAAGGAGAAATACAGTATGGACAATAACAAGGATAACTTACTAGTAGATGACGCACAACGTGCAGAATCTAATAATGTAACCCCTACTGAGAACGATACTGTGGCTGAAGATTTTTTTTCTCAGCTTGATAGACAAGTTATGGGTGAAGTGGTAGAACAGCCAGATGTAGAAGCTCAAGTAGAACAGACAACTCCAAATCAGGACCCTGTTGCAGAGCGAAATACTGAAGTAAATTCAGTAGATTGGGAAAAGCGATATAGTGATTCGTCAAGAGAAGCAAAAAGACTTAACAATCAATTGCAAGACTTAGAACCATATATGCCTTTACTCAATGCAATGAAAGAGGACCCTAATTTAATCACTCATGTGAGAGGTTATTTTGAGGGCGGTGGCTCAGCTCCCAAGAGCGTAAAAGAGCAACTTGGCTTAGACGAAGATTTCGTTTTTGATTATGACGATGCTTTGTCAGACCCTAACTCTCAATCTGCAAAGTTGTTTAATGCAACAGTAGATGGAGTTGTACAAAGAAGGTTAGGTGATTTTGCAAGAAAACAATCTGAGCAATCACGTAGAGCTTCAGAAGAAACGGCTTTTAAAAGTCAATATAATGTTTCAGAAGAAGACTACAAAGATTTAATGGATTATGCAAAGTCTCATAGACTAACATTGGAAGATGTGTATTATTTAAAAAATAGAAACAATAGAGACCAAGAGGTCGCTAATAACACTAGAAACGAAGTAATACAACAAATGAAAAATGTTAGACAAATGCCTACAAGCGTAGCATCAAGCGGGAATGCACAAAGAGAAGAAAAATCAGTAGACGATGCCGTCTTTGATAAGTTGTTAGCTGAGGGAACTGGGTTAGACAAATTGATGTAATAATAACCTAACAACCCGAGGAGGGTAATAACATGGCAGATACTTCCTATCCTAGTGCTAGTCCTTTAGCATTAGCAACAAGTACAGGCTTAAGTCAGGGTTTTGCGGCATCAAATGG
>CEPM01012877.1_pt1 | contig 12056 bp, 12 predicted proteins | sample 530371 | NCBI WGS metagenome assembly CEPM01 (sample SAMEA2620004, study PRJEB7988) | marine metagenome | biome: marine biome (ENVO:00000447); feature: surface water layer (ENVO:00002042); material: "saline water (ENVO:00002010), including plankton (ENVO:xxxxxxxx)" | depth 5 m
TTTACAGAATCTCCAAGTATTATTTTGTACTGTAAATTCTTCTAATACCAAAGGCATTGATAGGTCTAAATCTGAATGTACATAAGTAAATTCATCACCTGAAAATGTTTCTTCTGTAACCTCAAATAATTGTCCAGCTCCTGCTAAATTATTTGCATAATAAATTACATAAAGTTTTATAGTATCAAAATTAGTATCTAATCCTTTTATTTTTATTTCTAAACCTTTTCCAGAGTTATCTACACCAATAGCAATATCACCAACCATATCAAATGTATCGCCATCAAAATCCCCTAAACCAACAGGAACAAGATTACTTAATGTAGATACGCTTGTATCACCACCTCCAGCAGAAAGTAATTTATACCCATATTCATACATACCTGTAGGCAACGAGCCCGCAGTCACATTAGTAACTATAGGATGACTTAATTGATACTGTGGTGTAGCAGATAAAGACTCCAAAGATAAAGCTGCTAAATTATCATCTAAAACATTTATTGTTCTTAATGGATTTAAATTATCAGTCCATACTAATCTTTGAACACAATTATTTTCTATTATACCTCTAACAATTAATTTATTTGTATCTTGAAAAGTTAATGCATTTCCATAAATGACTTCCTGTGATACAAGTTCTCCATTAACATCAAAAACTAATTTATGTATATGACCAAATTGTGTCTGACCAGGTATCTTATCTTGTGTATATAAATACAATTCATTAACAAATGAATAATGTCCTACTACTACAAATCTATCTGTAAAAGGATATATAGAAGTTTGTTCTAACCACTCACCAGCACTAAAACTAGCAGTATCAGTTTCATCCCCTAATTCATCAGGGTCTGCTGCAGTTCCTAATTCACCTATAATAATTCTTTGTAATACATATCCTGCATTTATCGAGCTTTGTGATAATGTGTATGATAAACCATCTTGAGTTGCCTGAAACGTAATATGTTGTGTTATAGCTGCAACAGAGTTAAATGCATTAGCTATTGCTGTATATAAATCTAAAACACTATTCATTACAAATTGTATAGCAGGATTAGAAACAGCAACTGCTGCAGCACTAGATGAACCAGGCAAACCTAAATAAACTCCTAGCGTATTACCTGTTCCAGATATATCATCTACTAAATATGTTTCGCCAGGAGTAAAGTCTGTTTTAGGTCTAAAAACAAATAACTCTTTACCTGGAATAGGATTTAATGTTACCTTTATGCTAGTACCATTTATATTTTGTGCTGCAAAATGTTTACCATCTAAACTAGTTATACGAATATTTGTAGCATCTCTATAACTTCCTGCAGGTTGTAATTGCTCAGTAACATCAGTAACAATACCTTTATTAAATGTTTCTGGTTTAGATTTTCTTGTGTTGCTCATTATAAATTCTTAAATCCATTATTAGTTATTATAGGAACTAATGTATTCCACATTCTAGCAACTGCCTCCATTTCATGCTGTGAAGGCATATTGTCATTACCTCTTGCTTGTCCACATAACCAATACCATCTTTTTTCTAAATCTTTAAATATATACTGAGGGAGTTTTTGATTATAATAATCTATGGCTTTATGTCTCCACATAATATAAGCTGATACAGCATCTACATGTGAAGTTTCTATTAATGGAAAGCCCTCATCATCTGTTTGTATTCCTAAATAAGATATTTTTATTTTATCTACATCACTAGAAAAATGAATAAACTCATCATCAACATAATATCTTTGTGACTTACCGCCAGAATCTTTATCGCTTCTGAATGTATGATTTGTAGGTAAATAAAAAGTATTACCTGCTTTTAAATCAATTAACTTGTAAAAGTCACAGGGTAACTTAACTTTTTTATTTTTTACTTCTAGCTCTACTGTTATTTCAGAAAATGTATCTTTTGAACCTATTTTAATTTCAGCTTCAAATGCCCATTCAATAAAATTTATAATATGATTATTTGTATCTCGCAAACCTAAATTACGAGCTACTGCAGCAGCTACTGTATATATACTTGTTTTTCCTTTATGTGACATAATTAAAAGTCGTTTTCTTTAGTAAAATCCTTTATACTATCTTTCAATAATGTTAAAGGCATAATCTTACACTTACCCATAGTTCCTTTCCGATGCCACATTAACTTATAATAATAGTCATCAAGTATAGGAACTTTATACTTTACTAACTCTCCCTGCTTTTTTGTTTCTGCCCAATCAACTCTAATATGAAAAGGTCTTTTATGTTCATTCTTTTTTATATAACAATAACCCATATTATTAGGTAAATGTACAACCTCTCTGCTATATACCACTTCTTGTGTAAAAGCATTATAGAATGATTTTAAGAGCTTTTTATACTCTTTTAGACTAATGTCTATATTGTCCCCTAATTGCTCATATATCTCATCTATTGCGATATATTTATGTTTATACGTCTTACTTACCAACTTTCTTTCCTGCTACGGAGAAATCTTCTACTCCGTTATTAAAGTTATCTTGAGGTGTTCTTAATGTATAAGCCAACTCTGATTTTAATACTCTATCTACCAATACTGGTAAATGCTCATCTGGAAATGGAAATGGTGTTATTTCATCATCATATCTAATTAATGGTAAGGTTTGACTTGTTCCATTAATTTTATCTCCATCTCTAGGGTCTTGTAGTATACCTCTAATATTCACATAAGACATTTCGTTATCTAATGGTAAAACTAAATATAGTTCTTTATCTATAAAGTATGCTCTTCTATGATTTTTACCAAATCTATTATACTTTCCTAAGTAAATATTATGCTCGTCTATTAATGGTATAGGTGTAACTTTATCTACAAGACCTACAAAAGTTATTCCTCTTTTATTGTTAAACTTTAAAAACTGTGGTAAAATTCCAGTACGACTATAGTTTTGATAACTAACTTTATATACATTCTCACCATAAATTACTCCTGGCGCATCTGCCTTATCAACTTTAATTACAGGTACTGTACCTAAATCTTGCTCTACTTGTAAGGGTATAAACTTACCGTTGTTAGTAATCTCAAGCAATATTTTATTTCTATGATAAATAACCCACAGCTTGATTTGTGATAGTGATATATCAAAATCATCAGAAGCTCTACCATTGGTCGCAATGTTTTTAATATTGTACGCTATTTCGTTTAATGTAGCCATACTACAAAAATAATATAATTATAAGCAAAATGGGCCGTCGTAATTAAATAATTACTCGAGCCCATTCCACGTGATTGCAGGGGAGCAATATTATCTGTTCTGTGCTGCTGTCTCCCCAGCTTGAGCAGCATAGAATTGTTTAGAAGCATCTATATTAGCAAGCATCTTTCTTGCCGCTATATTTACTGTTTCAAAATGTGTATGTTGAGGTAAGTCATTTATTTGATTACCTGCAGTTGTATCCATTGTAGGGTTTTGTAAATATCTTAAAACACCTGATGCTGGCACAGCGCCTATAATTCTAAGAGTATTACCTTGACTTACCAATATAGGATTAGTAGCTGAAGCTCTATTGAATGGGTCATTTATAGTAGCATCTACATCATCTATTTGGTAAAACTTTAAACTATAAGATATATTGTTAATTGTAACATTTGCTGATAAGAAATATCTAAAATCAGCAGGATATGCTACTGTATCACTAGTTATAGAAGTTGTATCTTCTACAACCAATGTTCTTAAATTATCTCTTGACTCTTGATTAGTTTCAAATCTTGAATAATTTTGTTCTACAAAATCGTGTGTCGCAAGTTCAATAAAGGTTTGTATCTCTGCATCTGTAAAATACGGAGCATCAGCTTTATCTAATAATAATCTTATAGTTTCTAAGGCAACAGTATTAGTCATCTATTTCTTTTATTTTTACAGGCTTCATTTTGTTTGTAGCTTTAATTTTTTTAGGCTTACGCATTTCATTTTTTAAAAGTGCATAAACATCTATATTATCTTTAAGCCATACAATAATTGAATCCTTAGTCAATCCTACATTAATGTTACCATACTTCCAGGTGCCATTACTGAATTGAAATATTTTACTTGATATAGCATCATGTAAAAATGTTCTCATTTCTTTATCATCATCATGATATATACCTAAAAATTTAGTTGGATTATCATAAGCCATTTTAATAACTTTAGATTTTAAAACTTCATCATTAGATGTTTGTCCAAACCCTGCAAGCTTAGCAAAATCACGATATTCTTTTGTATTCATTTTAGCTGCAATAATTACAGCATCCGCAGAGTTAATAGCTTTTTCTGCTACTAACATTTCTTTTTCTGTTTGGTCTTCAACCTTAACAAGTCCTTGATGTGTTAATGGATGGTCTTTAATGAATTCATATAATCTTACATGAAAATCATTATCTAAGTTTAATGTTAGAACAGGTCGTTCCATAGTAAACTCTCTCATTACAAGTCCATTGTTGTCTACTAATTCTTGTCGAATACCTTTACGATTATTATAAGAAGAAAAAGATAGAAATCCCATCTTCTTAGGTTTTTTAGCCGTTATTGTTACAAAGTGTGGCATATTAAAAATTTATTTGTTATTACTCCCTTTAGTCCATTTTAATTGTCCTTTGCTATTAGCTTGGATTCTTGGGCTGGATGCTCCCTTGGGTTTACCCCATTTTAATTTAGGTACACTCATATATGCAGACCTAAAATGTTTTTCTGTATCTGGCTCTTGTGGTATGTCATTAACATCTACAAGTTTACCATCTATTAATTTATATATTGTTTTCCCCATATTAAAAAAGAGGAAGGGTATTAACCCCTCCTCTAATAATTATTAATTATACAGCAGACAAGATACCGCAAGAAAGTGGATTTCTTACAATAATTCCTGACTCTGATAATAAGTGACATTCGAAGTTATCATCTCCAGAAGCAGCCATCATTGAACCTGCATCAAATGGATTAACCATTCCAGGAACATATTTCTTGATGTAGTTTCTGTTAATACCTTCAGCACCTTTAGCAATTAATTCAACATTAGAAACACCTGAAGTACTTCCAAAGTCCATAAATACCATCTTACCTGATTCTTTCTTTCTAGCTGCGCTAAATGAATCAGTATCAGATACTGTCGCTGAGTGTACGTTAGGGTCATCAAATACTGGGCAGTAAGCCAAAGTAATTTTGTTTCCTAATGCATAGTAAGTAGTAAAGTTACCACCTAACTCAATATCACGACCTGCAGAAGAATCAAAGATAGTAGCACCACCAGCACCGCTAGCAACAATTAAGTTTTTCATAGCTTGGTGGAACGCAATCTTACCTTCCATACCTGTAAATACTACATACTCATTACCTTCTGGCATTTGAGAACTTAATGCTAACTTAGCAATGAACTCAGTAATAATTTCCTCAGTTAAACTACCACCTGTATAAGTAGCTTGATTAACTGCATCAATTTGCTCTAATATACCATCACCAGTAACAATTTCTCCACCTAATGCTGCATCATTTACTAATGTATCACCATTATCACCAGGGAAATCATCTGCTGAAGAAGCAGCATATGAAGCTTTACCATACCATCTTTGTAATTCCATTTCATACATAAACTGCTTTTCTTTAATATCTTCAGCAGTAAAGTACCATAAACGGTGTCCGTTATTTTCAATCCAAGTTACATCTGTTAAAGCAGAACCTGTAATAACTGACTTACGTCTGTGTGTAGTTAACCAGTTCTTATATGTATCTGGATACACTAAGTTTTGTCCTACCGCAGAACCTAAAGAACCTTCACCAAATGCTGTACCGATAACACCGAATACATCATTTGCTGCATAGTCTGGTAAAGAAGCACCAGAACCTGTTATAGCATCTAACATAACGAAATCTACGTCTGCCTGTCCAGGAGTCGTAGTTTTATCTACAGCTTTAACAATTGCACGCTTTCCATCAGGGAAACGAACTTTATCATTTACTTGTAGTGCACATGGCTCTGCTGTTGTATCTTCAAAGATAAACTCACCGTTAGCTGTTGTAGCACCTACAGCAGTTGCAGTAGCATTAGTTCGTGCAGTTTTTAAAATAGCTGGGCGGCTATAACGACCCATTACTTTCCATTCGAAAGAATTGTTACCTAAAACTTTTTCTCTCGCACCTCTACCTGCTTTTTCTAGCAAGTATGTTAATGTGTATCGAGGATACAAATCAATTAATGTCTTTGCAATCTCTGGATACTTAATCAAATTCGCAACAACCGAGTTAGACTCTTGGTTAGCCGACGAATATGTACCTGTTGTAATTTTCATCTTACTCTTAATTTAAAATATTAAAACTTTTTTTAATAAAGGAAATTAAGTAATCCAATCTTGAGCTTTGCTCTTATCTTTGTTTACTCTGATTGACCCCTTTTGCATAGTCAATCTATTTAGCCATAAACTGAGCAGGGTCAAAACCTGACGGCTTTGGCGCCTTCCTAGCTCCAGCTCTTCTACCTAAATCGGGAGAAGTTATGTTATCGAGAACTGAACTTTTTCCTTTCTCGAAACCATCATTAGAAATCATCTTAAATATCTTCTTGTGATTCTTCCATAAGAATGCCATCTGTGCAACATTGGCGTGGGATGCATTCATATCATTATCAAATCCACCTGAAGTAACATACTTAAAGATGTCTTCTCTTTCTTTTCTTGAAACCTTACCACCAAAGAATCTTTCATTTTCTTTTAAATAGTTTATTAATTGGTTTCTATTTTCTTCTACAGCTTTTATTTCTTCTGCTTCAGAATTTCTTTGTTCTTCAACTAATCTTCTTTCTTCAGCATCTGCTGCATTTCTTATATCTTTCTTTAAAGCTAAAGCTTCTCTTTTTAATAATCCTACTGAATCTAGATTATCAACTTCTCTTTTAGCTTCTTCTTTTGTCATCCCCTGAGCAACATAATCAGCCATCATAATTTGTTTATCTGTAAACTTCAAATAACTTCTTAGTTGTGTTACTTTATCATTTACAGGTACAGGATTCACGGCTGAATCTATAGCTTTAACTAATTGGTCGTATGACTGAACCTCAAGACCTAAATCATTAGCTAAAGTTTCCCACGATTCTACAGTTCTTGTATCTTCGCTTTCATTCTCAGTTTCTTCATTTTCGAAGTTCCAAGAATCTTCATTATTCTCTGTCGTTTCTTCTTCTGTTTTTTCTTCCTCAACTTTGATATTATCCCAAGAAAATCCATCTTCGGATTCTTCTGAAGTTGTTTCAGAGCTATCAGTTTTACTTTCACTAACGACTTCTTCTGTTTCTGTTTCTGTTTCTTCTGCATTTTCAGTATCAACTGTTTTAGCTGCTGTAAATGCTGCTGCATCAAACTCATTGGTTTCTTCTTTTATAGTTTCCTCAATAAGTCCTTCTTTTTTTTCTTCTGACATATAATTGTTTTTTTATTACTCCCTATTTTGCAAATATATATAAAATTACTTACCTTCTTTTAAATCTGCTTCTAAAACTTTCTTATCCATAGATACTTTCTCTTTCATATCAGCTATATCTCTACTATCCTGAGAACGTATTTCAGCTTCTTCTATTCTACCTTCTGACATAATTTTAGCAGACTCTATTCTTGCGTTAGCTTCTATGGTTGCTATTTCTTTTTGATGTGCTCTTTTAGCCTCATCAGATTGCATAGCCGCTTGTTGTTGCTGTTGTTGTGCTTGCATCTGTGCTTGTTGTGATTTTTTTACAGCCTCCATACCAGCTTCTAGTATATGCTCTGCTTCAGTCATACTATCAGCTTTTAATACTTTTATAATGTCTAGCATTGTTATTGAGCCTGATTGTAATGCTGACTGAGCAAGATTTTGTACTTGTAATTTAATATTATCATCTCTACCAGAATCTCCTATATACACACCATAATCATTTAATGCAATATCAGGAAATACTGATAAAAAGTTAAATGCTCCATCACCTAAAAAGAAACCTGCTTTTTTACCTTGAGACCAACAAACCTTCATTAACTCTACCATTCTTTCAAAAGCTATACGCTTTAACATATTGTGTTGATAGAACCAAGTTTCTGTTATTGTAGCGGAAGATACAACACTTCTTTGAACATTACCTACCTGCTCATATTGACCTACAGAACCTTCTCTTTGTCTTGTAACACCAGATATTTGTCCAGCAGTTTGTTCTAGCATCATTTTTAAATTAATAAGTTGCTGAACAGAATTAGATAATGTAAAATCTACTTGCTGAAATTGATTGAATGATGAGGTTTGATTACCCTCATCTTTTGAGTTTATAGGTATAATACCATCATTTTTTATATGATACAATATAGTTTGCATATCCATACCTAAACCTGTAGGCATTTGCGATACATCATATACTACAGCTTTACCACCTGCTCTAGACAATGTAAGCTCTATATGATACATAACAACATTGTATAGCATTTGTATATGCTTTAATAAATCTACAAGAGACATAGTTTTGCCTCCTGTATTATTTTTAACTAAACCTATATATGACAAGTTAGCTTTTGATACATTGTCTACTGAACGAACCTGATTAGGTCTTCGTCTCCATTGCACCATAATTGTTCCACCAATTTTAGTAGCCTCCCAAATATCATCAACATATCTAGTTTCTATAACATCATTTTTCTTTGGCTTATATCCTGCTCCTACTAATTTTTTAAATGGTTTATCTTCATCATATTTATTAGGAGATATTTTATATTGTAAAGCTCTTATAGATTTCCACTCTACAGAAACTACTCTAACTCTAGAGCCTTTATCTCTATGATAATCCACCCATTCATATTGACTATTATAATGAGATAAATCATCTGGCCCACCAACTTGTCTCATAGCCTCTATCTTTTTAACATCATCTTCATCAAGATAGTCGTGGTATTCATCAAGTATTTCATTTGCAGTCATCCATCTTTCTTCACCCGCCCACATTGCTTCATCTAAATAATCACTATCAAAAGGTATATCGTACACAAAATTTCTAGGGTCTATTCTTCTTACATAAGGGTCGCCATTTCTAACATATACTTTATAAAACTCTTTACCTGTTACAAGCAAATCTCTAAATCCATGTGAAAATAAATCTCTTAGACGATATGTATTTACTAAATATTCTAATCCATCTTGAGCTGTTTCCTCTACCATCTCACGATAATTGTAGCGCATATATGCATCTATATCTTCAGGCATTGGAAAATCACCACCTTCTATATTTAAATCTACATCTGAATATTCTTTAATCTCTCTATGAACATCTTCAAGTAATTTGTTCATAATTATAGAAACTTTAAAATCTTCTTTTCTAATTATAGCTTCTTTGTTTACTGTAGTAACTTTATAGTCTAGTGGTCTTTTTAATTCTTCACCAACAAGTAAATCTATTTTTGGAGTAATGATAGGATAGTTTTGCATAGAAGCTGGATATGGTTGCCCATACTGCTCTGTAATATACATAAAATCTCTATCGTTTAATTTACCATTATATAATTCATAGTTTTCAATATCTCTAATTCTAGTAGAATTATATGAGCTACCTTTGTGTCCTATGTAATCTACAATTGCATCAACCCATGATTCACACCATGCTTTATCTTTTTTTTCTTCTGGTACGTTTTGTTGTGGAAATTGTTTTGACATATCTTATTTTTTATACGGAACAAGTCTGCCGCCTTGTTTTTTGTAATATATAAACCCTAATTTTTTTTCTTTCTGTTCTTCTAAAATAACTTTCTTTTTATATTCGTCTAGTTTATGCAATAAACATAAACCAAAAGCAAATACTCTATCTGTATTTCTCAAACCATAATCAGCAAGTTCATCTAACAAATCTATAAACCAAACATCTTCTACATTGGTTTTTAGATAATCATCTATTACTTGCTCCATTAAATCTTTTACCTGCTTTGTCATATGTAGTCCATATCTATTTCTAGCAACTGAATGAGGACTATGTGCACTAGCAGGTTTTTCTTTTAAATATTTTAAAGCTCCCTGTCTTTTAAAATAATCAAGTATACCTATTCTTGTATACTCAACTAACATTTTAGTATTATAATATACAGCTAATTTAAGACAACCATCATAAAACTCATCTGCTGTTGGTGGTCTTTCTGTATATTCTGCTACAGGATAATCTCCAGGTTCATTTAAATTTAAAAACCTTTGATATACCATAGCTGAACCAAGAGAAGTAGACTTACCTGCCTTGTCTTGGTCATATGAGTCAATACCACCCACATAAAGATTCTTAAAATCTTTTGGATGGTTAAGTATTTTATAAGGGCCATTCTTATCAGCTATCCATTCTACTTGATTAGTTTTACCTGAATCATCAAACTTCCATTCTAAATAACCTCTACTTATTTGTTTTTCTAAAGACTTGCTAGATAATATTCTACTTCTTTGTGCGTTAATTAAAGCTATATTAAATCTAGAACCTTTAGTTTTTAAGAAAGCTTCTTCTACAGTAAGTGGATAGTTTTGTATATGTAAGTTATATGCTGTTCTATCTTCTTTATCTTGTAGTTTTTCTCTATCTAATAACAACTTATCTTTAGCTCCACTCTCATCTTCTTCACCAGTTTTAACATCAAAAAAACCATAGTATGCTCTTGATGCTGGAATAAACATAGGTATTAAATTAAATGAATCTGCATTGTAATACATATCCATAAAATCTTTAGAAGCTTTTCCTATATCACCACCTGTTCCTCCAATAATGGGTACACCAAATTGTATATCGCCATCCATAAAACAAGCTTTTGATGACATATAAGCATTAAGTAAATGTTTAAATTCACCTGCTTCTTCAAATACCATAACTCCTAAACGCTCACCTTTAAATACTTCAGGGTTATCCATAGTTCTACAATATATTGCAGATTGATAACCACCTACTTCCCACTTACCATCTTCTCGTTTTCTTCTAAAACCAGAACGTATAAGCTCATTAGTATCTTTTAGTGAAGAATGTCTAATGTTTGCGTGTAGAGCATTAAGCCCTTTTTTAACTTTGTCAAAGAACGCTGTTGCAGTTTTTTCTAAACCTGCACCGATACCCACCTCATTGTATGGGTAAAACGTATATTCGTGTGCAAGGATACCAGAGTTCATATATGAGAACCCCTTATCCCTTGCCTTTATAATAATCATACCCTTTTGCTCTTCTTTGCAGGTATCAAACAAATCGAAATATTCTTTATCGAGATGTCTGTACCAAGGGTCTGCTAATATTTTTCTTCCGCCTGTGTCGCCTGAGCTTCTAAGTATCTTATAGAAATTTAAATAGAAATAATGTTTGCCTGTAATTTTAGGCATACCTGCTGGCTTATAGCCATTCTTACATCTATCTATTTGCTCATCCCACCACTCAGCGTATTCAATGCTTTCAACATTAAAATCAGGAAATCCTTTTGTAATGACTGGGCAATACTTTTCAGGATTAAATCTGATTTTAGTCATGTTGTTTTAATACGCCGCCGTGACGAAATTCATCATTGAATTCAGTATACTCAGCTCCAGTAAGAGGAGAAACTTCATCACTACCAATAGTAATATTACCAAAGTCACTTCTACGAACTTTATTTTGACGATACTTTTTACCACCACCTAAAAGCTCTTTAGCTTTTTTATTTGCTTCTTTACGTGCTTTGTTAAACTCTTTACGAGTCATTCCCTTAGCATCTGTTTTTTGTCCAGGCATATTATTAAAATTTAATATTAGTCGTGCTGAATGATACCACCATGCTCATATCGCTTATCAGCCATTTTTGGAGCATTATGTTTTCCACCTTTACTTTTTTCTTTCTTCATACCCATAGTACCACCATAAGCTTTAGATTTATTTGCTCTTTCGGCTGCTTGTCTTTTTTCTTCAGAGCTATAACCTCTTTTAAAGTCTCCTATATTATATGAAGGTCTATACTCATCTGGGTCTAGGTTTTTAAGTCCCGATATGATTTGTTTTCCTTCGTCTCTTAGTTTTTGGAAAAGATTTCTGTCATCTTTATTATTGTCTGGCATTTTTCTAAAATTTAATTAGTTAATTAT
>CEPM01031319.1_pt1 | contig 11884 bp, 10 predicted proteins | sample 530371 | NCBI WGS metagenome assembly CEPM01 (sample SAMEA2620004, study PRJEB7988) | marine metagenome | biome: marine biome (ENVO:00000447); feature: surface water layer (ENVO:00002042); material: "saline water (ENVO:00002010), including plankton (ENVO:xxxxxxxx)" | depth 5 m
ATTGCCGCTCAAGTGGCGAAGATCGAATCTGCCAACCGTCGCAGGCTGGTCCAGGAAGCCGCTCGCGAATATCGGAAGCTTGCAGACTTCAACTCTGCAATAGACAAACGTCTGGAGAAGGAGAAACAAGACCTTGTGTTGTCGGGTCTACGCGGTGCAGCAAGGGCACAGCAGGAGACCATCAATGCGTATCTGACTCAAAACACCGCCATCGAGGATCAACTAAACCGTCTGGATTCTGCCGTTGGTGAAGCCGAGATGCGTGTTAAAGCAGCAAGAGCAGAACTCAGTGAAGCTTCTTCGGAGGTAGACAGAGCCAGGAAGCAAGGAAACCTCGACAGGGAGGAGGCCAAGCTGGCAGGGGCGCAAGACAGGCGGACGAGCTTTAGGAACAACATCGGCACCTTCCAAGCAAATAATTTTCAGACGATGCTTGCAAAGTCCACTGCAGCTTTCCGCGAGCGTGCAGCGGCCCTTAAGGAAGAAACAGCTGAGTTGCAGTTACGGAATCGACTGCAACTGGAGGGCTTCTCTCCAGAAATGATCGAGAAGCAGCTTGAGCAAGCACGGATCACTAGAGATGCAGCATCTCTTGAGGCGGTGCTTGTCGAAGCAATGGAGCAAAAACCGCAGCACGCTGAGGAATATGCACTTGCCATCGAACGAATACGCGAAGCAGCCGAGGGTGCAAAAACTGCGCTTGATGATCTGCAGGATTCACAGGGAGGTGTAAATCAAGCTATTGGTGACTACATCTCGAATGCAATGGAATACGTCACGGATACCAAAGCCAGGACGACTGAAATGCTCTCTACGGTTGACAGTGCGCTTGCCAACTCCATTCAGGGTGTGTTGCAGGGAACGATGACGATTCAGGAAGGTTTCCAATCGTTCTTCAAATCAATCGGTGAGGCGTTCCTGCAAATGGCATCAAAAATGATTGCAAAGCTAATCATCATCAGAATGCTCAAGGCTGCCTTAAATCTATTGCCCGGTACAGGTGGCGGGGGTGCAGCTCCAGCGGAAGGTTTCAATTTGATTCCAGAATTCCCAACCTTCTCAGAACCCACTGGATTCGCTAACGGAGGAATCGTAAAAAGTCCTACTCACGCTCTAATCGGTGAAGGTGGAATGAATGAGGCTGTCGTACCGCTGCCTAACGGCAAAGCCATTCCGGTTGATATGAAGGGAGCTGCCGGGGGAGGAAATATTACTAGCAACGTCACTGTAAACATCAACAATGAGGGCAATGATAGTAATAGTGATCCAGATGGTCCCGCTAAACTGGGCAGAGCGATTGATACAGCAGTTAGAAAGGTAATTATGGATGAGCGTCGGTCTGGCGGGCTCCTTTATTCAGGACGTTAATTATGGCGCTTGATCTTTCCCTTGACTTAATTTTAGGTGTTGAAGAAAAGCATAACCATAGAGTGCGGAAATTTGGTTATGGCGATGGCTATGAACAGCTCGCTCCTGATGGTATAAACAGCCTTGTTCGCGAGTACAACATCACTACGATTCCTTTTAGTTCTTCTCAATATGAGACATTTAAAGCAGCTCTGGACGCTGTTTGTGTAGGCGATACGTTCCTGATTAAATCTCTGCAACCATTTATAAGTACGCTGGAAGGCGTTCACTTTCGGTTGGTTGATAATACCTACAGCGTCGATTACCTACCGGCTGCGGATAAGTATAGATTTTCATTCGGTCTTAGAGAAGCGTTTGTAAATTAGTTGGCATTGTTATGGGAAGGTACTACGACGAAAAAGTTTCTCTAGCGGGCTTGGATCCTGCAAATCCTTTATTTGGCCCACTCAGGCAGGCTGCTGAGGATATTGATCGTGCAGAGGATGCTTTTTTCGATAGTCGTGTGGAAGTTTTCAATCAACTTGATTTTGATGGGTTCAGCCAAAAGGCATCTGAGGTTGAGGAAAAATACGAGGATTTTATTAACGTATCTATTTACGAATATAAATCCACGTTCAACAATATAAATCCACCTAGGAATGTAGCCACTGGTTCCATCAGGTATGTCCACGACGAATTTGGGTTCTCTGGTATCACTGATGGATACGCCACAGGTTTTTACGTCGTTATTGACGATGATGAAGACGGGGCAGTTTATGGAACTGCTAATGACGTGTTGGCTTATCAAACAGGTAGAGGTAAAGGTTCGATTGACCCTTTGTATCCAGGTTTAAAAGCGTTTCACACCACCAGTACGTCCTCCACAGATTTTTATGTCAATGAGGAAGACGAAGATGGAGGGATATTTAAAACACGATTTTACGATGTATTCAAAGGGTTTGGAGAAGTTCCATATGCGTGGCAAGCCAAGGGTCAATACAGCTCACGTCAACTCGGAGTGATGAATGCTGCGGGTAATGCCTACGAGGATCAGGTAAGGCCGTTGATTAATGCCTACGATGCTGCACTACAGGCGTATAACGGAGCAGGGGGAGGTCCGCTAGTTTCCGATTTGTATTTCAGTAATGATCCAGACTTCCCTTGGAAGGATTTTCAGGGAACAAATACTTCTTATAACCGTCCAGAAGACTTACCAGCAGACTTGATCAAAGAGACCAGAGGGCTTACATAATGGCTGCGCTAAAAAGTGATGCTTCTATTGATCTGTTTACGATTGACGTTGGATCATCGGTTACAACAAAAAACTGGGCTGGCCCGATAAACATGGTTCCTGCTAACCAAAGTAATGGTAAATCTGTTGCCTACGCGAATATACCTGCTGGAAAACCTGAAGAGCTGGTTACATATCGACCATTTCATATGAGTGTAAACGGTTTTGAGATTAATGGGTCAAACAAACTTCCACAACCCAAGGTGACGTTCAGCAATATGGATGCGAGTTTTACTGATCTGAATAAAGACTTTGATGATTTTGTAGGTTTTAGGCTAATCAGAACAAGAACGTATGCCAAGTTTTTAGCTGAGGTTGACGGCATTCCTGTCCCGACTTTTAGTGCTGACGCCCATTTCCAGCCTGACATTTGGATGTTTAACCGAAAAATGGAGGAAAACAACCAATATTGTGTCTATGAATTAGCTTCTATATTTGACGTGGAAGGTATCCGATACCCGCGCAGGAGGATGTATAGCAACTATTGTCCTTTTGTTTTCAAGGGGCCTGACTGCCTGAATACCAATAGTAATTTTAGTAAGTGCGGGAAAACACTGGCTCAGTGCAAAGAACGTTTTGGTGATGATGCTGATTTACGATTTGGTGGATTTCCGACCGCACGATAAATATGTCGCAGTTACATATTGATATTGCAAAAGCCTGTTTAAAGGAAGGAAGCAAAGAGGCTTGCGGCTTTATACAAGGTTCTAAGGTCATCCCTTTAAAAAACATCTCTGATAAACCTGAGACATCTTTTGTTATTGATGCAAGGGATTATTTGACCTATTTGCCTGACATCATTTACCACTCACACCCAATAGGTGATAATGGTTTTAGTGAGCACGATATTACAGTCGCAACTAATCTGAGACTTACGTCCTATGTATATGTCGTTGAAAAAGATAGGTTAGAGCGTTTCTGTCCACAAGTTGGAAAAACAATTTTTGAGAATGTCTTAGGCCAATGATGAATATAACTTTTGCAGGAGAGCTTGCCCGACGCTTTGGTGCATCACATAGGTTTGCTGTTCGTAATCCCAATGAAGCGATCAGGGTTTTATGTCAGCTAATTCCGGGCTTTAGGACATTTCTTACTGCTGCACATGAGCGGGGCATCTTCTTCCAAATAGTCACGTCCAATTCTGACGAGGGTATTACATACAGCGATCTTGAGCTGGGATGTAAGTCTTTCACGCTAGTACCGGTAATTACTGGCCATTTATTTGGGTTAGGCGGTAAAAGTGGCGGCTTTTTAGGCATTTTGGCCGGTGTCGCGTTGGTTGCTTTTGCGATGACAGGCTTTGGCGCAACTTTCGCGGCAGGTTCGTTTATGGCCGGTGTTCAAACCGCCTCGATGTCTTTAGGCCTAGGTCTGATATTTACAGGTGTTGCATCTCTATTTGCTCCAGGGGCACCTACTGGAACCAAAAACATTGCTGAAGGACGCGATGCAGACGATGCCATTTCAGGCGGCGCTGCTCCAACAGCTGTAAACGGCCAAGCCATACCGTTGTTGTTTGGAGAATATCTAGTTTCAAACATGCCTGTCATTGCTTCTTATATCAAAGACAATGAGGGTCATTTCATGGGGCTTGTTTCTGAAGGTGTCATTACAGGCTATCCCTCCAAGGTTGAGGATGATTTGTATCTAGACGGTCTTGCTGCGCGGTCTAGTGTTTTAACGAATGTTGAATTGACAGATGGCACCCAAACGACAAAACGGATTCAGAATGTCAAGTCGGCGGGTTTCAGCATTTCTGTCGGTGCTCCTTTTAATGCACAGGGAGGTGACTATGACGGGGATGATGACCTTGTCGCCAACACTTCGATAACCAGATCATTCACGCAGAAAGAAGCAGACACTATCCGTGTTCGACTTTCTGTTGGACCTTGTTTTCAATCTCGAACAAGAAGTGATGCTGACGGTTCAGAACAAAACTATCGAGAATATACAGAGCCTGAAGGAGGTGGAGGTGCTGACAACCCCACACATATGGTCATCAGAATTTTGGATGGCAACGGTAATGAAATCGCCAATACAGAAACAATTCAAAGAATAGTTGAAAATTCTGATAATGATTTTGAACTAGCTCCTTTAATTTACGAAGAGCAAACGTCAACCAGATTGCATGAGTACGTCTTCAGATTGGAAGATGCTCCATCCAGTGTTCCCAGACCTATAGCCTTTCCAATTTCCATACAAGTCTCTAGGGTTGATCGAAGAGGTCCAAAAGGTCCAGTCACAACATCTGGTAGTAGTGGCCAGCGTCAGTATTCATGGACTAAGAGTTCAGTGTCTTGGGTCTCTGCGGACGTTACTTGGGCTGAACGACTTGTTTATCCATTCTCTTCTCTGCTTGCTCTTAAGTTTAGAGCCGGTGAATTTTCTCGTTTTCCAAAAGTTCAAGTACGTTTAAAAGGTATTAAAGTTCCAACATTAACGTCCAGTTTAAAAGTCAAGTACGCGTACAGTAATAATCCTGCTTATGTGCTTTTAGGCTTGTTAACTGACCCACGTTATGGAGCAGGCTCCAGGGCTTACACGATTGACAATACTGATTATGTGCAGGCTGGCATCCGAATAAACGATATTGACCTTGCGTCATTCAAGAAAGCTGCAGACTATTGCAGAACCAATAAGATTGAGTTTAATGGCTATGTCAACAAAGACTGTGATGCTTTGGAGTTATTCAGAGGTATCGCTTCTACATTCCAGGCTCAGATCATTTACGCAGGCGGTTTTATAACTTTAGTTGTTGATGATGAGGTTACTGAAGACGGTGATATAAGGATTTACTCTGCTGCAAACACCATAGGTTCTGACTCAGGCGATTCAGCAGCACCGCATTTCACATATGAGGGCACCTCACGCAGAGCACGCTCGACGGCGGTTCAAGTGAGCTATGTCGAACCTTCTGACTTCTATCAGGAGCGCAAAACGTTGATCGAGGATCCTGCACTTATTGATCGCTATGGGTACAACTTGACTCAAGTACGGGCATTGGGATGTACCAGTGAGAAGCAAGCACGACGTATGGGTCGCTATACGCTTGCAAGTAATTCGCTTTCAACCGATACAGTCTCTTTCAGGGTTGGCCCAGACGGTGCTTTACTTTTGCCGGGTGATGTATGTCTTATCCTTGATCCACTAAAAACCAATCTTGTATCTGGTGGACGAATTAAATCAGCAGCTAACAATCAACTTGTTACTGACAGAGAACTTACTGATAAAGAGTACGCCAATAATTACTTTGTTTATGTTTATGGGCAATCCGGGGTAGCAAAACGGTATAGAGTAAAAGCGGCATCTGCTGCGGGTACTATCACGATCGAAGGATCTTTTGGGACTGATACTCCGACAACGAATGATATGTGGGGTTTGGTCAAAGAGAAACCCAATCGTCAATCAGATAAAGAACCAATGTATCGAGTTCAATCCGTAAAGGAAGAAAATGATGGAACTTATTCTGTAGTTGGCATCAAGTATGACAAATCAAAATTTAAATATGTAAACGGTACAGAATCTTCGACCTTGGAAAGCGGTGGATATAGCCAAGCTTTTGCCAACGCTAGGAAACTTACTGTCAACGCTAAGTCAATCTCGTTTTCACTTCGTACACCTGACTGATGACTGCTAATCCAAATAATTTAATGACGATTACCTGGGACGCTCCCTCTTTTCCTGCATATGCAACGTGTGATGCGGTGGTGCCAGGTTTCTTGTTTGGAGGTGAAGAACTTGATTCAAGTGTTGAAAGATATGAGATCGAGGTGTATAACAATATTCTTCATGCTTATGTGAACAAAGGCTATTTTTATACGAATCAGGCTGAGTTCAGGGCAGCAGATTTAGGGGACGCTAAAGTTAGAATACGAGCTATCACAAGAGAAAATATTAAAAGCGACTGGGCTGAATCCGGTACATTTTCTCTATACGGCTTCACCACATATTTTGGTGATGTTAGGAACACTATCTTTTTGAGTTTTGTCTGATGACACTGTATGGCCGCGATGCAAACGGTAACGATGCCTATATTCGAGCTACGGGCACCGGCACTACAACAGACGGACACGTCACTTTCCATGATCTGTTTTCAACAGAGGTCAAGTTCAGCTCTGTTGACCTAACCACTTCTGGCGACCTTATCGCCTCAGTCCCAGCGACTCAACTGCGGGTTTTAAGTTATACGCTTAGCAGTGACGCTCCCTGCTCTGTTCAATTCCAGAGCGATGCCACTGACAACATCTCAGGCCAGCTTTATTTATCTGGTGGCCAACCTGTTTCTCTTAGCAGTGAGCTAGGTCTCTTTGAAACTGATCAAGGCGACAAGCTGAATCTAGTCATCACTGAGGAGACACTACCGGTCCGCTTGGTTGATGCCACTTCCGACAGTCTTGCGATTGAATCTCATGGATTGAAATTCCGTGATGCTGTCAAAGTTTCCGCTACTACGACCTTACCTGCAGGACTTAGTGCAGGCACTATTTACTTTGTTGTTGAAGACACAGCTGACACTATCAAGCTCGCAACATCTGCAGCCAACGCATCACTTGACCCACCATCCGTTGTTGATATTACTGATGCAGGCGTCGGCACCATTACCGTCACCCGCGCTGTAAATGTGGGGGTAACTCTAAGTTATAGGCAGGTCGCGTAATGACTCGCGTTTTTGGAAAACTATTTGAGGATGGTCGAGACGGTGTCTTGGTTATCAAGCCGTCTCAAGCATTTTTTGGTGCCAGCAAAAATGAGAAGAGTTACAAAGTCAGCCAAGGTTCTATTGATCTTGAGCTGCAACCAACTCCAGCTGGCATTCAATATCTAGTTGCTTTTAAAGAGCCAGGAGATTTCACCAAAACCGAGTTCACGCTTAGATGGCGTATCCCACCGGTCGAGTCTCTTGATATAACTCCTCAGCCTGCAGTTCAACCTGACGAATCACAGTCGTCAGGTGTTTCTGGTGATCAGGTTCAGTTAAAACGTCTTGCTACGGAGCTTTCCTCAGCTCTAAATCAAATTACAGAGTTAAAGGAGGAGCTAAATCAAGCTCAGCAGAATCTCTCACAAGTTTCCTCTAAGTTTGAAGCGTATAAACATTCGACCGAAAAGTCTCTTACATCTCGCGATGCAGTTATTTCCCAGCTTCAGGATACAAACAAGCCTGAAGTAAAAACAGTAATTAAAGAAGTGCCTGTCGCGCCTGAACCATTAAATGCAAGAATCTTATTTCTTGAGCAGGAGGTTTCACGGCTAAAGAATTTAAATGCTGAATATTACGAAGATGTTGTTGAGTTACATCAGCTAAAGTTAGATAGAGCGCAGAGTCTACCTTCTCCAGGCCCAATCACTACACCTGAAGATTCTCCGAGGCAGCGTCTTATTAACAAGCTCTTTAATAGGTAGATATGAGTTTCGACAACATTGCTGTAACTGTTCGAGAGGGTGATACCTTTGACGAACTTCAGCTTAATATCGAAAAACCGTGGGGCACCCCTTACGATTACTCTAATTCTGTATTGGTGGCTGACATTCGTCGGTTCTTCAATGATTCAACAACGCCTCAATCCGCTGTTGATAGCTTCGGAATTGTTGAAATCAATCCTTCTAAAGGTGAGTTAGCACTACGACTTTCAAGCCGTCAAACTGAGGCTTTGGGTCGTAATGTTCCGCTTGGATACTCTGAGCGTGGAATTACTCAAAGCGGTTTGGCTACTGCGGCCGACCCGAGTGATGAACTCCAAGGTGTTTTCTTGTGGGATCTACGAGAGTATTTCTCGACAGCTCAAGCCACGATTACAGGCATCACTGCCGGTAGTTCTTTCACAGCACCGGGCGGGGTTAATTCTTCCAAGGTGCGTATCACTACTCAATCAGACCATCAACTTACACCTGAAGATCAAATTCTTATTTCTGGGACGGGACAATCCGTATATGACGGCGTCAATTTTCAAGCAAATAAGCTCGCAATTATTAGCCCAACAGTATTTGAAATTGAGCCTACTACTGCCGGTACTCCTGCTTTTTCTGCAGGGGCAACCATAGGAACGGTATCGTTATATCAGGAGGATACTTTAGCAATAGGCACGTTAGAAGTTATTCCTCGTATCTCTAGAGATTCTACAAGCTAAGGTCAACTCCTATGTCATCTGTGCAAGAAGGCGCAACTATTATTACTGCGGGTAGGACAACTCCTATCCCGGCTGGTCAAGCTATCAGCGATAAATCTGTTCCGGTTGTAGTTGCATCGGATCAGAGTCCTGTACCTATTCTTGACAACCTGTCAGCTCCGTCACAGGTTCGTGACGACTTGCTGGGTATTCCTAGAGTTCAAACACCGCTAGCGATCTTCGATGATGTCAATTTGATTGACATCGATCCTGATATTTGGGCCAAAACAGAGGTCACATCTGGCGGCTCTAGGGTTACTCAAGTCAATCATATTAGTCAGCAGTCATCTGCCGAGGTTCTTCTTACGCCAGCTGCGGCCAACGGCAATATCGCGTCTCTTATTACTAAGCAGGCGTTCCCTTATCAGACAGGCCGCATTGTCAGCACCAGCTTTGGTGTTTCGATGAGCCGTGACTCCAGCGCCAAAATGGAGTTCGGCATGTTTGATGCCTCTGACGGTTACCTGCTTCGAGTGCAAGGTGACGAGTTGTATTACGTCCGCCGTACTTCATCCGGTGAACGACCCAAGGATCATCTCAACGGCTACACAGCACAAGGCGTCGATCCCACGACGTTCACTGTTGATGCGGCTGTAATGGCAGCACAACCCAACCGCACAGACTCCGGCACCATCTATTCCTTGATCTCTTCCTCTCCCACCGTGATGGAGGAAATTGTTCCTAGAAGTCGGTGGAATGCTGATCGAATGGTTGGTGAAAACGGTTCAGCACGTATTGGCGAAAATGATACTAACTCTCTGCATGATTTGAGCTTAACAAATCTTTGCATGTGCAGAGTGGAATACGGTTGGTATGGTGGAACAGGCTCTAGATTGTTATTTTACGTCCCAGTTGATGCAAACTTAGCTTCAGGCGAAACTGCAAAAAATGCACGGTGGGTAGTCGCTCACAACCTAAATTGCTCCGACAGGATACCCTACCCTTCACTTGGTAATCCAACACTTCCAATGCACTTCCGCATTGAGAAGACTGGTGCTCTGTCAGCTAATTCCTATATCAGAAAGTACGGCGCACAGATCTCCATTGATGGTGGTGATTACTCCAAGCTTGCAATCTTTAGTCAGGACGGTGCAAAGGCTACTGGTGTAGGCACAGGCACTCTGACCCCGCTGTTGGCTCTGCGAGTAAAGGAGAACATCACAAACAACCAAGGTGAGGTCAAGCGCAATCTGATGCGCGTCTTCCCTCTGTTGCTGTCAATGGTCAGTTCTCATAGGGCGCAGTTCCTGCTTATTAAAAATCCAGACACGATGGCGGATGCGACCGCCGCTCCTGTGACGACATTTACCAGCACCGGAACCTTATCGGCTATTGAAATCAACTCTCCTGATAGTTCGTCCAACGCTATTACGACCTTTACAGGAGGCACACAGCTCGCCGCTTTCTACACAGGAGATGCGGATGCCACGTCTGAGTCGCTGACCGACATCTTTAGTTTCGCCCGCCAGTACCTGACTCGCGAAGCAAACGCAGCTTCTGGAACTGCCGGTGATGTTCTAGTGATTGCTGCCAAGAGCTTGGATAACGCCTCGAACACTGTTAAGGCCAGCCTTACTTGGGGACAACGCTGATGACTACTGCCTACCAACTGCCGGAGGACATCGGGAGGAAGGCAGTAACCCGAAACGGCGAACAGGTCCAGGCTGACGGGACGTTTCCTGCAGGCGAAAAGCCCTCAGCCGATTCAATGCCCGTCGTTTTACCGCGTGAGGGCTACACCCTTCCGGTAATTGACAACTATCGATTTATCACTGAGGTTGATCGTGATTTGCTTGGGTTTCCTAGGCAAACACAAACTTACACATTCCAATCTCTGCATGATCAGTATGAGCTGAGTAAAGATGATTGGTTATATGACGTTACTGGTCTAAATGAAAGACCAGAAATCGACTCAACACAGTCAGCTCGATGGACGCAGCTGTTTGGAGCTACTGCGGGATATTCTCCCGTACCTAACGGTGAGGTTAAGCACAACCTCAACGCTGGATCAGCTCAACTAATACTGAACAGCAACGAGGGCGCATTCCAGCGCGTTCGTATTGCCTCAAAAAGGCGTTATAGGTATCAACCCGGCCGCATTGCCCGAGTAAGTCTGGCAGTGCGAATGTCAGTGGAAGAAACGCCTGTCTCAACCACACGTCTTTGGGGTGTTGGCGACACTTCAGATGGATTTTTTATCGAGTGTCTTGGTGACGGAGAAGGTGATCGTCTTGGGGTTCTCTATAGAAACAGTGCTGGTAACGGCCTTCGATTTGAAACTCGCATTCCCAGATCACAGTGGAATGGGGATAAATTAGACGGCACGGGTACATCTAAGCAGAAACTTGACCTGTCCAAAGTTCACATGTGGTGTGTGAGTTGGGGCTGGTACGGTGCATCTAATGTACGATTTTATGCTTACCTTGTAGATGAAACAGAGGAACTTCCCTCTTCTATTGCTCAAGTTCCACGGGCACGGTGGATCCTTGCCCATGAACTAATGATTGCGGACACGATGGTCCGTAATGATCTTACTGAGGATGATGGAGGTGGTTCCACACGGCAATATGATGTTCCCTCTCTTAGGAACCCAAGTCTGCCTGTATGGGTCGAGATAAATAACAGCGGTAACATTGCCCGGTCAGAGTTTATTGAGAGATACGGAGCTGCTGTTTTTATTGACGGTGGCACTGACGACAAGGCAGCGATTAGGGCCATCGATGCCAGCCTTGGGACTTCCGCTGATCCAGTGATTGGTGGTAACTACAACAATGCTGGAGTGGTCGCCATGACCTTACGCAGCCGTGAAAAGCTGCAGAATTCAGGCGGCGAGTTAGTCGATAATTTTCTGGTCACCTCACCGCTCCAACTATCAGTTGAAGCGTCGGATGCAGTTGAGGTTGAAATCTGGAAAGATCCAGAAATGATCGATCCAACGGAGATTGGCCATATCAATGGCTCCTTGGCATATACCAATGGCGGTTATCTAGGTGCTTCCAATCTGGTCCCGGTCTTTATTGGTAGTTCTGCAAGATCTACGCCCGGTGATCCAACGTCTGCTTTGGAACCGATTGCAATC
>CEPM01036453.1_pt1 | contig 11879 bp, 3 predicted proteins | sample 530371 | NCBI WGS metagenome assembly CEPM01 (sample SAMEA2620004, study PRJEB7988) | marine metagenome | biome: marine biome (ENVO:00000447); feature: surface water layer (ENVO:00002042); material: "saline water (ENVO:00002010), including plankton (ENVO:xxxxxxxx)" | depth 5 m
GGAATGGGTCGTGAAGACGAATATTTCTGGAAAACATCGAAAGAACGTGAAAAAGAAGAAGAAAGTGTAGAAGATATGTACAAATCACAAGAGGATCGTCCTCTTGATACTCAATAAATACAAAAAAGGGGGAAAAATGGGACATCCAAAGCATCTAGACGGTTCAGTTGACAAAGGAAATGACTTTATCGACTCTGGAATGACTCTTATCACTGAAGTTGAGAGTGAAAAATACTTGAAATTGGCAGAAAAACGCAAAAAAGCAAAAAATCAACAAAACAACGAAGGATTCTTTGATACCACAGAGACTTTCATTGATTAAACTCTAAAAAACCGCGTCTAAATAAGACAGAATCATAGTATTTTGTCTAAATGCCTCTAGAGGGAGTCAGTCGCGGTTTTAAAGACATTAGTTTTTCGTTTGGAAAGCATCCAGTCAGTAATGACTTGGTTACATTGACAAATGAAAGTGCAATATCTCGTGCTGTTCGCAATTTAGTGCTGACGAAGATCGCTGAAAGACCTTTTAACAGAGATCTTGGTACAAAAGTAAAGGATGCACTGTTTGAAAACTTTGATGCGATCACCGCTAACATCATTGAGGATGAAATTCGGTTTGTATTGAATCGTTATGAGGAAAGAATAACACTCAGAGAAGTGTCTGTTCTGCATGACAATGATTCAAGCATCGTTGAGTGTAAAATACAATACGAAATCGTAGGTAGACCAGAAACACTTCAGGAACTCACATTTGCATTAGAGTCGGTTCGATAAATGGCACTAGTAAATTTTACAAATCTGGATTTTGACCAGATAAAAACACAAATCAAGGATTATTTGAGGGCAAACTCAAATTTCACTGATTTTGACTATGAGGGATCTAACTTATCGATCCTGATTGATACTCTTGCTTATAATACTTACATTAGTGCTTACAATGCTAACATGGTTAGCAATGAAGTGTTTATTGACAGTGCAACACTCAGGGAAAATGTTGTTGCTCTTGCTAGAAACATCGGATATGTCCCCAGATCAAAAACTGGAGCAAAAGCAAGAATTACCTTCACCATCAGCACTGCAAACCTATCAACAAACCCTGTTCAGATCACTCTCAAGAGGGGCGTAGTTGCCACTACAAGGGCGACTGGAACTGCTTCCTATACATTTACCATACCAGCAGACATTACCGTCCCTGTAGAGAATGATCTTGCTACATTTACTGATATTGAAATCTTTGAAGGTACTTACTTAACTCAGACATATACAGTAAGTGCATCAAATCCAAATCAAAGATTTATTCTTGATAACCCAAACATTGACACATCATCTATTCGAGTATCTGTTGATGAAGATGGCACTGGACCTCTTCAAGCAGTAACATACACTCTTGCAAATAGTCTTTTTGATGTAACTAGTACATCAAGAGTATTTTTCATACAAGAAATTGAAGATGAGCGTTATGAACTGATTTTTGGTGATGGAGTCTTTGGTAAGAAGTTAGAATCACCTGCTACCATCACAGTTAACTATAATGTTACTCATGGAGAGGAAATCAATGGAGCATCTTCATTCGCTTTTAGTGGTAGGTTGTTAGATAACGATGGAAATGTTGTAAATGAGGCAACATCATTAATCAAAACCGAACAAGAAGCAATAGGTGGTTCTAAGATTGAATCGATTGCTTCAATCAAGAAGTATGCGCCAAAGATTTATGCATCACAGAACCGCGCAGTAACGGCAACAGATTATGAAGCACTTATTCCCCAGATCTATCCAGAAGCTGAATCTGTATCGGTCTTTGGTGGTGAAGAACTCGATCCACCAAAGTATGGAAAAGTCTTTATTACAATCAAACCATCTTTTGGTCCATTTGTTCCAGAAGGAATCAAACAAAATCTTGTAAAGCAACTGAGAAAGTATAGTGTTGCTGGCATTCTTCCAGAAATCACTGATCTGAAGTATTTGTATCTGGAGTTGGATACTTCGGTCTATTATAATCCAAATATGGCACCAAGTGCCAACTATGTTCTTGCAATCGTAAAAGAGAATCTTCAAGCATACGCTGATTCTACTGAATTAAATAGATATGGCGCAAGAATGAAATACAGTAAACTTGGAGGTTTGATTGATAACTCACATGAGTCTATTACATCAAACATAACTACGATTGAGATGCGTAGAGATATGCGTCCAAGACTTAATCAGTTTTCAGAATATGAAATTTGTTATGGTAATCCAATCAGGGTAAATAGAAAGACAGGACATAATATTCGCTCTTCTGGATTCCGTATTGCAGGTGTAAACTCTACAGTATATCTTTCTGACACACCAAATGCTGATGAAAAAACTGGATCACTGTTTTTCTTCAGACTTCTTGCAGATAATCAGGTGAAAGTTATAAGAAGATCTGTGGGAATCATTGATTATGAAAAGGGAGAGATTCTTTTGAATCCTGTAAATATAGTAGGATCTTCCTTAGTAAAAGGTGCAGAAATTATTGAGATATCGGCACCTCCAGTATCTAATGATGTTATTGGTCTTCAAGATCTCTATCTACAACTTGATATAACTAATACAACAGTTGATATGGTTTCTGATGAGATTTCTTCTGGAAGTTATCCTTCTGGATCAAATTATGTAATAACCCCAAGCTACTCCACTAGAGGCTTAGTTAGAAAGTAAAATACAATGGTAAAAAGAGTAAAAATCAGTTCGGTAATCGAGAGCCAACTTCCTGCATTTGTAAGGGAGGATTTTCCTCGCGTAGCAGAGTTTTTACAAGAATACTATAGATCTCTTGATAGTCAAAGTGGCACATTAGATATTCTTCACAACATTGACAAGTATGTCAAAGTTGATGAGATGACTAATCTCAACTTTGAAACAAGTTTGACATCTAACGTCTCAAGATTTGATGATACTGTTGAGGTTGAGGATACTACAGGATTTCCAGATAACTACGGATTGATTCAGATTAACTCTGAGGTTATTACATATACAGGAAAAACTTCCACATCATTTACTGGATGTGTCCGTGGTTTTTCTGGTATTACATCATATAAGAGTCAAAATAAACCAGACTCTTTAGTTTTTTCTGATACTGCTATTGGTAAGCATACTAGTGGTGCAACAGTAAAGAACCTTAGTGTTCTTTTCTTGGATCAGTTTTTAAGAAAGACTAAGGCACAGATTACTCCAGGATTTGAAGATAGAACATTATATTCAGGTGTTAACCAGAATGTCTTTGTAAAGCAGTCTAGAGATTTTTATGAGACCAAAGGAACTGATCAGTCCTTTGAGATTCTGTTTAGAGCACTGTACGGAAAGGACGTAGAAGTCTTAAAGCCAAGAGATAATCTTTTTGAACCATCAAACGCTCAGTATAGCGTTACGAAAGATCTTGTAGTTGAAGCTATTAGTGGAGATCCTTTAAAACTACAGAATAGAACTCTCTTTCAAGATAAATCTTCTAACTATGAAGAGGCAAGAGGTTCTGTAACTAAAGTTGAAAAGTTTTCTAGAGACTCAAGAGATTACTATAGATTAAGTCTTGACTTTGATTACGACAAAGATATTGATGTATTTGGATCTCTATTTGGAGAGTTCAAGGTTCACCCAAAAACTAAGATTATTACAGCAGTTTCTGCTGGTTCTAGTATTCTTGATGTTGACTCAACGGTAGGATTTTCTACTTCAGGAACGATTGTTTTAAATAATGCTACTGGGACACCTACTGTAGTTACCTATGGTTCAAAATCACTGAACCAGTTTTTTGAGTGCTCAAATGTTCCAGATGTTCTCTCTAAAACTTTTGTAAGAGATAACGTATTTGCATACGCTTATGAAGGTCCAGGAGAAACTAACCCAATCACAGTTCGTGTTGGTGCTGTTTTATCAGACATAGAATTTGACACTACCACTGCTGGTCTTAAGGATAAAGATACTTTAAAAATTAAATCTCTTGGCAGAAGAACTGATGATTCTAAGTCAAACAACTGGGTATTTAATATTCCAGGAACTTATGATGTAAAATCAATAGTACTCGTTGATGCATCAGACTTTACTTTTAGATTATCGACATATGATAGAATAACTGCGTTTGATGGAGATATTCTCACTATAGTAGCACAAAACGGATTTACCGCACTGGGAGAGATTACTTCTGTTGAAAATGATACTACAATCCAAGTAAGAGTTGGACAATCTCTCAATACCAGACTCTCGTATGAAGTAAAGAAAAATCTCACAAAAGCAAACGCAACTAACTTCCCTGACGTAAATAAAATTAATGCAAACGTTCAAAATGCTTACATAGATTTGAACGATGATCTTTATATTTCAGCACCTTCTCTTCCAGCATACTTTAAACAAGAGTTAAAAGTAAAAGATCGTTCTATTACTTTTAGTGGAACATATACCGATGCCGAAGTTATAATAATCGGAGATCATGGATTATACACTGGAGACTCTGTTGTTTATGTTCCTGGAACTGGAACAAACAAATTAAACATTGATGCGGGCGTATACTTTGTAAAGAGAATCTCTGCAAATGAAGTTTCAGTTTATAGAAGTAGAGCAAATATCTTTAATAATGTATTCATTGAAATCACTGGAACAGTAACCGATAATAAGTTTGAGGTCTTTAGTCTTTCTGGGCAAACTTTAGACTCACAAAAACTTATTCGTAAGTTCCCAAATCCAGAAAACAGCCAAGTTACCAATAGAACAACTCCTGGTCAAACTGGAATGTTGGTTAACGGTGTTGAGATCTTAAACTATAAATCTCCAGATTCAATTTTTTATGGTCCAATCAACAATATCATTGTAACATCCCCTGGTTCTGGATATGATGTTGTCAATCCTCCTGTTTTGGGTATAACTGATCCAGTTGGAACTGGCGCAACTGGATTACTTGGGGTAGAGGGTTCTTTTGAAAGTATCCTTGTAGAAGATGGTGGATTTGATTACATCGGTACACCAACAATCACTATAACTGGCGGCGGCGGTCAAGGAGCAACCGCAAAAGCTGACATGATTACAGTGAAACATGTCAATAACTTCAATGCTTTTGGAGACGCACTGCGTGTTGATCTAACTAATAATACTATAGGATTTTCTTCTTTCCATAAGTTCAGAAATGGTGAAGCAGTAATATACTCTACGAATGGTGCTGCAAATGTTGGTGGTATTTCAACGGATTCTGAGTATTATGTTTCTACTACAGAAAGTTCTTCATATGTAAAACTGCATTATACTATGCAGGATGCTATTGCTGGCATCAATACTGTGAATCTCACTTCTTATGGAGAAGGAACTCATTCATTCACTTCTAAGCAAAGAAAGAGAATAATCAATCAGGTTAAGGTTACAAGTCCTGGATCTGGATATAAAAATAAAGCAATATACGCCACTACAAATCAGATTAACATTTATTCTGATACTATTAATGTAGTGAATCATGGATACTCTGATGGAGACATTGTTGTTCATTCAACAATGGGAACTTCTCCAACTGGATTGGTACATGGCAACAGTTATTATGTTACCAGAGTAAATGACAACAGTTTTAGACTTTCTATTCTTGGCAATGGTACAACTGAAGAAAAAGATTTCTACTTTAAAACTAAACAATATGTAAATCTAACCTCTCAGGGAAGAGGTATTCAAACTTTCAACTATGAACCCATTAAAGTTGTTGTTAATGGAGTTATAGGAATAACAACTTTCTCTAATCAAGATTTTAGTGCAAAGTTATTGCCTGTTGTAAGAGGTCAAATCACTTCAGTTGTAATGTCCAACAATGGTGTTGGATATGGTAGTAGTGAAATTATCGGAGATAATAGACAACCACTGTTTACCTTTAACAGAGGTTCTGGTGCATTATTAGAACCTGTTGTAATCAATGGAACTATTATTGAGGTTGTTGTCAGGTCTGGTGGTTCTGGATATAACTCCATTCCATCTCTCAACATCATTGGAGATGGTCAAGGGGCAGAGTTAACACCCATCATCAAAAATGGTTCTATCGTTGATGTATTCATTGCAAATAGTGGTTATAACTATACAAATAGTAAAACCAGCATTGATATTCAACCAGCGGGATCTGGAGCTGCTCTGCAGGCGGAGATTAAGAACTGGGTAATAAATCTGTTTGAAAGATCTTTAATCGTTCCAAACATCACGGATGATGATGGATATCTTACTGAAGGATTGAATCCAGATTATGGATTGCAATATTGTCACATTTATGCTCCTAGAAAGTTCAGACAGAATGTTTATCGGGAGATAACAAGATTAAACACTCAGGTGTTTGTTCCTGACCTGATTGTTGATCCTGTATCTTCTGCTGAAGTTGCATCTAAAAATCACTCACCAATCATTGGTTGGGCATATGATGGCAATCCAATATATGGTCCCTATGGATATGACAAACCAGATGGTGGCGTTGTTAGAGCAATGGTCTCTGGATATGAAAGAAGTATTGATACTGATCGTCCTCCAGTAGCAAAGTTCCCTAAAGGATTTTTGATTGATGATTACGTATTTACAAATAGTGGGGACCTTGACAAATATAATGGAAGATTCTGTGTAACTCCAGAATATCCAAATGGAACCTATGCATACTTTGCTACAGTCTCTGCTGGTCCTGCAGAATCTGTTGGTCCATTTAAGGGATATAAACTTCCGCAGTTCCCATATTTTATCGGTGATGAGTACAGATCTGCTCCAGTCGATTTTAACTTCAAAAAGGTGTCCAATCAGGATGACTTTGATTTAGTTGGAAACAAACTTATTAGAAATACTACTCCATATAATAATAACTCGACTACTCAAAGGTATGAGTATTACATTGACCCAACAACCATTCAAGATCATGATAGTACGATTGATGATGTTGAAAACGGAAAAGTAGAATCTATTAAGATTAAGAAAAAGGGTTTAGGTTATAAAGTAGATGATAGAGTAAAGTTTGATAATACTGACACTAGTGGTAGAGGAGCTACAGCTAAAGTTTCTAGAGTTGATGGTGTTACTGTAACTGGAGTTAGTGTCGCAACAACTCAAGTTACTGGAGTTGAGTTTGGACAATCTGGATCTACTGGGGTTTTAGTTGGTTATGCTCAAGATCCTCATGGATTTATTAATAAAGATGAGGTAACTATAAGTGGTTTATCCACAACAAATACAAATCTACAGAGATTCTTCTCAATAAATGTTCCAAGAAATACCCTCGTACTGAGGTCAGGTATTGGAAGTACCTCTACAACTGGTATAGTAACGTTTATAAGCGTCTCTGGTGAGATATCTGATATAAGTTCAGATGACATTTATGCAATAAATGATGAAAAGGTTAGAGTTTTAAATGTAGATGAAAAGTCATCTAGATTAAGAGTTGAAAGAAACTATGACGGCACTGTTGGACTGGCACATAGTGCATCTTCATTTGCATTTGAATCGCCAAGAAGATTATTTGTTAATGTTGGATATTCAGAAAGACTTGATCTGAAGACAAATAAAAAGATTTATTTTAATCCAACAGAATCTATTGCTGCTGCTGGTTTTGGTGCAACTGACCTCGTAAATGTAGTTAATGTTGGTGTGGTTACTTTTGTTGGGGTATCCTCGGCAATCACTGTAAATATTTCCAATCCTGGAGCGGGAGTAACTTCAGTAACTCTTTCTGAGCAACAGATCTATCTTCCAAATCATGGATTAGAAACTAATGATAAACTGGTTTATAATCCTGCAAGCGGAGATACTATCAAAGTATCTTTAGCACAAAGTTCCAGAACTGTTGTTGATGGAGATACTTTAATTGCAACTGATTATGTTGTTGGTATTAATACATTTGCGCTTTCTAGTCAGCATGTTTTATATGCAGCAAAGATAAGTGATGACATTATTGGTATTGCCACAAATCCCGTTGCTAAAGTTGACGGAACATTTGTTGGTATTGGTTCAACCAGTAGTGGATTGTTGTTCTTTACTAATCTTGGTTCTGGGCAAAAGCATAACTTTACAACCCAGTATGCAAATACTATCAGTGGATTAATCAATAGAAATGTTGTAACAGTTTCAACAGCATCTACTCATGCGTTAGTTGCTAATGAATCCATAAAGGTTGATGTTTTATCTGGTATTACTACATCTCTGAATCTTTCTTATAATGAAGAAACTAGAAGAGTTCTTGGACCTAAAAAATCCTTTGCAAAAACAGAAGTTGATCTCTTAGACAATATTATTGAAATTCCAAATCATGGATTCGTAACTGGACAAAAAGTAGTTTATGTATCTGCATTGTCTTCCGCTGACAGAGTTATTATACAAGATACTATTATTGATACCACAACAATATTCCCATCTCCATTAGAAGTTGAGAGACCATATACACTGAAAGCAACTGAAACTGGTGTTATTATTGTTGATGCTGATGCTATTCCAAGCAACAGTATATTCTATGTTAATGTTCTTGATTATAATAGGATTCAACTTGCAACTTCTTATTATAATGCCACCAAACCAACTCCAACTGTAGTAGATCTTGTCTCTAATACTTTTGGTAGCGTTGCACCAGTTAACCCACCAATAGCGTTAATCAAAAATCAAACGGTTGATTTTGACCTCTCAGACTCATCTCTTTCATACACAAGAGGATCTATTGAGTATCCTGCATTTGAGTTTAACTTATATACTGATGCTAACTTCAAGAACAAGTTCTTCTCGTCTACACAGACAGATATTTTTGAAGTTAGGTCTTCTGGCAAGATAGGAACGTCTGGCGCTAAAGTGTCTGTTTTAGTTTCAGATTATCTACCTAAAAACTTATATTATAGATTAACGCCAGTAGATGTAACAGAAACTCCAGAACCCTTCAGAGAGGTTCTTGTAGATGATGAAAACATTCCAAACAATAATGCAATAATTGTTACTTCTAGTGGTTATAGTGGAAATCATCGAATCACTGGAGTTACGACAGATACTATTCAATACAATGTATTATTGAGACCAGAGAAAGATTCTTACAGCACTTCAGAAGCTGTAATGACTTATAGTACCAACTCTAGAAGAGCTATTGGTCCTATCAATGAGATTAATATTCGTAGTGGTGGTAAAAACTATGAGATGCTTCCTGCAATCACAAGTGTTGGATCTACTTGGGGTAGAGGTGCAATCTTAGAGGCAGAGTCATCTAGTATTGGTAAAATTGAACATTATTGTATTAATGATATTGGATTTGATTATCCATCAGATAATACTCTCAGACCTTCTATTAGTGTTCCTCAAATATTAAAACTTGAACCGCTGACATCAATCGAAAAGATTGGTATCAGTTCTGTGGGTGTGGGATATGGTATTGCACCAGATCTTGTTTTTATTGACGGCAATACAGGAAAAGTAGTTGATGTTGATCTCTCATATGAGTTAGGTGACACCAATGTCACGATTATCAAAAACAGTACAGAGATCTATAACACTACTCCAGTTATTATTCCAACAAATAACACCAATGGTGTCGGTATTAGTTCTATCACTTATGATAGTGGACAAAAAACTGTTGAGATTATTTTAAAAACCGTTGGTTATAGTACTGCGACAGCATTCCCATTTGAAGTTGGTGATAAGATCTTTGTAGAAAACGTCAGTGTTGGAGTTGGAAGCACTGGAAGAGGGTTTAACTCTGAAAAATACAACTATAAGTTATTCACTGTTACCGAGACTGATCCTAATATTGGCGGTGCAAATCCAACTATCAAGTATAGTCTTGATGGAGATTTAACTGATGGAAGAGTTCCTGGATCTTTTGACCCCAACAACTCTGCTGGTAGAGTAATACCCCAAAAGTACTTCCCAATCTTTGCAGTTACTCTCAAAAAGAATACTTTTATTCAAGGAGAAACTGTAACTTCTGGCAATAGAGAGGGTTTAGTTGAAAGTTGGAACTTTAGAGGAGATGATCTAAATGTTAGAGTAACCTCAGATTCAACATTTAAGACTGGAGATGTTGTAAGAGGAGAAACAAGTGGTTCTGTTGCTACGATTGAAAGTAATAAAACTTACAAGGCATCATATGTAACTGGAGGAACCAGTATCGTAGAAAATGGTTTCTTAAAGGATACTGGAAGAACTAACTTTGATCTTCAAAGACTGCATGATAATGATTACTATCAGTACTTCTCGTATTCTGTTAAGTCTGAAGTTGATCTTGAGAAGTGGGATAATGCAGTAAGTTCTCTAGACCACACTGCAGGATTTAAGAAGTTCAGCGATCTCCAACTGGTATCTGCTGGTGCCACGACTGGCATTGCAACAGACCAAAATGACGGAGACTTCTTAGGTATCGCTAACATTGATCAGTTAATTGATCTGAACTGCGTAAATGATTATGATTTAGCAACTGAAAATAATATCTTTATTAATGATGAGGTTCGCTCTGATGAGATCATCTTAAAAACAAGAGATCTTCAAGATTATTTTGAATCTATTGGTAATAGAGTCTTGATGATTGATGATATCAGTGATCAGTTCAATGATAGACCAAGACCTACAAGATATTCAGTTATTGATGAGTTCCCACTCACAAGTTTCCGCGCTAGAAAGTATCTTCTCTTTGTTCGCGATAGAAGATTTACAGAAACTAGAGAAAACATCTTTGTTTCTATTCTTCATGATGATCAGTTTGGTTATCTTAACCAGTATGGAAGGGTTGAAACTGTCGAAGATATGGGTTACTTCGACTTTGATGTTGTTAACGGTAATGGAAGACTTCTATTCTTCCCAGAAAAGTATAGATTTAACAACTTTGATATAACCTTTACTGCATATGGTCTGAAAGATGGAATCTCTGGAGTCGGTAACACGGCTCTGGGCAATGTTGCTGAAATAAGAACAACAAATAAAACTGTTCCAACTGATGTTGTAACTCCTATTGTTTCCATTGCGAACACATATAGAGCATCAAAACTTCTGATTGATATTCAGACCGATGATCAACGCTATGAGTTTGATGAGTTTACTATTATTCACGATGGCAACGGATCTTGTGGAGAGATTGATGCCATTGAATATGCACAGTTAACCTCACACTCTCGCGATGACGCAAGTAGTGTTGGTCTTGGAACTTATAGTGTTGTTTGTGGTGCTGCAACATCTCAGTCATATCTTGTCGGTCTTAGCACGGCACTCTTTACATCTTTGGTTGGATTTGCTACTGCTCCCAATGGAACAGGTATTAGTGATAATGGTGGATTTGCAATTGGAACACACCTCAAAGTTGGTGGAGACACTGGAATTGGTACAGACAAGAGAGTTGCGATTACAACATCACTTGATGTACAAACCTTAGATACTTTTGTCTTAACTGGTCTTGCTGGTGATGATAATAATGGTGGCGAAGAGCCAATGGATGCGATTGATAGAAGTGAGGCTCTAGTCCTGAACTACAGTATTGATGGAGGGAGCACATTTATTGGCATAGGTACTATTATTGGACCAACTGATGTTACCGCTCCATTGAGAGAGTATTCTCTTACGATTCCAGTTGCTGCTAGAACATCATCTACAATATTCCAGATTGAGCAACCAACATCTAATGGATCTCCATTTGATGAATATGGTATTACCCATATTGGATTTAAAGACTCTTCAGGAACAGATAATATCATTGTTAACTTCCACCCATTCGCAGGTGTTGGTGCATCTGTTGATGTTCTCAGAGTTTCTATTGGAGATACTTCAGCAACAGGAGTTGGAACAACGACTCTCAATACTGCTATCATTGATTCCAACTATACTTCTATTGGATCTTCAAGTTCACCAATAGAAAATACAGTTGCAACATATGATGCCACAATCTACAACGGTGGATACTACATTGTTAC
>CEPM01008338.1_pt1 | contig 11821 bp, 5 predicted proteins | sample 530371 | NCBI WGS metagenome assembly CEPM01 (sample SAMEA2620004, study PRJEB7988) | marine metagenome | biome: marine biome (ENVO:00000447); feature: surface water layer (ENVO:00002042); material: "saline water (ENVO:00002010), including plankton (ENVO:xxxxxxxx)" | depth 5 m
GCTGAAGAAGCAATGTATAAGTGTATAGCACACGCTATAATTGCGACAAGAGCTAACGTACAAGAATACGTTATAAATAGATTTAAAAAAGAAAAATTTGCAGCTGTAAGACAAGCAAAGCTAAGACTGTCAAATTTAAAATTAGAAGAATTAACTCAAATACTTAGAGGTAAATCTAAGCACATAAAACATTAATATATGCCGGAGATAAAGCACAATTTTTCTCAAGGTAAAATGAACAAAGACCTTGACGAAAGACTAGTACCCAATGGACAATATATAGAAGCAAATAATATTCAAGTGTCAACACCTGAAGGTAGTGATGTTGGTACAGCTAGAAGTTTATTGGGTAACAGCGCAATACCAACAGCTAGTCCAACTACAATGTCTACTTCTGGTGTTTGCATCGGCGCTGTTGCTGATGAAAAAAATGATTGTGCTTACTGGCTTATCGCAAGTTCTAACGTGTGGGACAATAGTGCTCCTGCTTCTATTACTACTTACAAAGACGTTATATATAAAACAGAATATAACTTTTCAGACAACACACACACTACTACCCCTGTCTTTATTGATTTTTACTCAGAAAAACATCCTGCAAGCGCTCTATCTAATTGGGTAGGTAGTGCTTCGGCATATACTTCTTTTGACACAACAACAACAAATCTTTCAACAGGCATGTATGCTATTTTCGTTACATCTGTAGCTGGTAGAGATAATGAAGTTAGACAAATAACAAAAAGTAGTAATACAATTAGTTTTGATGCTGTTGAGTACAACTCTTGGGACTATATAGATTTTTCTTGGATTCAGCCTGATATTAATAAACCCTACGATTTTAACTCTAACCAAAAAAAATCTAGGGTATTACGCTTTGACAAAAATAAATTAGTAACAGGTATTAATATTGTAGACGATTTGTTATTTTGGACAGATAACAATTCAGAGCCTAAAAGAATAAACACAGCTAGATCAATAGAGGGTACAGAAGCTAGTGAATTAAACAAAAACACAAGGATTGTATTAAATGAAAGAGATATAGAGGTAGGTGACGATGTTTTTGTAAAAGAAGAAGATATTACTGTAATTAAAAAAAGTCCAAAAAGAGCGCCTGTTTTAGACATAAAAAGCGGTATAAGATCTGGTAATACAATTGTAAATAGCTCGTTTAATTTAAGTACAAAAGAAGTAGGTGGTATTTTTACATTTACTGCAGATTTAGAGCCTAACTACAAGCCAAACGATATTTTAGTTATTGCCAGTGGCTTTACACCTACTATATCAACTAATCATGCTAGGCTTAGAGTAATATCTGTTAATAGTTTTAATGTTAAAGTTGTTGTTTTAACTTTAAACCCTAACGCACCAACCTCTATTGATACTTACAAAATATGTTTAGAAGAAGACGCTAAAATAATTTTTAAAGAAAAATTTGCAAGATTTGCAACAAGATGGAAATATGCTGACGGAGAATATTCAAACATATCTCCTTTTTCAGAACCAGCATTTAGCACTGGTGATTTTAATTATAATCAAATTAAAGGATTTAACTCAGGCATGGTTAACACTTTAAAAGAATTGATTATAGAAAAATTTATCCCAAAAGAAATACCTAAAGAAGTTACTCAAATAGACATATTATATAAAGAGTCAGATTCACCTGTTATTTATACTGTTGATAATATTTTTTATGATTCACCTTCGTGGAATACAGTTGACGTGGATTTAGATTATCAAGGCACATACACTATCAGCTCTGAAAATATATACTCTGCTATATCTTCTAATCAAATATTAAGACCTTTTGATTCGGTTCCTAAAAAAGCTTTAGCACAAAGTATTGTTGGCAATAGAGTTGTTTATGGAAACTATGTTGAAAACTACGACATTAATGACGGTGAAGGCTCATTTATAAAGCCAAAAATAAATGCTTTTATAAACTTTAGAACTCAAGGTTCAAGTGAAATATTACAAAATCCATCATTAGACTCTAGTGATGGTAACCGTAATGTTGTGCCAAATTGGAGTTATAACGCTGGGCCAGGTGGTACAGGGTGGAAAACATTTTATGGGTATATGTCAAATCTTACTGGTTTTGAAAATAAAGATACCGCGGGTGTTGCTGATTTTAGAAAAGTTTGGCAAACAGTTGATTTAGAGGATGACGAAACTTATATAGCATCTATTAGATTAGGTAATTATTTACAGGGTAATATAAGGCTTCATTTAGTAGGCCCTACAAAAAGTGATAAAGTAGATATTAACCCTGAAACTGTAACAGGTGATATAAATGGTGTTCACGAATTTGAGTTAACTTTAAGTAGACTTAACGCTACTGAAGGCACTGAAAATTTTTATACAACAGGAAAAAACTTTATGATTCAAGCAGTAGGCGTTAACACTACAGCCAATACTCTATTACCGTTTATAGGTCAGATAATTAATTTTAGTCTTAAAAAACCAACTAGTGCTAGAAATAAATCTATAAAATCTCAAAGAACATATCAACTTGGCGTGGTGTATGCCGATGAGTTTGGAAGGCAAACCCCGGTTTTAACAAGTGAAAATTCTTCAATTGAAGTTCCAAAAATAGATTCTAGTAATACAAATGCTATTAATATTGAGATTGATAGTGCGCCGCCTGAGTTTGCAAGCTCTTTTAAATTTTTTGTAAAAGAAACTTCTTCAGAATATTACAATTTAGCTGTAGACAGAATATATGAAACTATAGATGGTATGGCTTGGTTGTCTTTTCCTTCTAATGAAAGAAATAAAATAGATGAAGAAACTTATTTAGTATTAAAAAAGCAACTTAATGGACAAGCTGTTACTAGCGAATCTTCTACGTACAAAGTAATTTCTATAGAAAATGATACCCCTGGTTTTCTTAAACAATCTAGAAAAGAATTAGGCACGGCTAGCGGTAACTGGAGTTCTTCTAACTCTTTAAACGCTATATTTACGGACATAAACTACAGGCCTTCTGAAGATCAACAAGTTTTAAAAATAGAAAAAGATTTATGGATTAACGAAGAAAACGGAGCAGAGCTAGAAGGATATGGTAGTTTAATTTTACAGTTTGAAAGTGGTAGTATAAAGTCAGGTTGGATTAAAGCAGACGCTGTAAACTTATCAGCAGACAACGTTGACTACGTATTACATTTACACACTCCAATTTCAGATACAGACTCTGATTGGATTATGAATGGAAATAATTTTAACACAGGTGTAAGCATAACTATAGCTCATTATGAAGACACTGTTAAACCTGAGTTTGATGGAAAGTTTTTTGTTAAAGTTCAGCTTGATGGTGATTTAAAACAATTTGTTCAACAACAAGCGGTATTAACTCAAGATAGCTTTGGTATAGTTGCTAAATCAGAAACTTGGTATGCTTCAGATGATAACGCGCCTGGTGTTTCTCCTAACACTGGAACGTCGTCAAGATATCAAAAAGATTCTTCTAGTAGTGGTAATTACGTACAAGATACTAGTGTTAAAGCTTTTACGTATGACTCACGTGGCTTTGATCGCCACCCGTTTAAAGAAGAAGTTACTTTTACAGACGCTACTTGCAAGCCAAATAACGGTTCCGATGTCATAGTTCATACTGCTAATGCTAATATTCAACCTTTTTGGAACGTTACTGGCGATGGAATTCCAGTTGATAGTAACGGTTTTAGCAACGTATACGTTGAAGAGGTTATTAGCGACACGTCATTTAAAATTAGTTCAAACGCAAATGCAGGTGATGGTGTTGCTACAAAGACTTTAACTTTCACAAGGTGGTTTGACAACAAGGGTGATAGTGGTTACAACGCGGGTAGAGGAGCTCTTGTAGAAGGTTTTGGTAGTGGGAAAACTTTTTACATGTCGCAGTCAGCTGTAAGAAACTGGGGTAGGATATTAAAGTTTTTAAAATATAGTGGTTGGACTTATGAAAAATCACCTGACAACAGCCAAGCAAGAAAAAACTTTTTTATAGATAAAGTGCGTTACGTTGGTATACAGCCTTTAAATAATAACAAACCACAAGAAGGTCTTTATACAGATCCAGGTCATTATGATCACAACGCTAGATTCCAAAGAAATTCAGACCCAAATAGTACTACTAACGGTCACGGTTTGGCTGGTGTATCACTTTTTCCAAAATACGGAAGAGGTATTTTTGAAGCTAATGGAAATGAAGTAGATATAAAAGATAATCCCGACCCTTTTTTTAGACAAGGACATAAATACATGGAGCTTTCTTACGCTAAGATTTGGGCAGAGTCTTCTTTGATGAATATAGACGAAGATAAAGTTGGTAATGAAAGTTCTTATGCAACAGCTTGGAACGTTGGTAGTCCTACAAACACAAATCATATTGATGAGCTTAAATTTGTTTCTAAAATTAAAGTAGGTTCTAGATTTAGGTTTTCTGGAGATCCTAACGAAAAAGTTTATCAAATTACTAACGTAAAACAAGAAAGAAGATATAATCACACAGTTTATCCTGGTGGAAATGGTGATTATCAAATAGTAAAAACTTGGGATGGAGAAGAATATAAGCCTAGCAATTTACCAAATAGTATTAACAATAAAATATATAGTTTATTAGCATCAGGTACTGGTAACTCTACTGCAACAAGAGATTATTATTTACGCTTTAAGCATGCAGGCGCTTTTTTAAGTGAATCAAATCCTTATACTAGTAATATAAGTCTTAGTAATGCACAAACCTGTTTAGAAGACGAAAGAACTGCTTTTGGCCTTGCAACAAATAGAAGGTTAACTTGGATTATTGAGTTTGAAGATGTTACAGTTACACAAGATGGTTCTGTTAGCCCAGATTACAACCCTGTTAATGAAGAAACAAGTAAAAACCAAACAGGTACTGGTACCGACAACCTTATGGATGAGGTAAACCGTCAGTTTATTGAGTTTGTAGAACCATCTTTTGATTCAGAAAATCAATTAATATCTGACAGTCCTGCTGTTTTTGAAACTCAACCAAAAACTAACGAAGGTTTAGATATTTATTATGAAGCTAGTGATTTTATTGATATTAATACGCATGATGGTATACACGAGTTACCTTGGTTTAACTGTTATAGTTTTGGTAACGGTGTTGAGTCAAATAGAATTAAAGATGATTTTAACCAAGTGTTTATTGATAAAAACGCTATAGTATCAACTACAGCACAAGGAGAATATGAAGAAAATAGAAGAAAATATGGCTTAATATACTCTGGTATTTACAACTCTAAAAACGGTGTTAATAACACAAATCAATTTATTGCTGCAGAAAAAATTACTAAAGATGTTAATCCAGAATATGGTAGTATACAAAAAATACACGCAAGAAACTCTGATTTATTAACTCTTTGTGAAGATAAAATTTTAAGAATACAAGCGAATAAAGATGCTTTATTTAACGCAGACGGTAACGTTAATGTAACGGCTACATCAAATGTTTTAGGACAAACAATACCTTTTGTAGGTGATTATGGTATTTCGCAAAATCCAGAATCGTTTGCTACAGAAGCTTATAGAGCATATTTTACAGATAAACAAAGAGGAGTTGTTCTTAGATTATCTATGGACGGTTTAACAGTTATATCTGATTACGGTATGAAAGACTGGTTTAAAGACAATTTAAAACCAGCTAGTGAAATTATGGGCACTTACGATGTTTATAAAAAAGAGTATAACGTAACTTTAAAGCCAGGCGAAGAAAGTACAAACTATACAGTGTCTTATAATGAAAACGTTAAAGGTTGGTCAAGTTTCAAATCATTTATACCAGAACAAGGCGTTAGTTTTTCAGGTAACTATTATACTTTTGCTAGCGACTCAAGTAGTAATGCTAAAGTTTGGTGGCATCACCAAGGTCTGCCTTTAACAACTGAAAATGGTGTTTCAGCTAAAACTGCAAATAATTTTTACGGCACTCAATACTATTCTGATATTACAACTGTATTTAATGAAGAGCCTGGCATAGTAAAAACTTTCAAAACTTTAAGTTACGAAGGTACTCAATCTAAAATACACCAAAACACAGGTGATACTGAAAATTATTATAATTTAGCAGAAGATGAAGGTTGGCATGCAGAAACTATAACAACAGATAAACAAACCGGTAGTGTAAACGAGTTTATAGAAAAAGAAGGTAAGTGGTTTAATTTTATAAAAGGTGATACAACAACATTGGCTAATTTAGACGCTAGTGAGTTTACAGTGCAAGGATTAGGTAAAATAACAGCAGAAGATATATAATATGGCATTATCAATAAAACTAAGTTCAAAAATAAATGTAGACGCAAATCACATTGCTTCTATATCTGCTGGTAGTGGTGTAACAACTAGTACCTCTGCAGACAACTCTATATCTAGCACGTCGTATACGTTAGCGCCTAACAGCGGTGTTCAAGCTACTATAGCTACAATAACATTCACAGCTTCTAGTGGTTATTATTATATTAATGAACCTACTTTTATTTTAATATCGCCATATAAATCTGCTTATAAAATAACTTCAACAACAACTAAAGATTCAACAGGTAGAGTTACAGCAAAAGTTTTTGTAATAAAATATACTAATACTGTAAATTCTTTAGGTGATATTATATCGTTTGATCACGAAACTGAGTCGTTACCAAGCACAACAAATGTTCATAACAACACACTTGTAGAAATAACATCTTTTGATATAGACACTTCTGACATGATCTCTGTGGCCACAGGAAGAACTTTTGTAGTTAAAGGAAGTGCAAACGCTTATTTTAACTTAAAAGTTACGAGAAGTAGTGATAGCAAAACTTATGATTTTGACTCTGGTACTTTTACTACCGCCGCTACACAAATCACAGATCAAATTATTGATAGCAGTGGTAAATATACTGGAAGCATAGTTTTTCCAACAGTAACAAGTGATGATGTGTATACGCTTTTATTCTCACCAAGTCTTGCTAAAGGAACAACGTTAAATAGCAATTTACAAGACTCTACTAACGAGTTAACTCACACTTTAACTATAAACAAATACAAGGCTATTACTATAACAGTTGCTTTGGCTTCAGCTTCTTATTCTGGTTCTTATAACACCCTGCCTAGTAGTATTACTTTTGTCGGTGAAAGAAACTCTAAAGTAAGAGTTGAAAAAAGTATTTCCTTTGACTTATCTTTATCAGCAAATTCTTTTACTTTTGCAAGAGGTTATACTACAAATGTAGCTGGTATGAGTCCAATAGATTTGAGGTCAAGCGTTGTTAAAGTTAAAAATGGAAATCAAGTTGCAGGTACGTTAGTAGCTTTTGACGATGTTGATGGTTTAATTAGAGGTATGACATTAACTGGTACTGGTGTTACTGGCACACCTAGAATTTTAAGCATTGACAGTGAAAACAATACCGTTACGGTTAGTGTTGTGCAAAACGCTCAAGGCGATGGTGGCATGGCCGACGATGCTTCTATAACTTGCACGTATGGTGGCTCAGAAGTTAGTAAAGCAATTAGTGGGTGTGAGTTTGAGTTATTAGGTATAGATGAAGTAACTACTGGTTATTTATTAAACGCGGTAACTTTGCAAGATGTTACAACTCTTGTTGACGGAGCTGTAAGTGGTAGCGCAACTATTGATGTTGATAGCACGGCTGGTATAAAAGCAGGTAGTACAACAACAGTTAGTGGTAGAGGTATAAACGCAGCTGCGTCAGTACCTACTGTTAGTAGTGTTACAGATGGTAACACGCTAGTTCTTTCTGCTGTTCAAACTTTAGACGACAATGCTTCACTTACGTTTACAGGTAGTAGTAGAAACGCAACATTAGCTTTTGATCTTGCTATAACTAACTTTGGAACAACAAATCATACATTAACAATAGCTTTAGATAGCATTTTAACAGTATCATAATATGGCAACAATAACATTAGGAAACCAAACATTAAGCGACTCTTTAAGTATAGGCGATATAATTTATCACGCGCCTATAACTACAGCTAACGGGTTTGATCAATTAGGCACAACTGTAAAAATAGGTAACGTGACTGGTATAAATAAAGACACTAGCGTTATAACTGTAACAACCGCTTTAAGCAGTGTAAACTTAGTTGGTAATTTTTTATTTTTCTCTAAAAATAATGCTGTTGAAACTTCTGGTTTAAAAGGTTATTATGCAACTGTAAAAATGAAAAACACTAGCGTGCATGCTTCTGAGCTTTACGCGCTTAATTCTGAAATAGCAGAAAGTAGTAAATAACACGTAAAAAGTGTAATTATAAATAAATAAACAATAAAAATATGGCGGTAGGTTTAATTAAAAAACAAATAATACATAGCTCTAGTAAAAAAGACTCTCCTACGCGTTTTTTTGCGGGTAGAGGAAATAGACGTAAATTAAGAGAGGCTCAAAACATTTATGAGCAAGAAATGAAAGCTTTTAGAGATATGACTTTTAAAAATCCATTTGCTGAAAATGTTTACGCAGACATGAGCAACAAGTTTGAAGATTTAACTGTTAACCAACAACAGGCTGATTTTTTAGCTCAACAAAATCAACAAAGCCAAGCAAACATACTTGACGCAATAAGAAGCGGTGGGGATTTTAATGTTGGTAATATACAAGCTTTAGCTAACCAAAGTCAATTAGCAGCTCAACAAGCATCAGCTTCTATTGGGCAGCAAGAAGCTGCAAATCAAAGAATGGCTGCTCAAGAAGCATCAAGACTTCAGTCAATGGAAAGACAAGGACGGCTGCAAGTTCAGTCTGGTGAAGCTGCTTTACAACAAATGAACGCTGATAGACAAGCAACAATGCTTGGCATGTCAATGCAACAAGTTGGTAATGCTCAACAGGCTATTGCAGCAAACAAAGCGATGTGGAGCAATATTATAGGTGGTATTTTCTCTATAGGGATAGGAGATTAATCTAAATAACAAATAAAAAAATACAAACATGGGAGCAGACGTAAGTTTAATAAAAGCAGCAGCGCAAATGGGGCCAAAGGCTTGGGACTATAGCGGTATAATGAAAGGCATAGCAGCGCTAGGTAAATATGCTTTAGAAAAAAGAAAAGTTGCTAATGAGCTAACTACTTATGGTGACAAAGAGTTTGAAATAAAAGAAATGCCAGATGAAATGCTATCTGGGCCTTTTGGCGAAGAAAACGCTGAGTTTTTTACTAATATGAAAAAAGCGTGGAGTGAAATGACAGAAATTATAAAAAACCCTCTTAACACGCCTTCAAGTAAAAAATATAAAAGCGCTGTAAAAACAATTAACATGCTAAAATCTAGTCTTGAAAAAAACAAAGCTGATTTATTAGTTTGGGCTGAGGTTAGAAAAAAAGTTAATGAAAACTGGGCAAACGCTTCTAAAGGTATAGGCAGACAAGTATTTCACAGGGTTGCAGATTTGCAAATAAATAATACTTATGGAGAAATGAATGCCGCTACAATGTTTACGCTTGATGGTGTTAAAATACTAGCCAGCAGCGATCTTGGCATGATGGACGGTACTTCATACAGTCCTTCAGAAATAATGGATGGGTTTTTTGTAAACCAAATGAGTCTTAACAACAACTCAAAAAATCTTACAAGTATAATAGCTGGTGTTGGTGAAAAAAGAAAAAACGCAGGTAAAGGATGGAACGAAGCTGTTGCTAGAACTGAAATTAATAATTTCGTGCAAACAATGAAAGACGCTAAATACGGTGGTAACGGTATTAAAAGCCTTGCTTTTGACTATAGTAACGATCTTGGCGGTGGTACTTTTGTTCAAGCAAACAAAGCAATGTTTATTGATCCTTCTAAAAACGATCAAGACGCAGAGCTTTCTTATGTAGAACAATATAAACAAGTACATCCAAATGCTAGCGGTGATGAAATAGAATTAGCGTACGCACACCAGGCTGCGGATGTTTGGAAAGATGAAAACTCTTCTGAATACGAGGCTAAAATAGTTGATTGGTTAGTTGGCGTTGCAAAACAAAGTTATGATCAAGCAGAAAGCAAAAAAGAACTTTCAACAAAAGCAGCGGCAAAAAAAGCTTTGGGACCATTACAAATGCCATACTTAACACAAACAGAAATAGCAGAAGGCCCTAATAGTATTGTTGAAAGAATAAAAGCTGGTAGAGAGTTTACCCTTGGTTATTTAGTCCATAAAAAAATTGATGGTAAATGGGCAGTTAATCAAAGATTTGGAGATGTTAAAAAAGCCAAGAAAGGCTATTGGTTTATAAAAGACGGTACTAACGCAGACCTTCACAGCTATTTAAGAATTATAAACGATCCAAGGTTTGACTTTTTACTAAATTAAAATTAAATATTAAATGGGACCATTTAGCTTATATAATACTTTACTGAACGAAAAACAGTTTGAAGGAGGCTTTGACAAGTTTAATATGAAAATGTCAAAAGACTTTTACAAAGATCCTGAAACAGGCGAAATGAAAAGTTATAGAAAAGAAGTGTTTGACTATATTTCTGGCCCTAGCTCTTTAGGTATTGTAGATTATAACACTGGTGCTTTGACTCCTGCTCCAAAAACTTTTGAAGAGTTTGAAAATATTTTTTATACTACACAAAATGATTCTCACTTTACAATAGACGATGGACCAGTGTTTAGCCTTAAATCAATACCGCTTAATAAAAAAGGTGAATACAAAGTAAACACAACAGCGTATGGTTTTATTCTTAACGAATCTGGATTTATAACGCCTACTAAAGATTTAGAGGTTTCAAAAAATAAATACGACTTGTTCCACATGTTTACCCAACCTGCCGAGTCTAGCGAATTTTTTGACGTAGGCCCAGCTAAAGTAACAATTAACAAAAAGTTGTTTGGTAACGTTGAAGACGAAGAGTTTTCTGATGAGCTTTCCTTAATGTTTCCAGAGTTTAAGTTTGAAGCTCTTAAAAATCAAACTGAGTATGATAATGCTTGGAAAAAGAGTAAAAGTTCTAAATCATTTTACAAAGAAGAAGGTGCATTATATATTAATGTAAGACCTCAAGCAGTAAAAGTTACAGCGCCTGATGGCGAGCATATTGTTATAGAGGTTAACATTCAAGATAACAGAATGCCACTGCTTAAAGATATTAAAAAGTCTAAAGGTTTTAACATTAATCCTATGGACGGTAAAGAGCGTCGTTCTAAAGAATCTATAGAGCAATCAATTGAAAAAACTTACTTACAGTCGTATACAGACTTAACTTCTTTTCTTTCTAACAAACTTCAAGATGAATCTATTCTAGAAGGTAATCTTAAAAAATTAACGTTTAATAAGCAAAAAAGTAGAATTGCTTACGAAAAATATAGAAAATTTTTTACACCTATAATAGCCGCTGTTCAAGAAGAGTATAGTAGACCTGATTTATTTGATCCTATAAAAAAAGGTGTTATTGGTGTTGACAAAAGTGGTGTTGAAAGAGGGGAAGGCGTAAAAAACATATATAGAACAGAAATACCTTTTGAAAAAGAATTAAAAGAAAACTATGATTTTTTAGTAAAGAAATATGTTGGCCCAGTTTCTCAAGAACAACTTTATGATTTTACAAGAAAAAAATTAATTAGCGACGAGATTTATAAAAGAAAAGAAGCTAAAATTGAAGAAATTCAAGAGAATATTGAAGATGGGGAAGTACCTATTGGGTTTGAAGAGTATCAAGATGATCCAAAAATGCTAACTGCGATATTACAACTTGGTACTAAAGAGTACGTTAAAGAGTATGTTACAAAAAAGAATTTTTTAGCAATTGAAAATAATTTTCAAAACAATAGCAAAATATCTAAAAGCTACCAATCAATAAAAAATAAAATAGAAGACCCTGCTTTTG
>CEPM01037800.1_pt1 | contig 11723 bp, 8 predicted proteins | sample 530371 | NCBI WGS metagenome assembly CEPM01 (sample SAMEA2620004, study PRJEB7988) | marine metagenome | biome: marine biome (ENVO:00000447); feature: surface water layer (ENVO:00002042); material: "saline water (ENVO:00002010), including plankton (ENVO:xxxxxxxx)" | depth 5 m
GCACAATCAGCAGTAACACTACAAAAAAGATGGGATAACTTACAGGATTTGGCTTATGAATGGCTAGATATGGTTTTGAAAAATTATCAAGACACTTCTGTAGAGGTTTATCTAAATGATGAAAGCATAGAAATAGAAAGAGTAAAAGATGTTGCTAATGATAGATTAGTCCAAATAAAAATTACCTTTACAATGAGTGGCTTTAGCAAATGCTTTAGACCAGTATCTCATTACCCATCAGACTTTGCAAATCTTGCTGTTTGGCTTAAAGCAGATAGTGGCGGAACTTTTCCTGTTGGTATAAAATCAAAAATGAGTGCATGGGCTGACCAGTCTGGTAATGGTAATAATGTAGCACAAAGCACTGAAGCAAACAAACCTGAATGGGTTGGCTATGATGGTATAAACGATAAGGCATATATAAACTTTGATGGTACTACAGACTTTTTTACTTCTAGTGGTAACTCTCCTATAACGGCAGATTTTACAATTTTTATAGTAAGTCAAGTCAAAACAAATGACAGCGTACTTTTTGATTATGAAAAAAGTGGTGGTATAGGTCAGGCAGGTAGAATACAGGTAGCACCAGCAGCAGGAGTGCAAAAAGTTTCAATAACAGATGGTACAAATTCTCTTGTAGTAGCATCTACCTCTGAAACAGTAATAAACGCACCAAATATAACAACTGTAAGAAAAGAAAGTAAAACAGCAACACTACAATATGATGATGCTTCTGCTTCTACTACAGGTTCAAGTACAAATGCTTCTTTTGATGCGACAAGAACTTTTAACCATGCAGAGTTTGTGATTGGTAAAAAAACTACAAACTTTATGAGTGGAATATACAGTGAATTAATAATATATAATAGGGCTTTGTCTAACGCAGAAATATCAGATATAAAGAATTATTTAAATACAAAATACAAAATATATTAAACTATGGCTAATAAAATAAATGGAACTTGTACTTGGGGTATTATGCCTTTAACTTGGTCTGGAACTGGATGGGGGTCAAATACATATAATGCTTTTCCAAGCAAACACACAAACTATCTTAAAAGTACAAATGAACCTTTAAGATTCCAAATACAGTGGTTTAATGGTGCTATGGATGAAGGAACAGAGCCTTCTGCTGCTAATGCAACTACAAGTGGAGGTGATACTTTTGGAGATGTAGTAAATGTTATATTTGAAGTTAGTGTTACTACAGACCCTATAAGTGCAGGAGGTGCAATTCTTACAAAAATTGCATCTGTAAAAAAATCAAGAGACATAACAAATAGAAGGTATAATGATGATGCGACTCCACAAGGACATAGATTCACCATAGATATTTCTTCTATACTGTCAGACCAATTATCTTATAGTTTATGTCCAATAAATAAAGGAACTTGGCAGAGTAGAAGATGGGGAGGTATGAATGGAGGTCTAGTAAATCAAGATAATGTTTTAAGTGGTACAGGCTCTGTTGGTCATCCTATTAGTCAGTTCAATGTTAGTAAAAATGGAACTTTTTTAAATGTAAGGGTAGATGCTAAATTTGAAATTATAGATAGTGATGGAAACTTGCAATTAGCCGTTGACAATATTCAAAAATCATCAACAATGACTGTAATAAATTCTGTAAATCAATTTGATTTAGACAAGGCTTATTATGGTTCTTCTTTTGAGGATTCATATTATGCTATAGATACCACACGATTAGGTAACCTGTCACAAAACGATTTTTTAACTAAATGTCCAAACTTTACTTTTGACTTGCAAACAAGACCAGAAATAATGCCAAGCGTAAGAACAACAGATGAGGCTCTTTTTGTTCAATGGTTTACAAGGAGGTCTGTTGAAACAAATCTAAATTCAAGTGGTACTGGTTCTCCTCACAATGATTGTGCTGGTTATGCAATAAGAGTAGATACTTTTGATTATACTAATACCACAAACACACCAACAAATACTTTTTACTTGATAGATTGTAACAGTCTTGCCGATACAGATACAAGTGGCTACACAGATGGTAGTGGTAATAATGTATCTACTATTTTAGATGAATGGCAACAGGGTATGTTTATTCAAAACATATCTCCATCTTTCATTAACAATACTGCTTCTTTAAAATCTGAAACAACCAGTCGTTCTACTTTTCCATATTGGGACTCTTACACTGGAGACAAAATAACTAATAGAACAAACTACTATTGTGTAAGTTTTATAAAACAAGCGGCTTCACCAGTAGCAAACAGTAATGGAGGTAGAAATTTAAGTATCGTAACAAGAAGAAGGTGGTTTAAGATAGATAGACAATCAGAAAAGTTTGCTTTTGAGTTTGTTCGTTTTCATTGGCTAAATTGTAAGGGTGGTATAGACAGTTATACAGCAAGAAGAAATGTTGTTGAAGGCGTTAGTATAAGTAGAGATATTATAGAAAGAAAAACTTCTGATAAAACTTGGATTCAAAACAGGGAAAGTGCTGGTGGTGCTTCATTGAATAGCAGTTTTATTTCTGATACAATGAGGGGTGGTAATATTTATAAAGGAGGTAGAGAGGTTAAAAGTATAACTGCAGATAAGACTAATAGTGTTTATACAGAGCCTTTAAATAAGCCAGAAGCAAAATGGTTGCAAGAAATGTTACTATCTCCAAATGTGTGGGTAGAAATGGAGACAGGTGCGTCTAAGTTTAATAATAGCCTAAACAATTATCTTAGACCATCAACAAAAGAATATATTCCTGTTTTAATCACAAACAGTGAAGCCGACACAGTAAATGAAGAGCAAGGGTTAGTAACTTTTAATATTGAATATACTTTAGCACACAAAGTAAACACTCAAAGAAATTAATATATGTCTGTAAGAATAGAACTTTTAGAATATAAATACCAGAAGGATAATGATATAGATTGGTCAAATGACGCAAATAATTTAATTAATTGGACTACAAATACTGGTGTTTCTTTAACAAATAGTTTTGCTACTACTTCTGTAAAGATTAGTTCTGATGCAAGTTCAGTAACTGGAGGTATTCATATTGGTGCATATAACAGTATAGTTCTTAATAATAATAATGATTATAAATTAACTTACAATGTTGTTGCTTATAATAATAACGGACAAACTGCTAGTAAAATATTTATAAGAGGAGATTCAAGTGCTGGTGGTGACCCTAGTTATTATCCTACTGGAATAAATGATGTTACTTCTACAGGCTATCAGCAATTTACATTTACAATAGATACAAGTCTAAACAATGGTAGTAATGCTTTTAGATTTTTCGTTCAGTTAACAGGTGGTAATCTAGCAGATAAGCACGTTAGATTAAACAATGTTACTTTATTTAACCAAACTATTGATACTGGTGTAAACTGGTTTGAAAGCGTGGTTGGTGAGTTAGACATAACAGATAGTAAAAACTTTCCATTAGCATTAAACTTTCAAATATCAGATATAAAAGACTTAACATCAACCACTGGTGATTTTAGTAAAACCTTTAAAGTTCCTGCAACAAAAAATAATAATAATATTTTCAAACATTTATATATCGCTAATATAAATTCTGATACCTTAACTGGAGGTATTGGTACAGACGTAACAGAAAGATTAAAATGTAGAATAATTATTAATGGTTTAAGCACTTTAAATGGTATTCTTAAGGTTACTGGAGTTGGAGGATATGGCGATAATCCTGCCTATTATAATTGCATATTTTTAGGTAGTAATATAGGATGGGCAGATGAATTAGATAATGTTTATATGAGTGATATAGAGTGGGGTAGAGCAGGGGATGGTCTTCTTTATAATTATAATAGTGTTACTACTTCATGGAATCAAGAAGATTCAGATAATATGGCTGATGGTACATCTAATAGTGGACTGATAGTTTATCCACTTATATCATATGGAGAGTATAATGAAGGTGGAGAAGAAAATACAGTTCAACTTCTTAAAACAAAATATGAATATGATGGTTTAAACACAAACCAAGTGGGTTATCAAGGTATGTATCAACATAACGCTTTATATGGTAATCCAAACCCACAACCAGATTGGAGACCAGCAATATGGGTTAAAAAAACTTTAGAAACAATATTTGCTTCTATAGGGTATTCTATAGATTCACAATTTGTAAAAAGTTCAATTTTTAGACATCTAGTTTGGACTCTTCCAAATTTTAAATGTTATAATATAGATGAAAAATATGCAGTTAATTCAATAGAAGCAGACTGGAGTAGTTCAGTAAGTTTAAGCACCTCTACGACATCTGTTGATTATGCTAATCCTTATCCAAACCCACATAATTATCAGTATGCTGGTTTTGGTGTTCAGTTAGGAACTTTAAATACAGCGTTTTCTTATAGTGCTACTACGCAAGACACAGACATAACATATACAGACGCTGCTTCTTCAACATGGACTGGTTTTAGTGATTATCCAGATACTGTTTATCCAGGAAAAAATGCAACAACTTTAGCAACAGGAGGAGGTTCGTATTTTGAAATAGCAGAGTATGGTTACTATCAAATAGAGTTATCTGATTGTAGTGTGCATTTTAACAATTTACTAATGGATGGTTCACAAATGGGGCCGGTGAATGTGATGGGTGCAAGGTATTATGAGTTTCAGTTTGATAAAATACAATACAGAGTGCAAAGACAATCTCCTGGCCAAACAAGTTGGGATAGTATAGCAACTATGACTGAAGACGACCCGCATTTTAATATTGCAGGCCAATATGGAGCCACTTCTGCTACTACGTTTGTAGGTGTATATAGTCTTAGTACAGCCTCATCATACAATCCTTATCCTTCTTTGGATGGAGATGCTTCTGGAGGTGGTAATACCATTGACGTTAATGATGATATAAGTTTTACTAAGTGGTTAAACAAAGGAGATAAAATAAGAATATTACTCCAAATAAAGGGAAGGCCTGGTGTGGGTACAGGAACTACATATCCACAAGCGTTTTATGGAACTTTTACTTATGAAGCAAGACCAATTATAGGTAATTTTAGTATTAAACTAGACCCAAGTGTTGTTGAGTGGGGTCAAACTTATAATTTAAAAAATGTTATAGACCCAGAACTAAAAGTTGTTGATTTTATAAAAGGAATTAGCCATGCTTTTAATTTAAAAGTAACAACAGATGAACTAACAAAAAAAGTAACATTAGAGCCTTTTGAGGACTTTTATAAGCCTTTTAATGAAGCAATAGATTTTACACACAAGGCAGATATGTCTAAATTGACAGAAGATAATTGGTTAAAAAGTGATTTAAAAAGAGATATAATTTTTAAATACAAAAGTGATAATAAAGATAAGAAGGTAGAGGATAGGGGTGATAGGTATTTTAATGGTGTTAAAGATGAATATCCATACCAAGAAAATTTATCTACCAATTTTGAAAGAGGAGAAACTGTTTTTGAAAATCCTTTTTTTGCTGGTACTTACAACGCTAAAGACCAACAAATAAGAGATGGTATAACCTCTTATACTAATAATGCACCAACTGCTTGTTTATGGGAAGACGACCCATCTTCTTATTCTCAAGATAGACCAGATAAGGGGTACGAGTTTTTGCCAAGACTTCTATATTGGAAAAGGTATGATAGTGTTACGAAAATACTACAGTTAAAAAACCAAAAAGTAGGATTTGCACAATGTTGGGAAAATGAAATAAATATTTTAATTCCTGGTGTTGGTATTCAACCTACAACATCAAGTTTTACAGAGTTAAATGTTTTTCCTCATGCAGTTTCTTACAATGTAGATAAAACCTCATATCCTGTTTTAACCTATGGTAATATTAACATAAGAAAATTTGGAGACACAACAGGTAATTATGATGACCCTGTTATTGGAAAGGGGTTATATGAAACTTATTACAAACAAATGTTTGAAATGTTAAAGTCTAGGCCAAGAGTTAGAACTGTATATATTGATTTAGATGTTACAGATATACTAAACTTAGATTTTAGAAAATTAATTTATCTAAATGGGGTTTATTACAGGCTAAACAAAATTATAGATTATCAGCCAAACAAAAACACGTCAACTAAAGTAGAACTTATAGAATGGTTACAACTAGGTACTTTTGCTGCAACAGCACCTGCTCTTGATGATGATACTATAGGAACTGGAGGTACTAATGGTACAAGCATACCAGACATAGGAACTAATAATAGTAAATTATAACATGAGTAAAAAAACAAGATTAATATCAAATAGAGGTATAGAAAAGCAAAGTGGTTTAGATGTTTTTTCTTCTGTAACCGTTTATAATGGAGAGTATGTAAACTTTGGTAATGCTTTTGCATATGGCACTCAAATGGGTTCTCAAGATGAACATGGAACAACAGAAACAAACTTTGTTGCTGATTCTTTAGCAGACCAACCTCCATCTTCTGCTGGTGTATGGTACAGATTTAAAACTACAGGCTCTCCATTTACAAGCACAACATCACCTACTAGCACTGGTGGTTATTTTATTTTTCCTGGTCAAAAATCTGGAGGTAATAATAGTTATAGTGGTATTTATCAAAAATTATCTGGATTGAACATTGGATATGAATATAAAATAAGTATTCAAAGTGCTATAAGTTCAAGTGCTGGAACAATGTCTGTTGAAACATATTATGATGATACTTTTAAAGCATCAAGTTATTCAGGAACACTTGTTCCTAGTTATAGGAGAACCTCATCTTCTACTATAACATTTCCAGTAAGTGGTACAAGTACAGGTATTTCAGAATCTACTTTTACAGCAACAACAAATAACGACATTTTAGTTATTTACTTTACAACAGAAGATACAAGTTCAATTAATGTTGCTATAACATCTGTATCAATACAAGAGAGACAAGATTATTTAGTACCTTCTTATGGTACTGATAAATTTAATGTTGCTCATAAATTATTAAGAAGACCAGAAGGCATAATAACAGATGATTAAACTAACACATACAAATAGAACTCTAACTGAGGTAGGTGTAATGCTGAGAAAAGGATTGCAAGATGAACTTATTGCACAAAAGCATAACGCAACAGGTAGATTAAGTAGAGGTTTGAAGTATCATATAAAGGGTAGTATATTAAACGTCATTTCATCTGTTGCTTATTGGAAGGCAGTTAACAATCCTAAGTTTGCAAAAAAACCAAACCTACTTGCAATTAGGTCTTGGGCAAAAACAAAAGGATTACCAGCCAGGTCTGTAGTTCCTATATGGAGAAAATTACAAGAAAATTATGGGCAGCCTTATGTAGTATGGACAGAAGGAAATAGTTTAAGGAGAACAGATTTTGCAGGTCATACTGCAAATAAATTTAGTAAACAAGTAGCAGATAAATTAGCACCATCTGTAGGTGTAGATGTGGCTAATATGATAGCAAGTAAAATTAGAAAAAACACAAAAGCAAAAGTAACGGAAGCGTTTTAATATATATAAGATATGGCAACAAATACAGAAAGAATAGTAGTTCAGGTAGTAGTACAAGGACAAAAAGATTTAGCAAACCTAGAAAAAAGGACAGGTTCTACAACTAAAAGTTTTGGTAGAATGGCTGCAGGGGTGTTGGCTGCTGCTGCTGCATTTAGAACTATAAATCAAATAGTTTCTAACAGTGTAAAATCTTTTAGAGATTTTGAGTTTCAAATGGCTAAAGTTAGAGCAATCACAGGTGCTGGTAGAAAAGAATTTTTAGCATTAGAAAAATCTGCAAAAGAACTGGGTCGTTCTACTTTCTTTACTGCACAACAAGTTGCAGAATTACAAACTAATTATGGTAAATTAGGTTTTACTACAAAAGAGATTTTAGCAGCACAAGAAGCAACATTAAACTTAGCAACAGCAACAGATAGTGATTTGGCTAGAGCAGCAATAGTTGCTGGTTCTGCTGTAAGAGGTTTTGGTTTAGATGCTTCAGAGACTCAGAGAGTAACAGATGTTATGGCAAAAGCCTTTACATCTTCTGCATTAGACTTAGAAAAGTTCCAAACATCTATGACTAAAGTTGCACCTATTGCAAAATCAGCAGGTTTTTCTATTGAAGATACAACTGCTATTATGGCTCAGTTAGCAGATTCTGGTATTGAGGCTTCTATTGCAGGTACATCTTTAAGAAACATACTTCTTAAAATGCAAGACCCAAATTCTGATTTAGTTAAATCTTTTGGTAAAACTATTCACTCATTAGACCAGTTAGTACCAGCGTTAACTAAATTTAGTCAAGAAGGTGGTAGTCTAGCAGAAATTATGGAGGTTGTTGATTTAAGACAGGCCGCAGCATTTGAGCAGATGATTACAAGTAGAGATAGAACAGTGGCATTGAGAGATGCTTTAGAAGGTGCTAATGGTGCTGCTGCAGATATGGCACATATTGTTGGAGATAGTTTAGAGGGTGCTATGAAAAGATTGACATCTGCTTTTGAGGGGTTTCAAATAGCATTTATAGAGCATTTTGGCGAAGGCATGAAACAACTTGCAGATGGTTTTGCTGGTTTTTTTAACACTATAACAGATTTTATAGAGATACCTGTTTCACAAAAATTAGAAGAAGATAGGATAGAAATGAATCTGTTATTTGATACTTTGAAAAACACTAATATTTCACAAGACACAAGAAATAGATTAATCACTGAATTAAATACTAAATATTCAGAATATTTACCAAAACTGGTTACTGAAAAAGATAATCTTGAAGATTTAGAAACAGCACAATTAGGTGCAAATGATGCCTTAAAACAAAGAATATTATTACAGGCAACTCAAGAACAACTACAAGATGTAATTAACAAACTTTTAGAAAATCAAATTGAAGCAACAAGATTAGCAAAACTAGAAACAGAATTAAAAAATGAAGTAGAAGAAGCATCAGTAGGTTCAACAGAAAGAGCAATGAGAAGTAGAGAAGGTTTTGATAGAAGATTAAATTCAGCAACGCTAAAACTACAAGCAAACACAAAGGCTCAAGAAAATAATAAAGAAGAAGCAGAAGAATTAAAAAAAGAATATGATTTAGTTAAAGAAGCAGCAAAAAATTTAGGATTAACTCTTGATGATACCACAACAAAAATAAAAACAAGGACTGACGCAACAAAACAAGGTACAAAAGCAACCGAAGAAGACACAAAAGCAACTAATGAAAATAAAAAAGCAAAACAAGAAGATAAGGCATCAGCAGAACTATTAGCCTATAGATTACAGTTGCAAGAAGCAGGTCTTTTAAGTAAACAGCAAGAATTAGACCTACAAAAAGAACTTAACAATTTAAGAATACAAGAATTAGAAAACATTTTAAACAATACAGAGGCTTCAGCATTAATGTCAGGACAAAGAAAGGCTATGATTATGGAGTTGCACAACTTAACTATGAGTACAGGCAAAACTGAAAGAGAGTTAAAAGATGAACAACTTGCTAGAGATTTAAGAGCAGCAGCATTGTCAGGACAGACTGCTAAACAGGCTATGATTTCTGCAATTAGAGCAGAGTTAATGGAGGCAGTAGCAGGATATGCTTCTTCTGCTTTTAAAACACTGCCTTGGCCTATAAATATTGGAGTGGCAGCAGGAGCAGCAGCAGTAGTAGGTGGTATGTTTGAAAAATTAGTTGGAGGAGCAGAAAGTAAGTTTGCTCAAGGAGGTATGGTTCATGGGCGTTCACACGCACAAGGTGGAGAAAAATTTGCTGTAGGCGGTAGAGTAGTAGAGTTAGAAGGTGGGGAGGCTGTAATAAATAAAAGAAGTACAGCAATGTTTAGAAATCAATTATCTGCAATAAACGCTGCAGGAGGAGGTGTCAAGTTTGCTGATGGAGGTCTTTTAAATATGCCTTCATTTTCACAACAACAATTTAATGCTCTAAATCAAAATCAAATGATGGGTGCAATGAGTTCTGGTGCAGGAGGAGTAGTGGTTGTAGAGGCGGATATTACTGATAGTCAAAATACTGTAAACGTAATTGAAGCACAAGCAACAGTATAATAATTAAAAATATAAACAAATGTTTGTTGATAAAAAAACCAAGTTAGAAAGATTAGATATATGTAAAAATTGTAGTTTTTACCGAAACTTTTTGTTATTAAAAAGACCTAAATTTACTTATGGTGCAAGATGTGCTAAATGTAAGTGTTTCTTAGATGCAAAAACATCATTAACAAAAGAGTTCTTTGGCAAGTGTCCAGAAAACAAATGGTAAAAATTTACATATGAATTTAAAAGAAATCGCACAAAACTTTAACAAAGAAAAAAGAAAGTTTATGACTGAAGCAGTCATAAAACAATCTAACCATGCTCGTAACTTCTCAACTTATCATGCTGAATCATTAGATATTATGTTCGCAGAATGGCATTTATTATTTCCAACTAACAAACAAGACATGAATTGCAACTCTTGTAGAAAAGCAGTTGTAAAGTTTTGGGAAACAATGGTGGATGAGTGGATAGAACTTGAAAGAAAACCTAAAAAAACTAATGCGTCAAAAAAAGCAAAGGCAAAATAAAGTTGAGGTAGTTAAAGACTTTATTAATGTTGCAGGTGTAAGTTTAGAAAAAAGATTTGGTTTACATCCAACCTGTAAAGATATTGTCAGGCACTTTGTAGAGAAAGGCATAATAGAACCTAAAAGACTTAGAAACTATATGATTATAGTTGACTTTGATAGAATGTTGTCAACTAATAATGGTAGCAGAACTAACACATGGATGGATTTATCTATAAAATATAATATAAGCGAAAGTCAAGCACAAAATATAGTTTATAAAGAAAGAAAAAAAGAAAAACCTTCTAATAATATAAGAGATTAAAGTTTTGTAGAAAAATTGGGTAAAAAACTTTTTTATAAATTCTAATTTTGCCGTTATGAAAGAAAAATGGTATAACATACAAAATAAGAAGGGTGAAACTGCTGACATTTATATCTTTGATGAAATAGGAAGATATGGTGTTTCTGCACAAGAATTTATTTCAGATATAAAAAATCTGAAGAATACCCCAATCAATTTAAGAATTAATAGTTTAGGTGGTGATGTTTTTGATGGCATGGCTATGTATAACGTAATTAAAAGGAGAGAGGCTAGAACCACTGTATATATAGAAGGTATAGCGGCAAGTATTGCTACTATAATTGCTTTAGGTGCAGATGAGGTTATAATGGCAGAAAATTCTTTATTTATGATACATAATGCGTGGGGAGGTACTACTGGTGAAGCAAAAGACATGAGAAAAACTGCAGAAACTCTTGAGAAAATATCAAGTGAGTTAACAGATATTTACACTAAAAAGACAGGATTATCAAGAGAGGCTGTAAGTCAAATGATGGATGAAGAAACTTGGTTAAATGCTGAAGAAGCATATGAATTAGGTTTTATTGACGTTATTTCTGACTCAATAAAAGTTGCTGCAAAGTATGATATTTCTAAATTTAAAAACATAACACATGAAAAAATTAAGAATCAATTAAGTATTAACATAAATAATAAAACAATGACTAACGAGTTAAAAGAATGGTTCAACAACAAAGTTGAAGAAATCGTTGCTGCTGTAAAGAGTGATGTGAAGGTTTCTGAAGATGTTGCTGAAGATACAGCGATAACTGTTAATCTAGGAGATAATGAAGAAATAATGAATAAAATTTCTGATTTTGAAACTAAAAACTTAGAGTTATCTAACAAGATTTCTTTATTAGAAGAAGAATTAGCAACTTCTAAAGGTGCTAACGAAACTTTAACTGAAGA
>CEPM01003888.1_pt1 | contig 11632 bp, 11 predicted proteins | sample 530371 | NCBI WGS metagenome assembly CEPM01 (sample SAMEA2620004, study PRJEB7988) | marine metagenome | biome: marine biome (ENVO:00000447); feature: surface water layer (ENVO:00002042); material: "saline water (ENVO:00002010), including plankton (ENVO:xxxxxxxx)" | depth 5 m
CAGTTCTCTTGGAAGAACTGAAACGTATCGTCTATTACATTGTTGACCTGTTCGTCATCAATATTAACTTGCAACACGGGTTCACCAAGTTGCCTCTTGCAATATGTGATGAGTTCAGCTCTAGAACTTGGAGATGCCATTACACACAAAAATCCCTTCTTACCTATTTAGGAAGAAGGGATTTAGTATTTATTCAGCGGGTGTTTCTTCTGTTGGTGCTTCTGGTTCACCTTCTAGAAGACCTAGAGTTTCAAGACCACCAGTTAGTTTAATCTTGTACTCTTTTGCTTTCTTGAGATTTTCTTCTAGTTCTGCAATTTGCTTTTCTGTAGTAGCAATTTGCTCCTCAAAATTTTTCTTTAGTGCTGATGGGTCCATAGTAATCACAATGAATAGTGTGTATTAATATTTAGTGTCAAAAAATTGTACTAGTGAGATTCTCTTTTCGGAAAACCACCTATCTGTAACTAGTTGTCCATGTGGTATATGACTTTCATATAATACCATTCTATTGTATTTTGCTGGCATTTTACCAATTAAGTTTGCACCAGTACACCATGGAGTATTTTTCATATGTGGCACACAATCATAAACACCAGTTCCTTCATCAGAAGAATAATCAGTGTTCATATACCAAGTAGCAGCTATCTGATCCGTTCCATCTATATGTGGAGCGTATGAATGATCAGAAAACTTATTGTAATCTAAATCATACATTTCAAATATATTTCCAGATAAAATATATGGATTGTGTTGCCTTACTCTCAATTCATGTTTATTGAAATATGTGTGAGCAAGATAATAAACAACCTCTGTAAACAAAGGCATTTCATCAAAGACAAACTTTATTCTTCCATCATAATATTTTGACCCATTATCAGGAGAACTATAAACACCAGGAAGTTTTACTGGATGATATGTTAAACAGTATTCTTTAATTTTTTCTGGTCTTTTCCAAAAGTTATCTACAATAAGATATTTTCCCCAAGACTCTTCTTTTACTTCTATACCTAGTTTTTCATTTATTTCAAATGTATGACTAAGATCAATAAAATTCATATCTTATCATAAGCAAATTCTAGATAGTATCCATCTGCTCTAACGAAGTGGTAAAACACTTGATGAAAATATCCAGAAGAACATTGCAACTCTTCTCTCCAATGTGGAATTTCTATTCCTTTATACAAAACACCATCCCCAGGACCACCAGTAAAGTCATACTGCTTTCCTTCATATTCAAATGATATTGGCCAATCAACACCAGTAGTATTTGAGATATTCATAGAGACGCTAACTTCACATGCACATCTGTCAACATGTTTTCGTAAATGTGTTCCAGAAAAATAAAATCTATCAAAGTAGTATGTCGGATATACTTTTTCTCCAATTATACTTTCAATTACAGATTTTATTTCATAAACTTTGTCTCTATATTTTGGATACCGATACCTAGTAAGACTATCAACAGATCCCACTTCTTCGTCAATTTTTTCTATCTCATTGCCATCGTAGACAATCATCTTCCCGACCATGCTCATGTCAGGTTCTTCTTTCATTGACTCTACATCAACAATACCATTTAATTGGTAGATTTTCCAGTCGTTCATCTTAAAGTAGGATCCAAATATAAAAATTGTGATAGACAATATCTACCATAACCTTTTCCAACATCAGAATTTTCCATAGTTACTTCTGTAACACCATGTGTAAAAGCTGATGGAAATAGTATCATCTTATTATTTTCAACTGTTATTGCCATATCAAACTCAGGGAAATAAAGATCTCCTCCATTAAATTTTTTTGGTTCTTTATAGAACCAATGTAAAGAAGTAAAGCAATAACAATCTCTATGTGGCGCATAGAAATCTTTGTTTTCGTAGTAACTTAACAGAGTATTGTCTTTGTTACAGTCAACAATTCCTCTGAACATTTGACTAATTTTTGAAATTTCATTTGATAAACCACAATTAAAAAGCTTTCTATTAACTGTGAGGATATTTGATGTAGACCTGTCTCTGTAAACATCATCTAGGAATATTCCTTTATTTTGTTTCCCAACAGATCCATCAGAATATTCTGCAGCTGCCGTTTCTTTTGGTCCTTTTAATTTGTCTCCATCAAGTAAAAAATTAAATTCTCTCCATACTAATTCTAATTCTTCTGGAGAATAGAAGTCTTCTATAATCAGGAATGGGAATGGTTCTGTATAAAAATAATTTTTCATTTCCACCTCGGTCCAACTACCCAACCAACCAAAGACTTTCTACATCCAGAATTTACTTTTCTCACTCTATGACGTAATCTACTATCAAAGATTATAACAGTTCCTTTCTCTTTTGGAGCAAAGAAACTTTCATTATCATCCGTTAATAGTTGAAATTCTCCTCCTGAATATTCTTCTGGACTTGATAACTGAACTGTCATAGAAATCTTTCTAATTTTCTCCACACCAAAATTAACAAAGTCCTCTTTGGTATTATCAGTTGGAACTAAGCTATTACCTAATGATGCGTCTACGTGCCAGTTATAATATTCTCCTTGTCCATAAGAAGAATATTGAAGTAGATCACTAGCAAATCCTTCTATGTCATACTTAAAGTTATTTTTATTTGCTAAAGTAATGTAATGGTAACAAAATCCAGCAATCCAATTTTCTGCTCCAACAAAAACAGTTTTATTCTTTCTTCTTGAATGATCAATTTTTTTATCTCCAACCATTCCTTCATTGAAAGAATTTTCGTATCCTTCCAATTCCAAGCACATAGAATCAACAATGTTGGAAGGAAGTCTTGTTTTATACCAAAGAAGTTGATTTGCCATAATTACTCATCATAAAAACTACACCACCCAGTAACAATATACTTTGTTTCTGTTGGACTTACAATACCTCTATGGTAATGTGTCCAATAAGGTGGCCATATTACTAGTTTACCTTGTTCTGCTTTACATGTATAGTCCTGAAACATAAATTCAGTTCCACCTTTATCTTCAACATCGTTCAAATAAAACATCCAAACCAAAACTCTTTTTGAAACACCAGAGTTTGGAACTTCACAATGCATAGCTTTGTATCCTTCACCAGGAAGATACCTCTGTATATTAAATTCGTAATTTGTTCTCCATTCACAAATTGCGTTGATACCTGCGGTTTGACCATTTCCAATATCAAGATTATATTCTTCCTTATACTTTTCAAGACCCTCCTGTAGACACATTAGGAGGGATTGTAAAAGGATAGCAAAATCTGGATACTTTTCACTATTTAAAAAATCTGGGTTTAGTGATATCTCAGTATCATGTTTCCATTGAGGATTAACACCTTCAGTTGTTTTTCCAGCAACATGTAGATCTTCTCTTTCTTCAAATAAAGAAATTAAATTTTCACATACCACAGAGGGAAGAGAGTTTTTGTACTCTTGTATGAAATTAGGATTCATTCTCAATATCTTCAAGTAAATTATCTAAGGTATCATCTCTCATCACTTTTCCATGAATGACGAATTCTAGTTTTTCTTCGTCCCAATCATACTTAAATGGATATCCTGGTGCAGGAACTGGTGGAATCCAATCTTGCACATCAATATCTAAAGTCCAAGAAGGAAATGGTTGAGGTGGGTGAAAGAAATCATGCTCTTCATTATACACAAATCTTTTTCCAATACATTTATTATGTTTTGGAATTTTCATCCACTTTGCACCCTCTGGATGAAACGGATCTGAATATAGACTTTCTTCTACTGCTAGAAAGTCCTCTTCATTTTCCCAAATAGTTACATTTAAAACGATATTATACTTCAGTAGAACATAACCTACACTATTTTCAAAATCCATAATTAAAACTCAAGTTATTCGTTAATTACTCCATTATTTACATCGTCTGAAAATGGTGCCCAGGATCCTATATCTTCGTTCCAATACCATCTTCCTTCTGGTTGTGGAGATGGAGCTTCCCACTCCATAGTGTGATCATTTAATTTCCAAGAAACATGTGGTCTTGGTGGATAAAATAAATTTTTTTCTGGTAAATAATTCCACCCTTGACATGGAATTTTATACATATCTACCTGATCATTACAGACCCTAACCCATTTTCCATCCAACCATTCGGACGGATATTGCCTGTTGATAATTTCAAATTCTGTGTCGTCAATTACAGGCATACACTTAAGCACTTTATTATTTGACGCTACCAAAGCGTAGTATACATAGTCTTCCATAATTACGATCCAATATATCTTACAATTACGACGCCATTGCCGCCATTTCCAGCAGCTCTAGTTCCGCTGCTATATCCAGCGCCGCCACCGCCACCGCCAAGACCAGCAGTTCCAGCACCACCAGCGTTACAGGAAGCATTTCCTCCGCCACCCGCACCACCTTGGACAGTGGTGCAGACAGGGTTACCACAGTTAGCACCAGCGCCGCCACCACCATAATAAGTATTAACACCTGTAATATCAAACTGAATTCCATCACCACCAGGACCACCAATGTTAGGTGTTCCGTCTGTACCAGCACCACCAGCGCCGCCACCGCCGCCGCCACCCCATTCGGGACCGCCTTGGTTTCCAGCTCCACCACCGTTGCCATATCCACCACTAGAAGATGATGGTTGTAGTCCTTGAGTTCTAGATCCAGTGTATGGGTGACCACCACCTCCACCAGAACCACCAGAATTTCCTTGACCACCGCCGTTGGATCCTGATCCACCGCCGCCGCCACCGCCACCTAGGGCAGTGTATCCATAAAATGTGCTGTCACCACCACTAGCACCTGGAGCAGCATTACCACCACCTGCTCCAGTAGCTCCTTGTCCAACAACAACCGTAAAAGTTCCTGATGTCATAGCAACGCCAGCTTGGTAGACAACTCCACCTGCTCCGCCACCACCATTACTACAGTTACCAGAGGCAGTTCCACCTGCTCCGCCTCCACCAACTACAAGAATATCCATGGTAGAACCACTTCCAGCATCACTAACTGTGAAGGCACCACCAGAGGTAAACTTATGAATTTTGTACTGACCAGATGTAGTTACAGTTCCACCTGATGCAGTAACAGATCCTCCTGCAGAAGCACCTTTCCATTTGGAACCATCCCAAACTTGGACTTGCTCATCTTCTGAATTATAAATTAGATCTCCAATTACAGCACTTAACGCATCTCGCTGTGCTGTAGTATAACTTGGCAATCTTAAATTGGAAGTAATATTTAATCTTCCTACATTTAACTGTGACATAACAGGTAAAAATGGTGGTCTTACTCTGAGTTATTTATCAAAGTAATTGGACTCTAGTTATTAGTTCATTGATGCTCCATATGCTCCACGTTTTAAAACCCTGGGGAACATATTCATTGAAATTGAAATTCTATTATCATTCCTATTCATAGGATAACCATGATACAATCCAGACTGCCACAAAACTAGCATACCTTCTTCCAACCAATCACATTCATATTTTTCTCCAAAAACATGATTCTTACGATCCATTCTATCTAGATGAAAAGTTGGATAAGTCCTGTAGTTATTGGGATTGGTAAACTGCAATGGTGGGTGCTTCTCTTTGTCATATGACACATAGTAAGTACCACTGATAAAAGAATTACAGTGGTTGTGTGCATCTTGATATGAATTTTTTCCAGATACGTTAAGCCAAGAATCTGTAATAGAAAATCCTCTATGATCAAATCCTGCTTCATCAGCAAATAAATTTGTTTTTCTGATTACAAAAGCCCTAAGGTCTTCAATAATATCTATTGTTTCTCTTTGATCATCAAAGAAATTTTGATCAAAGTCATTAAAATAATGAACAATCCCCTGACCATCATTGGACTGTTCATATTCAGTACCTTTGTAGATACTAATTTGATTTGTAATTTCTTTTTTTAATTCTTCATTCTTATCAAATTTATATACCCCAAGAATCTGAGGAAACAGAACAAGGTGATTATTGTCAATTAACATAGCAACAAATAATAAAAATAATTATGCAGGTTTTTTCTCTCTGAAGTAATACTCTAAATCTTGAGTTGAGTTATCTGGACCAGGACAAGGAGCAAGATTCATTGGTGCTCCATGATACCATTGGTCTGCTTGATATCCACCTTCCTGTGTCTCCCAATAAAGAATAGATCTTCTATTTAATGCATTTGTAAAACCACCAAAACCATTATTATTTAAGTTATAAGAAGAGTTCCACGCAATACCAGGGTAGCTTGGTCCATTTTCATATCTAGCTCCATTAGAGGATCCCAATTTAGAAACTAATCCAGATGGACCAGTATTACTCATTTTAAAATATGCGGTGATTGGGAGACCTGGGTCTGGATTGAATGACCAATTGGAGTTGTTGGTGCTATCAAATCTATTGTAATCAGCAATATTCCAAATAAGAATAACATTAGAATTATTAGTTCTTCTGCACATCAGATGACTCAAAGAATTATCAATTCCAGCGACTGATTTTGCAAAATCCATTCTTGAAAATGTAACTCCAGTTGATTTGGAATCAGTTTGGATTGTTCCATATGTGTTAAACAATGGCATATAATAACTAGAATTACCAGGAGACAATGCTCCAACAGTAGTTCCTTTATTAGTACTAATAGTACCAGAATATCCGATCATCATCCAACCACCACCATCGGTAGTCATATCACAATATACTTGAACGGCACTACCAGGATAATTATCAGGTCTAATCCAATAAACACCGTCTTGTGAGTCTGGAAATGCTTCTTTGATAGCAACTGCGGATACAGCAGCTGCTTCTGGACTGGATCCATCAGCCCCAGCAGAGTCACCTAGATTAAACCAATCTGTTCCGTTACTGAATCTAATACTACCATTAACAAAGCACAAATCTCCAGCTTGTTTGTTCTGGGGATCCGATGCTGTGACAGGAAGTGTAGGGACGGGAATAGAAGTACCATTCACATCCCTGACGGTTCCTACTGTTAGTTCTGAAGCCATGTTATTATCTTACGAGATGGTCCAGTCAGCTCCTGCGCTAACTGTTACTGTAGCACCACTATTTATAGTGATTGGTCCATTACTAGATGCGCTAAAGTTAGCAGTAATGGTAGTTGTTCCAGCGAGAGTTTTTCTGTTTTGCTTGATAACACCATAGTCATCTGCATACTGTTTCTCTCCATTGAAGTAAAGACCAGTTGTAATTCCAAGAGAACCAACAACATCAAGATTATATACTGGGGCGGGTTTATTGCCAATACCAACTTTTGAATTTCTGTAAATATTAGCACCAGAATCATTTGTAGATTCTGTCCATCTGGATGTTACAAACTCAGCATTGTCTTGGAACAACTGACCATTGATGTTCATGTCCCCTTGGACATTCAAGATGTAGTTTCTAGATTGGTTTGGAGTTACTGTGGTATCAGTTCCAGAGAAACTATTGGTGTTAATACCAACTCTGTTATTAGCACCTTGAATAGCAAGTGCTGGTGGTAGAGCTGGGTTTGCCAAACTCTTCCAATCATCACCACCATTGGTTACAGATGAATAAATTTCAAATACATCAGCACCACCACCAATATTAGAACCTAAACGGAATCCTCTACCACCACCATTTCCAGTTCCACCACCTCTGAGGTGAATATCTGCTTCTTGGTTAGCTGTTCCTTTAGCAACTCTTACGCTATTTGTAACATGTGAAATGTCAACATAAGAATTTTGCCATCTAGCTCCATCAGTACCGAAGTCTTGAGAACTATCTGCGCCAGGTAAAATATCACCACTGCTATTGAATAGAATTTTATAACCTAGAGGATCATTTGTTCCATCACCATAAACAAATCCAAGGTTACCTTGTCCTGCCCAAGAGGATGAACCTCCATTGTAAAGGTTCCAATATTGTCCATTAGCATTCTTGAGTGCTAGTGCAGCACCTGTATTACCAGTTGCTTCTAATCTTAATAGATTTGAACCAACTACATTGCTTGTCCATCCTGTTCCAACGATGTGAAGTTTTGCCTGTGGATCCGTATGACCCATAGCAACGCGACTATCAGTAGAATCAACATATAACGTATTTGTATCTACTGTTAGATCTGCAGAAATAGTTGTATTTCCACCAACACCCAGAGTTCCAGTTCCCTGAATAGTAATACCATTGTTACCAGTGATTGTTAAAGCACCAGTCATTGTATCACCAGACTTCAATACGTTGAGTGAAGAAGCACCAGTGATTGAAGCAGTGATGGTTCCAGCAGCAAAGTCACCATTAGTGTCTCTCATTACAGCAGACTTGAGTGATGCTGTTGAGACTACATTAGAAGAATTAAATGCAACATTACCTGCGTTCCAGATAATATTTTGATTTACCTTAAATTCATTTTCATTTAGAACTTTGACTTCTAAACTACCAGATCCTTCAGTAGCACTACCACCATCAGCGATAATTGCTGCGTTATATGTTGGCAATCCATTCTGATCTATTGCTTGTGCTTGAGATGAGTTGAACCAAATGTAAGGGTTGGTTGCAGCATTACCATCTCTTCTACCAAGTCTTAGATATCCCCTACCAGCATTATTACCAATTTCAGCTAGATCAATTGTATTGCTGTCATAAATTTCCCATTGTTCAAATTCTTTTTCATCACCAGCAACACCAATGAAGACTGCTGGTTGGATATTTCCACCAGATGCTAGTCTACCAATTAGAATCGTGTAAGTATTGGCAGAATCATTCTGATCAATAACTTGTTGAGTAGAGTTAATTGTAAAATCACCAATATCTTGCTTATTGATATTGTAGATATTGACAACAGAAGATGCCTCAAAATCCCCACCAGGAGAAATGTCTAGAGCTTGTCTAACAAGAATTCTATAGAAGGTATCAGTTCCACTGTAAGATTTGACCTCTAATTTATCACGGAATGCTGAAGCACTTCTCCAAACAGGAAGTCTTGTATCAAAGATCTCATTCTTTTTAATATTCCATGCATCTTGATACCAAACACCTTGTTTATTATCAAGTTTATCAGCATCTAATCCAGAATCAATACCCTGGTTTCCTGAGTTCCAAATTTCATACCAAGAACCATAGCTGGTTACTCCATCACCAGAACCACGGAGATACATTCTATCATCATTACCAAATGCAAGTTGTCTTACACCACCATAAGTAGCATCAATACCAGACTCACCATTGCGGAGAGTCATGACTAAGTGTTTAGATGAATTTGAATTTCCAGTATCAACACTTGGGAAAGCAGTCAACAAACCATTGGTGCTGTTGAATACTGTTGCCAGAGTCAAACCTTGAACAGCATCACTTGGAGCAGGGTTTGCATTTGGGTTGTTGATACCAGTGTCAACACGTAAAGTGTTTGTAGATCTACCACTAATATCAATGCCATATGTACCACTAGCAAGTTTATCTGGTACAATACTACTGTCAACGAAGAATGCACCGTTGAGGTAATAAGTACCTTGCTGACCGTCTAATAAATCAGCATCAAGTCCACTATCTGGACCAGTCTTGATAGTGATAGAACCATTTCCTTCTTGACCAATGTTAAACTGAGACTTTCTAAATCTCGCAACACCAATAGTTCCAAATTCATCAGCAGAAATTGTTAGATCAGAAACTCTCTGAATATCAACAGCAACATTAGCAAACTGTTTATTTACAGTGCTAACTTTTGCTAGTAGAACTAGGTTAGATCCAGCACCAATAGCAGCTGGATTTGGTGTTACTTGGAAATCTGATGTATATCCACTACCAGCATTAGTTACAGTAGCATCAGTAACTTCACCACCAGAAACAATGAGGTTAACTCTTAAATCTGTACCAGTGCCACCATCAAGAGAAATATCAAAGTATTGATTGTCAGTATATCCAGAACCAGGATTAGCAATTACAACACTGTCAATAAAGTTGCCAATAGTATTTGAAGAATCAAATGTTAGAGGAGAAGCTCCTCTTTCAAATTCAATTACTGTTCCTGCTGCAATTGCAGTTGTAATTGGATTATTGAGAGATACAGTTGTTAAACCACCAGTAGTAACGACACCATTAATGTTTGTATTTGCTGGAATGCCAGCAACATTGGCAACGACTTCATGACCAATTAATGCATTTTGATTAGACTCAAAGATCAAAGAACTAGCACCATTTGCTGCTTGCGTGTATAGTCTCGCAAAATATCTCGTTTCAGCACCTTTAATTGACTGAACAGCAGGAGCAAAGTTTTGATCACCACGTAAGAATGTAAACGAGTTTGCAGCACCGCCTGTTGCCAATCTGTCTGTTTCAATAACACCAGATGTAATGTCAGAAGCAGCAATTTGGTTGGAAGATAGAGATACCCAGTTATTGGCATCACTAGAAGATGTATTAACAACTCTATTGATATTGACAGTATTAGCACTTGGAGAATCACTATCATCAAATGTGTCAGTATCAAGCATCTTGATATTGTTAACAATATCACCATACAATCTGCTTTCAATTAATGGAGTTGCAGTTGCTTGAGTGCCAGCTCCAGGAGGTCCTTGAATAGTAACTACTGGTTGAGTAGTATATCCAAAACCACCCACATAACCAGCATTTTCTGTAATTGTAACAGTAACAACTTCACCATTAGCAATAGTACATGTTGCTGTTGCTGGAACAGCACCTGCAGATGGGTTACCACCAGAAATAGTTACTGGAGGAGCAACTGTGTACCCAGAACCACCATCAGTGATATTAATTTTGTATAATACACCTTGTCTATATTCTGTAGCTTGAATTCTACCTGTAGAAGGTGTGCCTGTATAAACATCGTTTACGTTGAATACCAGACTGGAGTCTACAGCAAATCCTAAGAATAGACTATCAAGGTCATTATTTAGAATGAATGATTGTGAAGTGTCTTGCTGGATCGCGATGTCACCAGCAAGTGCTCCATCAATAGAAAGTCTTTCTGCTTGATTGGCAACTGTGTAGACTTGGAAAGGTCTGAGTGCTGGAATCTGGTCAATAGAAATCTTACCAGAGTCGGTAAGTTCAACCAATGCTCTAGGAACAGCATTCGTAGAGTAAGGCTTGTTGATGTAAGGACCGAGGTTATTGGTAATGTAGTCCTTAACTGCCTTTTGAGTTGGTAGTTTAGAATCACTAGAGTTAGCACCACCAAGTGTATTGGAAGCATCAAAACCAGTAACAACAACGTCTCCGCCTTTCAGTTTTAAGAATTCAACTTCAGAGATGGTAACCGTACCAGTAAAGGTAATGTTACCAGTTCTGTTTTCAATTCTAGCAAATGTACCAACCTTGAAGTCACCTAGTTCGTCAGTACCAGAAACGTATACACGACCATAGTTTTCAGAAACTTGTTCGTTTGCCTCAACTTTAGTACCACCGTTCTCAGGTAATGCAAGATAGTTATTACCAGAACCTGCAAATTCCCAGGTGTGGGAGGATGAGTTGACGATAGATGGTCTGTGTAGTCTAATAGTAGCATTAGATGCAGCAGCTGGTGTCAGTGCTTGCTGTAGTGCTGTTAAACCAGAAATAGTAGCTCCATCAGATTCTCTAATTAGAGATAGACCATTTCCAATACCATCATCAAGTGTAATAGTTGCGGAGAAAGGAGGTCCAACAGTAACACCACTTACAGCATC
>CEPM01027772.1_pt1 | contig 11540 bp, 15 predicted proteins | sample 530371 | NCBI WGS metagenome assembly CEPM01 (sample SAMEA2620004, study PRJEB7988) | marine metagenome | biome: marine biome (ENVO:00000447); feature: surface water layer (ENVO:00002042); material: "saline water (ENVO:00002010), including plankton (ENVO:xxxxxxxx)" | depth 5 m
GTGACTGAATAAACTTACTGGCAACTGCTGGTTAAGGTGATGAGACAGGGGTGGTGCCCGCTACTGGGAACAGTAGAATCGAAAACCAATCGGGTCTCAGGCAACAACGTTTTTACTTCTGTAGTAATGCCCGTTGTTTGTTGGTATACAGGAACCCAACCTCCCACACACACCACACAAGATAAATAGACGTGTATCGTCGCCCTGAGGGAAGTCTGGTCAGAATCAGACACTCCCTCTTTTTTATTGTAATGTATCTTAGTATACTAAAAATAAGAGTTGTTTCTAGGAATAAAGTACCTATCGATTTTGTTAGGGTTTCCTGTTAAATAGTAGTAGAATTAAGAGAGGTGGAAAAATGAACCCTAACCATACTTTTGTTATGGCAAAAAGTTCAAAGGTGAGACCATGCACAACATTACAAGCCGCAATCAGTTAGACGAGTGGAGACACTTTGAAGACACCATCGATCACATCTCAGTCGAAGAACAAAAGTTGAGTGACTACTACGAGTGTATAATTGAGTGCGAAATCACACATGACAAGTCATGTAAGTCCATTTGCAAAGAGATACTTATGACCTAAATAGATATTCCGTGTGAAGGAAGTGGAGGAGAGCAGAAATGCTCTCCTTTTTAATGCTAAATAATTTTATAACTCTGACATCTATATCATGGATTATAAACCATATTCTCCAGAGTGGCATCGAAAAAGGTATCTAGAAGAAGCAATCTTTAAATACCTTGACGACTATGTTGCGAACGATATCATTATAAATGATATTAAAGATATTCTTCACAGTAGATCTGATGAGGCATATCAAGAGTATATCAAACTCAACGATTTAGAATCCAAACTCACTTCTTGATCACACATGCTATCAACGCAATACCGCCTTCGTCTGGAGGGCATATGTCAACGTATCGCCAACAATGAAGAAGTACCTCTCTCAGATATGATCTGGGCAGAGAAACTAGCGAAATCATACACCACTGCCCGTGAATGGTTAAAACAAGCAAGACGCCAATCTAAAGGGATTGAGGAGGGCAGTGTAGATGATTTTATGAATAGGATGGGTTTGGGAGATCCTGATCCATCCAACCATAAAACAAGATTTGAAGGTGCCGATGAAATTGTAGATTGGTTCCAAAGAGACAAACCTGACGACTGGAGACAGCGCGACTAATGGCAAACTGGTATCAAGACCAACTAACAAACAGAAACTTTCTTTCTCCTATTGGATATTTGTTCCTATTAGATAAAGCAAAGAAAGTATCGTTTTTATGTCAACGGGCAGAGATTCCCTCACTGGAATTAGGAGAAGTCAATATTCCTACAGCAGGTTTGGTTCCGTTACCTAGAGAAGGTAATATCAGATATGGTGATCTCAACGTTGAGTTTATCGTAGATGAAGATCTAAGGAACTACATGGAAATCCATAACTGGATGCGTGCCTTAGGAACTCCTCAATACTATGACGAGCGTTCGGATTGGCACACCAAGTTTAGAGATTCTCCCTCAGAAGATGTACGTTTTTCAGATGCTACTCTGCAAGTTCTGAATAACAATAACAACGCAAACTTTGATGTTGTATTCAAAGATTTATTTCCTGTATCATTATCAACTATTGGATTCGATGTATCAAGATCGGATAACGAATTCTTAGTTGCAACTGCATCATTTAAATATACTTTATACGAAATCAGAAACGTTAACACTAGAACTAGACGATAGGGGTTGACTTTTTCTGCATCTTGTGGTATTATAACTTTGCCAATGGCAGACCAAACATGAACGACAATATTGACACCTCATGGAGGCAAGAGTATTTGGGGATCAAAAGTGGTCTATCCAAATCTGAAATTGAACTGCTAGAGGAAGGACCTCATAGTCTTTCTCAATCTTGGCATCTTCAAGCAATGTACAATGATTGGAAAGTATTGAAAGGGTATAAGGATACCCCTCCTCCAGATTGTCAATCCTCCCTAAAGGAATTTTTTGCTAAGCACAAAGAACAAGGCATTTGATTATTAGCATTATGAATCTTGAAAAATTTCAGGATATGTGGAGAGTAGATAGCGTAATAGATGGTGATCTATACTGCGAAGAATCTACAAAAATTCCACAACTTCATATGAAATATATGGAGTATCACAACACCTTCTCTCTTATGAAGAAGGAAAGAGAACTAGAAATGAAACGTCTAGTTAAAGAAAAATGGTTATACTACAAGGGTAAAGCACCTACTGCAGTATACAAAGAAATGCCATTTGATTTCAAACTTACTACTAAGGAAGAAATCTCTATGTTCATTGAAGCGGATGAAGACATCTGCAAACTACAGTATAAAATAGACTACATAGAGCAAGTTCTACTGTACCTTGATAGTATTTTACGGATGATCAATAACCGTAATTTCCAAATCAAGAATGCAATTGAATGGGAGAAATTTAAGAATGGATTCTAATGAACTACGGTCTCTGCTACAAAGAAATCTCTTTTAATCATAGGGCAATGAGTATTGTCAATAGAGTAATTGATGATAATCATAAGTGGTCCAGAGGACATGTTCATAACGGTTTACAAGACAATAGAAGTTCAGAAATAGCATGGGTAGGAGACAGAGAACTCTTATCCATGCTTTTGCGTATAGTGGGAACAATTAATAAGCAAGCACGTTGGAACTTGAATATTACTGGTATGGAAGCAGTTCAATATGGTAAGTATGGTAAGGGTGATTTCTATGATTGGCATGTAGATCAACATACTCAACCAGTCCGAGGATTGATAAGAAAGGTTAGTATGACTCTGTTTTTAAATGATTGCTACGAGGGAGGGGAGTTTGATTTGGAGATATATAAACCAGAGACAGATCCAAGATACAAAACTTTTAAGTTGAAGTCTGGGTCTGCTATTTTTTTCCAAAGTGATCAATGGCATAGAGTCCGTCCGATTATTTCTGGAACCCGTGAATCTTTAGTAGCATGGTTTTATGGACCTCCTTATTCGTAAAAAGAATGAAGTTTATCTCAAGGTTGAAGCACAACCTCACATAAATTATGAGTTATCAGACTTCTTTACGTTTGAGGTTGAGTCTGCTAAGTTCATGCAGAAGACTAGAAGGTATAAGGGTTGGGACGGTAAAATCCGACTGTTTTCGCCAGCAACAGGAGAGATCTATTGTGGTCTTGTAGACTACTTATTGGATTGGGCGGAAGAGAAAGGATATCAATATCAGATGGAAGATTGTGAATACTTCGGGCATCCACTGTCAGAAAACCCTATGATCACTCCCAAGTCGGTTGTAGGGTTTGTAAAATCACTGCATCTACCCCCGAGTCTGAAGGTACGGGATTATCAATATAAGGCAATTTACGAAGCGTTAAAATACAACAGACGATTGTTGCTGTCCCCCACAGCATCAGGAAAGTCTTTGATGATCTATGCATTGGTGCGATACCATACTAATGTTGGTAGAAATGTTTTAATTGTAGTTCCTACTACTTCTCTGGTCGAGCAGATGTACAAAGACTTTGAGGAATATGGATGGATGGCGACCAAAGATTGCCACAAAATATATGCGGGGCAAGAAAAATACACGGATCATAGCGTAGTAATCACCACTTGGCAGTCGATCTATAAAGAACCTAGAAAGTGGTTTGATAGGTTTGACGTTGTGATCGGTGATGAGGCGCACCAATTCAAAGCTAAGTCTTTGACTACGTTGATGTCTAAGTTGCATGAATGTAAGTATCGTATTGGATTTACTGGAACTTTAGACGGAACGAATGTCAACCAGTTGGTGTTAGAAGGTTTGTTTGGTAGATGCTCTCAAGTAACCAGAACAAATCAATTAATGAAAGCAGGTCATGTTGCCAAACTAAAAGTCAAGATAGTTCTTTTAAAACATGACGAACAATTATTTGAAGGGTATCAAGATGAAATTGAATACCTAATTGAACATGAAGGACGGAATAAATTTATTCGTAATCTTGCATGTGATGTCAAGGGAAATACACTTGTCCTTTTCAACTATGTAGAGCGACATGGAGAACCTCTTTACAACTTGATAAATAGTCATACAGACAGACCCGTGTTTTTCGTTCACGGGGGTGTGGATGTTGATGATCGCGAAGAGATTCGCAGGTTAACGGAGGTGTCGGACAACGCAATCATAGTTGCGTCTTATGGTACATTCTCTACAGGCATCAACATAAAAAGATTACATAACGTTATTTTTGCTTCTCCTTCAAAGTCCAGAGTTCGCAACCTACAATCTATCGGTCGTGTTCTAAGGAAAGGTGAAAATAAATCACAAGCAACATTGTATGACATTGCGGATGACATTTCCACAGACAGAGGAAACAATTACACGTTGAATCATCTAATGGAAAGAGTCAAAATATATAACGAAGAAAAATTTCAGTATGAGCTCATAGATGTAAAACTAAAAGCTTATGATTAATTACGCAAAACACGACGAAGAATTTCACGGTATATTCAAACTGGTTAGTGGTGAGGAGATCCTTGCCAAAGCAGTTTTGACTGAAGATAAAGGTGAGTCTTTAATTTTTATTTCTGATCCTGTTAGCGTACAAGCGATCACAAAAGAGATTGGAAATGAAAAGGTAGTAAGGGGTATGGGATTTACAAAGTGGATCCCTATGTCTGAAGAAGACTTTTATATTCTTAGAGAAAAGGATATCGTGACTATTGCTACAATGAGTAAACCAATAGTCTTGATGTACGAGGCATACATCATTGGTGAAGATGCCGCAGGTGCGAAATTGAAAGAACGAAAAGTTTCGCCTAGCACCAATGAGGGTTATCTGGGTAATACCGACGACGTTCGTGCCCTCTTAGAAAAAATATATAAGATGAATAAGTAAAGCTATTATTCTTCTGAACCCTTACAGTGTTATTTTACTCAAACTTGACAGTGTTGTCAAGTGTGTTATAATGTACACAAAGCAAAATTCATATGAAAGTGACTCCAAAAAAGCGACAGCACTATGTAGATAACCAAGAATTTCTTGCTGCTATCATCAAATACAAAGAGAAAGTTGATTATGCGAAAGAACATGATCTGCCGAAACCTCGTGTCAATAATTACATTGGTGGTTGCTTTTTGAAGATCGCTACACATTTATCATACAGACCAAACTTCATCAACTACATGTATAAAGATGATATGGTTTGTGATGGTATTGAGAATTGTATTCAATATATTGATAACTTCGATCCTGCCAAGAGTAGAAATCCCTTTGCATATTTTACTCAGATTGTATACTACGCATTCTTGAGAAGGATCGCAAAAGAAAAGAGACAGATGGATATCAAAGATAAAATTTTAGAGAAGTCAGGCTACGATCATGTGTTTAGTGTTGACGGAGACGCCAGTTCAGAGTATAATCAAATTAAGTCCCGTGTCGAAATGAATTCTAAACGATGAAGATCCTGCTGATTACTGATCAACACTTCGGAGTTCGCAACGACAATCAACATTTCATCAATCATTATAAAAAGTTTTACAATAATATTGTAATTCCTTTCATCAAAGCGTCTGGTATTAAACAGATTATTTGTTTGGGTGATACTTTTGATCGTCGTAGAGCAATTAACTTTATGTCTCTTAATGAGGCAAAGGAAATGTGGTTTGATCCATTGAGAGATATGGGCATTCCAATGACTATGCTTGTAGGTAACCATGACATCTACTACAAAAACACTCTACGAGTTAATGCCCCAAATGAACTCCTTCGGGGGTACGACAACATCGATATCATTGATGACTGCGCTACCGTTGATTTTGACGGTCTTTCTGTTCTTCTTTTGTCTTGGATATGTGATGACAACCGAGAGCGATTCCTCAAGGTTATTCAGGAAACTGATGCTGATGTTTGTATGGGTCACCTTGAGCTTAACGGTTTTGAAGCACATCCTGGTCATGTAATGGAAGGTGGGATGGATCCGAACATATTCAAAAAATTCAAACGAGTATTTTCGGGACACTATCACCAGAAATCTACTAAAGGAAATATTAGATATCTGGGTAACCCTTATCAACTTTATTGGAATGACTATGCCTCGAAGAGGGGATTTCACGTCTTTGATACAGATACTCTTAAGACTACTTTTTATCGGAATCCCTTTGATGTTTTCTATAAACTTTATTATAATGCTGGAGTTACTATCCCAGACGAATCCGAAGTCAGAGGATCCTTCGTCAAACTAATCGTAGAGGATAAAGGTGATTATTCTAAGTTTGATTACACTGTAAAAGTCTTGCAAGACATGGGTTGTGCAGACTTAAAAATTGTAGAAGATCTTAGTGTAGCACTAGAAAACGGTACTGAAGTAGTGGAGACCGAAGATACAATGACATTGCTTGACAAATATATAGATGATATAGAGATGAAAGTCAACAAATCTAATATCAAATCTGTCATGCGGTCGTTGTATACAGAGGCATCTGCACTATAATGTTTATTCTTACCGATAAAAAAACTGGTGGTGTCTATGCCACCAAAAACAAAACTGGTAAAGTCGTACAAGTTTTTGAAGACGAAGACGATGCTACTAGATATATGATTCTTCTGGAAGCAGAAGAGTATTCAGAAGAATTAGAAATTATGGAAGTGGATACAGAACTTGTCGCTATGAATTGTGACAGTTATGGGTATTCTTATGCTATAGTAGAACCAACTGACTTGCTTATCCCTAGACTTGATACATGATTGTTTTTGAAAATATCAAGTGGAAGAACTTTCTCTCCACTGGTGACCAATGGACAGAGATTAATCTCAGTGAGAGTCCATCGACTCTTATTGTTGGTGCTAATGGTGCAGGCAAGTCTACACTCCTAGATGCTTTGTGCTTTGCTCTCTTTAACAAACCATTTAGAAAAATTAGTAGAGGGCAACTAGTAAACAGTATTAATGAAAAAGGACTCAAGGTTGAAGTATGCTTTAGTATTGGGCGGGATGAGTATCGTGTCTTTCGCGGAGCGAAGCCTAATATCTTTGAGGTATACAAAAACAATAAAATGGTTGACCAAGATGCTGCTGCCAGAGACACGCAGAAGTATCTCGAACAATCAGTTCTCAAACTCAATTACAAATCATTCACACAAGTTGTCATCTTGGGTTCATCCACATTTGTCCCCTTCATGCAACTTACCGCACCTCACCGACGAGAAGTTATTGAAGATCTACTTGACATCAACATCTTCTCGCACATGAATACAATCCTGAAGGATCGTGTTCGCAATGCTATGACTCAAAGTCGTGATTGTGATCATCTCCTTCATATTGCAGAGGAGCGTGTAAATAATCAAGAAAGAATTATCAATACTCTTACTGAAGTAAATCAAAATCGTCAAGAAGAAAAGAAAAATACTCTGACGAATAATAAGAAAAAAATTGAAACAGAACAGAAAGCACACGAGAAACTAAAAGAAGAAGTTGATAGTCTTAACGTACAGTTTGATGGTGTAGAGGAACATAAAGAAGTATTGGATAGTCTTCGACAAAAACAATCTGATTGTAATTCGGAACTTAAATCTACTGCGAAAGAATTGAAATTCTTTAAGACGCATGATGAGTGTCCTACTTGCTCTCAGCAAATTGAGAAAGCATTTCAAAATGCAATGATCGGTAATCTTGAAACTAGGGGTAAGAATCTCACTAAAGAATTTAAAGGACTCACTAATCAGATTGCTGATGCAGTTGGTATTATTGAGAAGATGGAAGATATTTCAAGGAAGGCAGTTGAAACTCGTAGTAGAATCTCTGCATCTGAAAGAGAGATTGTACGTCTTGAGATGGAAAATTTGCAGATCAATAAAGAGTTGATTGAGTTGCAAACAAATACTCCTAACATTACAAGTGAAAAAGAATCGCTAGTCAAATTTCAAAAAGAACTGGAGGTAACTCAAAAAGATTGTGGCAAGATTAGTCAATCTCTTGATGAGTTTAAAGTTGTTAGTAGTCTTCTGAAAGACTCTGGTATCAAAAGTCAAATTATCAAAAAATATGTCCCTATCTTTAATAATCTAATCAATAAATATCTGCACAGTATGGACTTCTTTGTCAACTTCACACTTGATGAAGAATTCAAAGAAGTTATCAAGAGCAGATTCCGAGATGAATTTTCATACTCATCTTTCTCTGAAGGTGAAAAGCAAAAGATTGACCTTGCTCTACTGTTCACATGGCGTGAAGTTGCTCGTATGAAGAATAGTGTTGCAACTAATCTTCTAATCCTTGATGAAGTTTTTGATAGTTCTTTGGATACTGAAGGTACAAATGAACTCTTGAAGATTCTTCGTTCACTGGGTAATACAACCAACGTATTTGTGATATCTCATAAAGGTGAAATTCTCGTAGATAAGTTTCTGCGAACGGTAAAATTTGAAAAGATAAATGATTTCTCGAAAATGTCAGACGATTCGTAATGCATGGAGAGTCTGGGCAAAAGCATTAGGTGCGAAGGATGGACGAACAAACAGAGAAGCTGATACTATTGCTGGCATACGCACCCTTATTTTTATCGCTTACATGGTTACCAATGTGGCTATCGTTGCCAATGCGGTGAGGCACTGGGACAGTAATAAAAGTGTCCACCCCATTGACCACTGTCGATCTGATGTGCTATGATGTATACATCTAAAGAAAACCATGATCAATCAGGAAGTTAAAGGCACTCTTGCCAAACTACTCGCAACCGAAAACCTTACGGTTGAGCATCGTCAAGTTACTACTGCATACTTCGACGTAGAGAAGCGGATCCTTTGCCTGCCGATCTGGAAGACTGCTTCTAACACTGTGTATGACCTTCTAGTGGGTCATGAAGTGGGTCATGCTCTCTATACCCCTCAGAGTGGATGGGGCGATGCTCCTAAGGCATTTGTCAACGTCCTAGAGGATGCTCGTATCGAGAAGATGATGAAGCGTACCTATCCTGGTCTTCGTAAATCTTTCTTTGATGGATACAAGGAACTTTGGGATGCAGATTTCTTCGGAGTGAAGCATGATGATATGACTAAACTTTCCCTGATTGATCGTATCAATCTCTATTACAAAGGTAATGTCAATATTCCCTTCAATGAAGGTGAAGAAGTATGGGTAGATCGTGCAGGTAAGACTGAAACATTTGAAGAAGTAAGAACCCTTGCAGAAGAACTATACAAGTGGGCACAGGATCAGCAAGAAGAAAATGATCAAGAGTCTGATCTTGATGTTCCTTCTCCTAAGGTAGAACAAGGTGGAGAATCTAATGCAGATAAAGAAGTTGAGGTTACTACATCTGATAAAGAAGGTGATGATGAACAGAGTGGTGACGGATCTGACCAACGTGAGAAAGAAGTCACCCCTGCAAATGACGATGCTCAACTAGATGTCCCTAGTTTTGGTGGTCAAGGTCTTGATGAATGGGAGGAAGATGATTCTCCTGTAGATGAAACTGAAAGTGTCACTGACAGCGCATTGCGTGAGGCACTGGAAGATATGGTAGATGACAATGCTAAAGAGTGGGTGTACATCAATCTTCCTAAGATCAAAATTGAAGAATTGATGATTCCTTACACTGAAGTTCAAAACGATCTTCAAGAATTCTTCGATACAGAAGAAGAGGATGTTGATAGGGAAAAATACAAGAGAGATAATATTGATTACTGTGATCGTCATTACGAATCTTTCAAGAAAGATGCACAGAAGTCTGTCAACTATCTTGTCAAGCAGTTTGAAATGAAGAAATCTGCAGACGAATATCGTCGTGCAGCAGTATCTAAGACTGGTGTGATCAACACTAATCAACTTTTCAAATACAAACTAACTGACGATATCTTCAAAAAAGTTACAACTGTTCCTGAAGGTAAGAACCATGGATTGATCATGCACCTTGACTGGTCTGGATCTATGCAGCATCAGTTGCTTGATACTCTTAAGCAAACTATGAATCTTGTTTGGTTCTGCCGTAAAGCAGGTATTCCATTCCGTGTGTATGCATTCCAGAGTGCATTCAATTATCAATATGATGACAATGGTAACAAGATGCGTAATCCAGGCATTGAACCTACCATGAATGATGTTGGTATCTGCAATGATTTCAAACTAATCGAATTGTTTTCTTCTAAGCAGAATGCCAAATCACTTGAGAAGTCATTCAAACTTGTCTATCGTCAAGTGTTTGCTATGGGCGGATATCGGATGTATGCTCTTACTAAGTATACTCTTGGCGGAACTCCTCTTGCTGAAGCAGTCATGTGTACACGTCAATTGGTGAAGTCTCTTAAGAGAACTGAGAACGTTACCAAGGTCAATGTTATTTGTTTGACTGATGGTGAATCTAATCCTATGAGTCACTGGACTGAAGCAAGGTATGAGTATTGTGAAGATGAACTTCGTCTTGCTATGATCTGCCACAATCGTAATAAGGTGTACATTCTTCGCGATCCTGAAACAGGTTATCAGCGTAAAATTAGCAGCAGTCCATATGAAACCACCACCGAGATTGTAAGTTTTCATAGAGAAATTACTGACTACAATTGGATTGGTGTTCGTATCTGTAGCAAGGGTGAATTGACTCGTCTGGTTCGTATGATGTGTAGTGATGCAGATCTTGTTGCAGTAGACAAACAGTGGAAGAAAGAAAGATTTGCTTCTATCAAAAACAGTGTTGGATTTTCTGAGTCTTTCTATATGCCAGATAAAGGTATTGGTCAATCTACTCAAGATCTTGAAGTCAAGCAAAAAGGTCAAGTTGCTACCAGAGCAGAACTACAACGTGCATTCAAAAAGCACATGGGTTCTAAGACTACAAACAAAACTCTCCTCAATGCATTCATTGAGCAAATCGCATGAAGTGTAAAGTAACTCTATTCATCGCTGGCACCGTTTTTGATGAGATCGTGGTCGCGAGAGACTATGAACATGCTAAGAAGATTGCGCTTGCCCGCAATCCCGAAGCAACAGTTATGGGTGTGACAGCAGTGTTCGGATAAATAACTGTCCACTGTCTTGTCACACAGCAGATCCATCTGCTATAATATCTGTATAGACAACAAAAAAACCAATGCCTTTTGAACCCAATCCTGTGACAACCGAACAACTCGTTCAATACCTTAATGATAATGTAGGTTCTGAGGTTGGATGTAAGAACATCCGTGAAGCAGCAGATACTCTGAAAGTATCTTACGCTACTGCTTGCAAACGCCTGAAGTCTTATAAATCAGGTGTAGGAAAGTGGAATCTGAGTGTTCAAGAGATTGAACGTGCTTATGATGCACCTTCCTCAAAGAAAAAAACCAATTATGTTCCCGAAAAAGATGGTTCCTACGTCCCTTTTGGTAACTTCAGCAATGTTCGCAAAGTTATCACGTCTCGTAAATTCTACCCTCTCTTCATTACAGGTCTTTCTGGAAACGGCAAGACTCTATCTGTTGAGCAAGCTTGTGCGGCGACTAATCGAGAACTGATTCGTGTCAACATCACAATCGAAACTGACGAAGACGATCTTATTGGTGGGTTTCGTCTTGTTAA
>CEPM01012321.1_pt1 | contig 11425 bp, 15 predicted proteins | sample 530371 | NCBI WGS metagenome assembly CEPM01 (sample SAMEA2620004, study PRJEB7988) | marine metagenome | biome: marine biome (ENVO:00000447); feature: surface water layer (ENVO:00002042); material: "saline water (ENVO:00002010), including plankton (ENVO:xxxxxxxx)" | depth 5 m
TCCTATAAATAAGACCACCTTTTGGGTAGGGGGGGTCAGCCCGACTTGCCTTATATTACCCGTCATAACCATCTGACTATGACTGCAAACCGAAAAGCGGCGGCCTTGAAAGCTCTCCAGGGCAGCGAGAGACCGAGCCGCGAACTCACACCGATGCTCAAGAAGCTTCCTGAGAAGCCACGACCTGTGTTCACCCTCAGCGACGCGGAGCTTGAGATCTACCAAAACCTCATCGAACACCTGAGCGAGTACCAACTGCTTCACACCGTGGACAGCATCGGACTCAGCGTCATGGCCAAGAACATCGCCATCATGCGCTGGTGCGCGGATGAACTCGAAAGCATCGACGATGTAATCCAAGTCTTCGAGAATGGGACGAGCAACGTCAGCGGCTTGTACACGGCATACACCAAGGCGCAGCAATCCTTCCAGAGCATGATGAGCAAGTGGGGGCTGTCTCCAGTAGACCGTGAGAAGATTGCGGGCATGGTCATCGGCCACGACGAGGATGATGTGTACGAGAAGTTGAAGGCGCAGTAATGCCCTATGTCAACAGGAAAGAGAAGCGCAGGCCGTGGAAGGCCAAGGCGAAGGGCAAGAAAGCCAAGCCTCAGCAAGGTCGGACGTCCTCGCCCGATCGCCGCTACCACACATCCCAATGGCAACGCACGCGACTGCTCGTGTTGCAACGCGACCCAATCTGCGTGCTGTGCGCCAAGCTCGACAGGGTCACACCAAGTCACGTCGCCGACCACCACCCACCCGTGCGCATGCGGTGGAACTGGCCTGACGACAGGTTCTACGACATCGAAACAATCAGGGGATTGTGCGACCACTGCCATGCTAGGGTTAGTGGACGGCAAGCTCACGGAAAAGCATGAGTACGCTACCGACATATGCCCAGTATGCGGACGACATCACTTCGGGGAAGATCAAGTCGTCGAAGTACGTTAGGCTAGCCTGTGAGAAGTTCTTTGATCTCTTTGATGATGAGAGGTTCTACTTCGACTCGGATTCGGCCTCACGCTACATAGCCTTCTTCGACCAGTTCCTTCGCCACAGCAAGGGCAAGTTTGCAGGCCAACCATTCACGTTGCTGCCGTGGCAAGAATTCATAGTGGCCAACATCTTTGGCTGGAAGCATGTCGAGACGGGTCATCGCAAGTACCGCACCGCCTACATCCAAGTTGGGCGGAAGAATGGCAAGTCGACCTTGCTAAGTGGATTGAGCCTAGCTATGCTGGACTTTGACAATGAGCCTGGCGCGGAGGTGTACTATGCTGCCGTCAAGAGAGATCAGGCCCGCATCGTGTTCGAGGAGGCCCAACGCATGGTCAAGGCCAGTCCTATCCTCAACAAGCGTATTGGGTGTCACCGTGCCAACATGCATGTGACCAAGACCAACAGCAAGGCGGAGCCACTTAGCAGCGACAAGAACAGCTTGGATGGTTTGAACAGCCACCTTGCCGTAGTTGACGAATACCACGCCCACCCAACCAGTCACGTCTACAACGTGCTCAAGTCCAGCATGGGTTCGAGGCTACAGCCCTTGATGATGACAATCACTACAGCGGGGTTCAATGTAGAGGGGCCGTGCTACCAGTTGGCTCGGACATGCAAGGAGGTGCTAGAAGGAAAGAAAGAAGACGAGAGTCTGCTAGCCCTTATCTACGAGCTTGACGAGGACGATGACTGGAAAGATGAGGAGGTGTGGATCAAGGCGAACCCCAGCCTGCACGAAAGTATCAGCATGGACTACCTGCGTGAGCAGAGTGTACAGGCACGGAACTATGGCGGAGCAGAGGAAGTCAACTTCAAGACCAAGCATTGCAACCTCTGGGTACGCAGCGAGGTTACTTGGATTCAGGACGATGTGTGGATGGAGAACGAGCATGGTCGGTTCACACCCGAACAGGGTCAGCTATGCTACGGGGGTCTTGACTTGGCAAGCGTAAATGACTGGAGTGCGCTGTGCCTGGCTTTCCCAAGAGAAGATGGCGGGTATGACACGAAGCGATTCTACTGGCTACCTGAGGCTGCCGTCGAGCAGAGGCTGTACAAAGACGAGAACACCATCTACCTACAACTCAAGGATGCCACGGAGGTCACGGTGACGCCAGGCAACGTCTGCGACTACGACTACATCCGAAAAGCCATCAGCGGGTACTACGTTGAGAACGGGCAGGTCAAGTACGATGAGGATTGCATCATGAGTCGGTACAACATCAAGAGCATCGCTTATGACCGATACAATTCCACGCAGCTAGTAATCAACCTACAAAACGACGGGGTGGAGATGAGTCCCATGGGCATGGGTTTCGTCAGCATGAGCGCCCCCATGAAAGAATTGTACCGACTGGTGCTAGAGGGCAAGATTAACCACGAGGGCGATCCTGTGCTGCGGTGGATGGTAGGCAACGTCAGCGTGGCCTATGACCCAGCCCTAAACATGAAACCTGACAAGGCAAGGAGCGGAGACAAGATTGACGGCGTAGTGGCACTAGTCTGTGCCATCGGAGAGGCTATGACGTATGAAGATGACAACAACACACTTCCTGATGATTTCAACATACGATTCATATGAAACCCAAGCGCACATGCGAGGAGGAGCTGGCCCTCGCTAAAAAGCTCAGCAGTCCCGAAGGCTTCTTGGAGGAATACCAAAGTCGCCTGTACGACTACACAAGGAACATCGATGCTTACTACAGCGTGGAGGACGACTTCATGCGAATCTTCGGTCGGACGAGGTATAGCTGCTATCAGAGTTTCCACACGATTATGCGCCGCATCATCAAGAGTCGAACAAAGTAGTAGGCTTGATTGTCGTGATAGCCTATACTTGCGACCATGGCTGAAAACCGCAATGGCCTCTTTGGCCGAATCCGCAAGGCATTTAGCCAGGACAAGCAGACGGAGGAGCGTTCATTTGCCAACGTGCATATGGGAGCGTCCTTCCCCTTCGTGCCGACTACGACTGGATTCTCACTTAGTGAGGACGGAGCGTTAGCGGTCAGCGCAGTTTACGCTTGCGTCAACAAGATCAGCAGCACCATCGCCAGCATGGACCTGCACTTGTACGAGAAGGAAGAAGACGGCAAGCGCATGGTAGATGCGCACCCCAGCCTCTCCTTGGTGAGCATGGCTCCCAATGAGTACTTCAATCCATTTCAGTTCTTCCAGCACCTCGTAAGCGACGCCTTGATTCATGGATGCGGTTACGCCGAAATCAAGCGCAATGGCGCTGGCGACCCCATGAGCCTTGAGCTTATCTCACCCACGAAGGTCCGCATGAAGACCATTGATGGCCGCCGCATGTACATCCACGAGGACTACAGCGACGCCTTCTACAATGATGACTTGCTGGTGGTAGAGTGCTTCCGTGGTCTCTCACCTATCCGTGAGCACATGGAGAACATCTCCTTGGGCTATGCTGCACAGATGTACGGCAGTAGCTTCTTTGGCAGCGGAGGCAACATGAGCGGGGTCTTGCATACGGACAAGATCCTGACTGAGGAGCAGTACAACAGACTTATGCAGACTTGGGACGCTAAGTATCACGGGATGAACGCAGCGCACAGCACCGCCGTGCTGGAAGCTGGTCTGCGTTACGAGCGTGTAGGCATCCCGCCCGACCAATGTCAGTTCCTTGAGACCCGCAAGTATCAGGTCGAAGAGGTCTGTCGCATCTTCAATGTGCCTACATCAATGGTACAGATGGACGCGAACGTCAAGTACAGCAACCAAGAACAGCAAGACCTGTTCTTTGCTAAGCACACCATCGCACCGTGGCTTCGCAACATTGAGCAAGAACTCAACAAGAAGCTGTTGAAAAAGGCAGAGCGCAACACGCGCATGTTCAAGTTCAACATGATGAGCCTGATGCGTGGTGACATGCAAGCCCGTGCCAACTACTACCAAACTCTCTTGTCTAGTGGCGTATTCTCAATCAATGAGGTGAGAGCCATGGAGGACAAGAACAAAGTGGCAGAGGGGGACCAGCACCTCGTCCAAGTCAACCAAATCCCATTGGACAGCATGGCTGCATATGCAGCGAGCATCACGGGATCAAAGCCTGAGAGCGATGGCTGACACCTACGGAGGCTACCCTAAGGCTGCCCGTGCGGCTGCCCGTCGCGCCCTTAAGCACAAAGCTGACAAGGGGTCTAGCTGTGGCACGCCCGTAGGATGGGAGAGAGCCAATCAGATTGCATCAGGCGAGAAGCTTAGTCTGACAACGATTAAGCGCACCTTTAGCTTCCTGTCACGCGCTGGCGTGTACAACCAAGGTAAGTTCTACGACGAGGACGGCAAGGAGATTTGCGGCAGCGTCATGTACGCAGCATGGGGTGGGACGAGCATGCGCAACTGGTGTTCAGGCATCATCAACAAGAGTAAGCGTAGCGCAGAGGAGGCCCGCAACATCACGGCCACGGTGAAGAAGACTTTGGAGGGTAAGGTGAAAGACCACAATGAAGGCAACCCCAAGCACAAGGCTACATACGGCATGTTGGCTGCCTGCTTCCGCCGTGGCATTGGAGCATACAAGACCAATCCAGAAAGTGTGCGACCCAGCGTCAAAAGCCCTGAGCAATGGGCCTTCGCCAGAGTCAACGCCTTTCTGTACGCTTTGCGTAACGAAAAGTTCAAGGGCGGTAAGTTTGACACCGACCTTTTGCCTAGCAGCCACCCGCTGTCTAGCAAGAAGAAATCAGAAAAAAAGAGCGACACTATGAACGACTTTGAAAGACGTTGCGGGGACATCCAGTTCCGCGATGAAGACGAGGGTCGTGTCGTTACGGGTTACGCTGCTGTCTTTGACGAATCTACTCGCATTGGCGAGGTGGACGAGGTCATCAGCCGCGACGCCTTCAGCGACAGCCTCAATGACGATGTGGTGGCTTTGTTCAACCACGATATGAATATGGTCCTTGCCCGCAGCACGGGTGGCGAGGGCACTCTCCGTATGGAGATCGATGAGAAGGGTCTCAAGTACACCTTCCGTCTTGGCAATCAAACGTATGCCCGCGACTTGGAGGAATCCATCGCTCGTGGCGACATCAAGGGAAGCAGCTTTGCTTTCACCGTGCGGGAGGACCAGTATGAGCGCCAAGACAATGGCCGCTACCTCCGCCGCATTGAGAAAATCGGACGTCTCATCGATGTATCCGTTGTCTCAGTGCCCGCGTACCCACAGACATCTGTGGCCATGCGCGACATGATTGGTGCTCTTGAGGCACAATCGCAAGAAGAAATTCCAACCTCTAAGGCTCATCTCGTGAAGCTGGCTGAGGCACAATTGTCCATTCACAAACTAAAATCCTAACAGGATGAAAAACTCTCTCTCTCTCAAAGAGGAGCGCGGTGCCAAAGTCGCAGAACTTGAGGCGCTCGTGCAGGGTGCGAAGGCCGCTGACCGCGACTTCACCCAAGACGAGGAATTGCGTCAAGCAACCCTCAACGATGACATTGCCGACCTCGACGGCAAGATTGCTAACGCGGAAAAGACTGAGGCTATCTTGGCCCGCAACGCTGCCATCACGGCTAGCGAGACTGCTGAGGATCGTGAGATCGCCAAGGTGCAGCGCAGCTACAGCTTCGGCAAGGCTATCCAAGAGGCCGCAAGCACTAAGGGCTTGACGGGCTTGGAAGCAGAGATGCACCAAGAGGCACGCAACCAGGCTAAGAACGCTGGTGTGGCCACTACTGGTAACCTCCAAATCCCCATCTTCGAGCAGCGTGCTAACGTTGTCGGAGCGGCTTCTTCTGTCAAGGGTACAGAGCAGCTCAACACTTTGGCTGCCTTGGTGCCTAAGCCTCTCATCGAGACCTTGGGTGCTCAGCGCATCACGGGCGTGTCAGGCGACATCAAGTTCCCTAAGTTGAACGCTGCCGCCACGTTGCAGACTGACGAGGCTACTACAGCTACCGAATCTGCTGGCTTCGACACTGCTGTGACGATGTCTCCCGAGCGTGTTGGTGCTCGCCTCGACGTCTCTAATCAGACGTTGGCTCAGCTCAACGGAAGCTTGGAGGCTGTCTTGGCTGGTCAGATTGCCAACGAGATTGGCTCTGCTGTGGACCGCATGTTCTTCTCAGAGGTGGTCGGCAATATCGCTGACGACGCTACTGCTGGTACGGCCGCTGCCTTGCCTACATACGCTGAATTGACAGCCTTGGAAGGCACGGTGGGTGATGCTCACGCTTTGGGCAACAACTGCGCCTACGTCACCACTCCTGGTATGCGCGCCCTCTTGGCGGGTCAGGGTAAGTTCGGTGCTGGCTCAGGTCAGGCGTTCATCGAGAACGGCCAGCTCTACGGGTACAACATCGCTGCTACCAACATCGGCGAGTTCAGCAACGCAACCGCTGAGGTTGTGGCCTTGGTGTTCGGTGAGTTCTCTCACGCAGCCGTTTGCTACTGGAATGGTTTGGATCTCTTGATTGATCCTTACACTGAATCTCCGAAGGGCATTACGCGGATGGTGGCCCAAGTGTACGCTCAGGCTAAGCCTATGTACTCAGGTGCATTCACCAAGGTTCTCCTCGACGACGACTTTGCAGCGTAATAGCTGATTGAACAAACAAGAAAGGGGGAGGGAATGTCCCTCCCCTTTTTTTCTCTTAAAACACCGCACATGGAATTCTACACAAGAACATTAGTGGGAGCAACCTCTGATTGGATTACCCGTGACGAGGCCAAGGCTCACTTGCGCGTAGATTTCACTAGCGACGATTCATACATCGATTCATTGCTTGCGGCATCACAAGAAGCTTGCGAGAAGATTCTTGGTTTCCCCTTGGGCAACCACACTCATGTAGGATACGCTAGTGAGTTCAGTCGTGTCATCTTCTTCCGTCAATGCAACCTCTACCAAAACCCCACGGTGGAGTACAAGAACGCTGCTGGGTCATATGTGACTCTGGGGCAGTCGGACTACAAGTCAAGCAACAAGTCGTATCCTGGCCGCATTGTCTTTGCGGACACATTGCACCTCTCCAACGAGCACCACGACCCAGAATGGCTGAAGGTTACGTGGTCTAGCCGATATCAGACCACTCCCGACCTCGTCAAGCAGGCAGGGTTGATGATTATCGGTCATTTGTATGAGATGCGTCAAGACGTTGGATACAGCCGCGTCTTCGAGGTTCCTATGAACAGCAAGTACCTCCTTGAGAAGTACCGCAAACAATCCTTCGTATGAACCTGAACTTAGGCCGTTTCGATCGGGAGATTAAGATCTACAAGCCTACCTCAGGTGGGCGTGGAGCATTCAATGAGGAGCGCAATGAATTTACGTTGCACCTCACGTGCTTTGCGTTCCGCAGGGACATCGAGTGGTCTACCATTGGGGAAGAGGTACACGGCAAGCAATTGGTCGTAGAGGCTCGTACCGAGTTCTACATCAAGGGTTGGCGAGACACCTTCTCAGAGAGAGCTATCGTGCTCTACAATGGCAACTACTACGAGATTACGCGTATCGACGAGATGGAGCGCCGTCGTTACACACGCATCCTCTGCCTCCGTCGTGACAACTGGACACCTACAATCGTATGAGCAGGCTATCGAGCGGGACATATGGTGTGTCGATGAAGTTCGACACCACAGCGTTCAAGAAGTTTGCTGAGGACTTGAAGAAGCTTGACCTCAAGGACCGAAAGAACTACATGCAGCAGGCTTGCCGCCATGCTGCTGTGCCCGTTCGCGATGCCATGAAGATGTATGCCCCGACTGGGGATAGAGGTAAACTCAAGAACAGCATCGATACAACGGACCTCGCAGCGACGGGCCTAGGCTCTTTCTATGGTGTTCGTGTCGGACCTATCATCCGTGGTCGGAGCAAGAAGAAGGTCAACATCGCACACTTGGTCGAATTAGGTACGACGAAGCAAATTAAGCGCCCCCGCAAGGGCAAGAACCGCTTTACCTTCCCCAGCCGCAAGAACCCTGGCAAGATTGTGGTGACCCCACGCATCTTCCATGGTCGCAAGGCAGACAGCTATGTCGCCAAGGCAAAGAGAGGAAAAGAGCAAGTGGTGTACTCCCGTCTTCAAGACAAGATGAAAACCTTGCTCGAAACCAAGATTCGTAAAGCCCTTAAAAAGAAGTACTCATGATTCACGTAGTTATCGAGCTTCTCAAAACCGTGACTGCTGTGACGGACCTCGTGCCGAGCACAAGCATCATGCCCGTCAAAGGAGAGCAAACCGTGGAGAGACCTCACATCATTGTGGATCTCTTGAGTACGGACCTCGACCGCACGAAGGAAGGCATGGTCTTCGAGACTTACAACATTGAGGTGTTCATCGCGCACACCAGCATCTTCCAAGCCTGGCGCATCCACGAAGCTTGTCGCACTCGTCTGGACAACTACACCAATGACAACGCTAGTGTCTTGACCCTTGGGCCTTACGACATCAAAATCATTCGCCTAGCGGACATCAGCACAGATGCCCATGAGCTAGACGACTTCTACATCATCAGAACAATCTACGCCTTGGAGATGGACAAGTGGACGGGCAACGCCTAATCCAACCTAGTTTGTCATCAGGCTTAATAATAAATCGAACTTTCTCTTTCAATTCTAATCTAACAGATCATGGCAACTACAGGATCAGTACAAGGCAACATCGTTGGCCTTTACATCGACGACGCCAACGCAGACGTTGACGGCTCGGACTTCACCGATGGCACGACCATCGATACCGCTCAGTACCACTTGGTAGGGGCAAGCACAAACGCTAGCATCAGCATCAACAACGCGTCTTACGAGACCGTGTTCAAGACCACCTCTGCTGGTGCGGAGGGCGTTGGCAGCAGCGCGCGTAGCTACGGCATCGGCGCTCAGAGCGCAAGCATGAGCATCGAGGGTGTTGTCGCTATGGACGGCAGCTACAACATTGAGTTCTTGGCAGGCTTGGCTATCGACAAGTCCAAGGTCACAGTGGTGTGGGCCACAAACGACGGAGCAGACTACGCTTTGGCTGGGTCAGGCTTCATCACCTCTTTCGAGGCTAGCGGCGGCGTGAATGACTTCACGACCTATAGCTGCACCATTGAGCTTGACGGCGACGTAAGCGAGATTAACGCAGCCTAAGACATGGCTAGTACAGCGGGAAGTCTAAAAGGCAACAACCTTGGTGTGTACATTGACCGAAGGGTCACCCTCACCGAGGAGCAAGGAATGGAGAACTGGGACACCTTTGAGCCATTCTACAACCACCCTGCTGGTGGAGGCAGCATCAATGCCTTCACATGGATTCCCGTTGCGTACAGCAGCAATGCTACCATTAGCATCAATACTGAAGTGCGCAAGTACATACAGCCTGTCATTAAGGCAGACCGCACGGAGAATAAGAGAACAGGAGTGACTAGTGCCACGATTTCGGTCGATGGCCTAGTCGCTCTTGATCACAGCAACTTCGATTTGGAAGAACTTGTTGATCACTTGATTAACAAGGAGAAACTAATCGTCGCTTGGTCTACCGACAACTACGATGACTATGCCATGTTTGGCTTTGCTTATCTGTTGTCTCTGGAGGCCAACGCACCTGTAAACGGCTTTGTCGAATACTCGGCCTCTTTTGAGATATCGGGTAAACTTCTGGAATTCTATCCCTAAGCGATAAAGCTTATATTGTGGCGTAAATCAATCACCATGAATACGTTGTCAGGTCAGTTCGAAGTTTCCTTCAAGGGGAAGAAGTACAAGTGTCACCTCAGCATGAATGCATTCCGCTTGGTATGCGAATCTGAGGCTATCACCATCACTCAGATGGATCAGTGGATTCAGCGCGACCCCATCGCTGCTGTGCCACGCCTCATCTACTACGGGATGGTCAATGCCCTGCACTATGCGGGCGATACCGACACCGTGCTTCCGAACTTCAATCAGTTTGCGGCACACATGTTCGAGGACGAGAACACCATCGCTGAATACGCCACGCTCATTAGTGTGGCTATGGGTGGTGAGGAACCAGTCGAACCATCTGAAGCCGAGGACTTGGGAAACGCGAAAAAGACCAAGACCCAGTAACATGGCAGAGCCTCTATCAAGGAGGCTTATCCATGGGGCTACGGCCCGCTGAGTTTTGGTCTATGACCTTTTGGGAGTACACAACTTTCAGCAATAGTATCAAGGAAGAGCAATCAAGATTGTGGTGGCACACCTCAAGCCTTTTGTGCATGCAGGCCAACCTCAATCGAGATAGCAAGAAGCGACCTACGCCATATAAGCCTCAAGACTTCCATCCATACGCGGATGAAGTCAAACAACAAAAAGACCCTCGCCCAACGCAAGCAAACGTTGATTGGTTGCAGAAGATGGGCAAATCATTGAGCAATGGCTGATTCTAAACTCTCCTTACAGATAGCCCTAGACCACGAGCGGTTTAGCAAGGGCCTGAGCAACGTACAAAAGAGGACTGCTCGTGCTGGTCGGTTGATGACCGACGTTGGCAAGAAGATGTCCATTGGCCTCAGCGTCCCTCTCGCTCTGATTGGACGTCGTGTAGCGGAGACGGCTACTGAGTTCGAGTACCAAATGGCTCGTGTGGCCGCCATCAGCGGGTCGGCTGCTGACGGGCTTGCTGCTCTCACCATGAAGGCCGAGGAGCTTGGTAGTAAGACCATCTTTACGGCACGAGCAGTAGGTCAACTGCAAGAGGAATTCGCGAAACTCGGATTCAGCGCCGAGGAAATCAATCAGGTCACCGAGTCCACACTGAGCCTGGCTCAGGTAACGGGAGCTACCCTTCCCCGTGCCGCAGAGATTGCGGGTGCGACTTTGCGCACATTTGGTCTAGAGGCTAGCCAAATTGAGCAAGTCAACGACGTGGTGGCAGTTGCCATCAGCAAGTCGGCTTTGGACTTTGAGTCCTTTGCGGAGACCATGAAGTACGCAGGTAGCCAGGCGGCTGTCAGCGGCATCAGCATGGAACAACTGAGCGCCGCTATGGGCGTCTTGGCCAACACGGGTGTGAAGGGGTCCATCGCTGGTACGCGTCTGCGCATGATCTTTGCTAAGCTGGCTCAGGAGGGCGGTGATGTAGAGAAGGAGTTCCTGAAGGTAATCGACGGAACGATGACGATGACCGAGGCCATCGACCGCTTCGGCATCCGCGCTGCAACGGCTATCCCTGTATTGCAGGAGAACCGTGAGGAATTCCACAAACTCAACAGACAACTCAACGACAGCGCAGGTACGCTTAGCGTTATGCAAGAGGTTATGGACGACACGTCCTTTGCCGTGCAGAAGAAGTTGACTAGTGCCCTTGAGAATCTCAGCATTCAAATTGGCAAGGCTCTCTTGCCTATGTTGAACGTCGTTCTTGAGATACTCATCAAAATCACCAATGGCTTCGCAAAGCTACCTGCCTTCCTTCAAGGCGTCATCGTAACCATTGGGGCTTTGGTGGCGGTCATAGG
>CEPM01002321.1_pt1 | contig 11410 bp, 20 predicted proteins | sample 530371 | NCBI WGS metagenome assembly CEPM01 (sample SAMEA2620004, study PRJEB7988) | marine metagenome | biome: marine biome (ENVO:00000447); feature: surface water layer (ENVO:00002042); material: "saline water (ENVO:00002010), including plankton (ENVO:xxxxxxxx)" | depth 5 m
TTAGATGGTGCATATTGAAGGGGTCGAGATCAAACGCCCCATGAACAACACCAACACCACCACCATCCAACAGCTGACCAACGGCCAAGGCATCAACGCCCTGGCTGCTCTGACCGGCGCTCAAATCGTTTACGACGACAACAACAACGCCATCACACTGGTTTTCAAAAAGCAGGCCGGCAAGCGTGGCGCCAAGCTCACCCACCTGAAGATCGCTTACAACGTCGGCACCGACCTTTACGACGTGACCGCTTACAAGCTCAACAAAAAGACCTTCGAGATGCCCGTCATCAAAGAGCTTGAAGGTTGCTACGGCGACATGCTGAACGAGGTCTGCGAGGGCATCACCGACCTTTGCCTGCGCTTCTGATTTGTCCTTTGCCTGTTCCCTTTCGTAACTCGATCAATGACTTTCATCGCTGACCTTGGGAGCTGCTACAGCTTCCGCGTAACCCCTGCGCATCGAAACCAAAGAATCAGCCTGCAGGAGCTGCGCCGGACAGACCGGCTGACCATGAAGCTGGCCGAACTGGCGACTAAAGCGCATCACCACGGCGACACCTTCGCGGCTAATGGTTTTAGGCATCACATCAAACGAATTCGTAAGGGCGCCTGCCTTCCTGTTTTTCATGACGCTTAAGCCGATCAGCTTTAGAATCTTGATAACAGCAGAGGAACAGTGAATGTCTTTACAAAACCAAAAGGATGCGCACCCGGTCCTGCAGGCCCTGGCCCTGTTCGGATTGCTCGCAACGTTCCTATGGCTGCCCATGGCCATCGAGCGCACCAATGCGGAGCAAGACAGGCAAATGCAAGCCATCAGCTGGTGAGCGCTGCCATCAATTGGTGGGCGCATCGCTTGATTGATCTTTGACACCACGGCATGAACTGTGAACCAATGTTGCAACTGCCCCCGCGTTGTTGACACCACCATCCCGCCAGGTGCATGATGTATTTGTCGAGATCAGCAACCGGAATGACCCAACTCATTCACGAATCTGACAACTACATCACCGCCGTTGCCAAGTCTGGCCGGCATGTAGGTGTCTCATTTAGCCCCTCAAGCATTCACGTCTACATCCACGCAAACGGTCGCCGTCACCTTCCACACGGCAAACACTTTTTTGCAACCAACACACAGGAGGCATTCCTTAAGGGCATCGCTCACTACAAGAGCCAAGAAATTCAAAGCGCTCTGCGAGCTGTTCTCTCTGCCCTTGTTTGATCGGCACACCTAATCCAACTCAAGAGCCTGGGGACCCCTCCAGGTTTTTTGAGGTGTCACCCGACCTTGTGCCCCTGGCTGGACCCCCACGAAAATCCCCCTGGACATAAAACACACAGGGCGCAGATCGAATCGATGGGAAACAACCCCTAGGGGCCGGGCTGACAACACCAGTAAAATCACTATGTGGCTGCCTAGGGGCCATTCAACACGACGCCTCAGGCATTGGCCTGCTGTTGACTGTTGATCTCGACACACTGCAGGGAAACCGTGGCCGCTGCCCTGTTTTTGGCTTAGCCGGAAGACTGCGCAATCTCGGCGCACTTATGGCGGACACAAAGGAAGAGCGGCAGGCAAGGTTGCAGAAAGCCCTAGAAGCCGCTCGCAATGCAGGCAATCCATTCATGGTGAACAACATCATGAAAGCGATGCAAGAGCTCGCAAAAGACGAGTGATTCGGCTTACGCGGTTCGGTCTGTTCGGTAGCGGTGCGGGAGCCTATGGCGCATTAATCCTGAACCATGCCTAGGGCCGGTTTTTTGGAAGCTTCAAACCAGCTGCAAAGGGTCTGTGCCAACCGCTGGGAGTCATACCCTCTGCGACATAAAGGGGTGCCCGCCAGACCGCCTTAACAACGATGAGATGCTGGCCTTTTTTGCCTGTGAGGCAGCGGAAGAGGCAGGGGCCACAATCATCGACGTGATGATTCACCGGTTCCATCCGCAAGGTGTGACCGTGTTGCTGCTGTTGGCTGAATCGCACCTTTCGATTCATACATGGCCAGAGCTAGGCCAGGCGGCAATCGACGTTTACACCTGCGGAACAAAGGCAGATCCAGACGTGGCGGTGTGTCACCTGATCCAAGCCCTAGACGCAACGCACTTTGGCTTGCACAAGATCGAGCGGCCTCTGATGAGTAGGCGGCAGCGTGTGGGTGGGTGGCTTAAAAGGCTTTTCAGCAAATGGCCCTGAGCTGTTGACGTTACGTTTCGCAATCGTTAGGCTCTGCCTATCACGATACGAAACCCGACATGGCCACACAGCCATCAGAGTTTGCAGCCGGCCGGTACTACGGCGGCAAATTTGCCGGCGACAACGGCAGCTTTGAATTCAAGGTGATTAGTAGATCACCCAAAATGCTCACCCTATTTGGGAGGCATTCACAAAAAGATTGCAAGCGCACGACAGTTAAGCGTTTTCATATATCAAGAGATTTTCATGGCGTTGAGTACGTTTGGCCATTTGGCAAGGAAGGCCAATCCCCATGCCTGACCGCCGCAATGATTAGGGAGGGGAAGTGATGGCGAAAATCATTCAGTTCCCTTTCCCCAATGGCAGACAATTAGCACAATTTATGTATATTTGTTTTTTATGGGACAAACTAAAACTTTCAGAAATACCAAAGAATGAACACAAAGAAGTTGGTATGCAACTGAAGCGGAATTTAGACTCATATTCAGATACAGAATTGGCTCGCATAATCCTCAGGCAATGCCCTGCAATACTGAAGCCAGTTGACGAAAGCCTGGCCAATGAGGTGGAAACCTTAAAAGAGCTGGTTTCCCCTGATGCCCCTATCGTTGGTTGAAGCAACAAAACACACGCCGGTAAGCCGATACGGCAGCAAGAAAGGCAAAGGCGGCAAGAAAGGCGGAAAGGGAGGCAAGCGCTGATGGCACGTCGTGGTCTTTATGCAAATATTGCTGCTAAAAAGCGCAGAATTAAGAACGGATCTAACGAAAAGATGCGCAAGCCTGGCACTAAGGGCGCACCTACAGCTGCCAACTTCAAAGCAGCAGCAAAAACAGCGAAAAAACGTAAGAAGAAATAAGCGGGAACCCTTGGGCGTTTTTTATAAGGCGCCCAATGGAACCAACAATTGCAATTGGTTTGGCTTTGTTTCTGCTCAGTGAAATTTTGCCTTACACGCCATTGAAAGGTAACGGCCTTGCACAGCTGTTGATCGAAGCGCTGCGCTCGGCATTCCCTCACAAAGGTAAGTGAGATGGCGCCCGTTCTTTACCCAGATTACAATGTCTGGGGTGCATTAGCTGTAGAAACGGCTAAACAACTAATCAACATCCGTCCATCATTATCAACAAACAAAATTGTTGACAAAGTAGTGAATTACTGGTTTGAGGATTGGGTAAGTTGGAAGGCAGAGCGGGCGATGAGATCCGTTGATCGACAGACAAGGGAAATCAACGAATCGCTAGACGCAGCGGCAAAACCTAAAACGCTCTTCACAGAGACAAAGGAGGGAGAAACGCCGCTAGGGGGTGAGATGCGGATTCGTTCACATTGGGTCGATAAATGACGCAATAGGCTGACGCAGCAGCCTGTCCTGTGTAGGATTGGGCTGTTGCGATCAGCTTATGAAATCAAACAAGGAAAAGCGCGAATTGCTCGATGAGCGCAAACGCTTTAAAGCACAGGCAAAAGGCCTGGACCTGAAACAACTGCATTGGGTCTATGCGGACTCAGTTCGACAGGCCGGCATTTATGAATACACCCACGCCAAAACGTCAGAGGCTCACAAGCGAAGGGCTGCATTTTTCCTAGAACGGTTCCAAACGCTGCGAGCAAAAGAACAAGAAAAGGTAAGGCAGCGGATAGCGGCGGAGGTCAAGTGATGCGATACGTCGGGGTTTTTATAGGGTTTGCTGCGGCCTTGGTGGTTTGGCCGCTGCTGCCTTTTGTCTTTTTAATAGCGTTTGCCTGGCTGTTGCTGCGAACCTACGAGGAAGACAAAAAGGCAAAGCAGGAAGCGTTTCCACCGCCAGTGTCTGAGCCGATGCTGGGTCAGGTGTTTGCTGATGCGCAGCGCAACATTCACGCGCTAAACGTCGATTACATGGAACGCTGTTACGAGCGAAACGATTAAGGACAAATGCGTCGAAGGCCAAAGAAAGTAGCCATTCGACCCATTGAGGCATACCGCCGACCGATTCCTAATAGCCACGCCATGCATGCGTTTCTGACTGAAACGCGCAAACGTGGTTATTTGACTGTTTACTTTGTGCAGGGCTGGGCACTTGACACGCCAGAAGTAAAGCAAGCCCTGGCGAAAGAAAATCGATGCAGGATAGTAAAGATGAAAAGCCCTGAGCTGCTTAGCGCTGCCTATGCATGGCAGCAAGAGGTCGGGGGCTTAAGGATTTGGACAACTTTGTACGGATCTTTGCAGGAACTGAGCTAGATGGTGGCCCGGTCAAGGTTGTGATACGTCAAAAGCTGATCGCATTTGCTGTCAACCTTGCCACGAAAATAATCGATCAACATACTTTTTTCTCTGTCAGTAAAGTGGCGATCCAGTCTAATTTCTAGACGCTTTTCGACAAATCTAGAGCACGTCATGTGCCAATCATACGGCGCATCTGAATGATGACTAAGCCATGCGACAAGAATCAATGAAATCATACTAAATAAATAACAGGTAAGTTCAACTAGATGCATTCAAGTTATGGGTTCCTCATTGTTAGATCCCGCGCATAAATTGCTAGTCGCTTTAGCAGTAGCTGCTAGAGGTCGGGATCCAGTATTAGTTGCCCAAATTGCAGAAAGAGCAGATTTATTGCTGACACCTAGAGAAATGAAGCGGGCTTTTAGTCGCCTGCCTGCATACGGGGTGAATCAAACAGATTTGGATTGGCTGCAAACTGCTGAGCTCTGAGAGTTTTTATCGCTTGCTTGTGCTTTTTGGCTTTATTCAAAATATGAGAAATCATATTTGGGTCTTGGCACAACTCAGCCTGAAGCATTCGTGTGGCTAGGCGTTGAACATGATGCTTAACGTTGTTTTTCATGGAAACTCGCGAACCTTTTAGGTTGCCGCTGGAATACTTCAGCGCAAAATTTCGAGCAACATGGCCGACAACGCACGCATTGGATTTGTCAAGTTTGCAGAAAACCTGAATGGGCGATTGGCAATGCTGGGTTTTGTTATTGGCATTAGTACAGAGCTTCTAACCGGTCAAAGTATCCTCTCTCAAATCGGTTTGGGCTGATCCTCTACCGGAAGCCTTAAACGCAGGATCGATCGACACCCATGGCAGGCGCTGCAACTGGGCCAATTTATGGACCTATTCCAGACCTTCACAGCGCCTGGGCCACGTCTAACCCTCAAACAGGCTCGCCCCTATACACAGCAGAAGAGACAAGAGAATTACTAAGAGAGTCTCAAAAGATTAGCGGTGGTTATAGGGAGCTTCATAAGCTCAGCCAGGCTATGAACAGCACGGCCACAATTAGTGTTCTGACAGTTGAAAAGATTCAGGATTTTATAATTAAATGGGCAGCGCTAGAGCTAAAAATTGAAACTTTAAGATCAGCAGATCCATCAGATGCTGGGCTGCCATTGATCAAAGCAGACGTTGTGGAATATAGCCAGGAGCCACTAAGACACAAAAGCTTGACTCAGGTCAAGACGCAACCTTTAGAGGAAGAACAGGCAAGGTTGGAAGTCAAGATTTGCAGAGCATTGAATCTAGAACTTTGGGATTTGCCACAAGCACCGTGCTGTTCTGACTATGGAAATGGCATGACTCAGATTTACAGAAGCTGATGACTTCACCGTTAGAGCCATTTAAAAATGCACGCTTATTGATTGAGTCACCGGGCACAAGGGGCGGACCTGAGAACGGATACCAGCGCACTGGGGGACAGCAGATCGTATTAGAGTTGTTCGTCAAGCAAGTAACAGACAAATATAGATCAGAATTTGACAGAATACATACCGCAAGCGTTGCTAGTGATTATTTAGAAGGATATATTATCAGCTTTGCGGATTTACCTTCAGGGCAAGACTGGACAACTTACGACCTAGCAAGTGGCACGCAAGATGTAACAGGGCTAAGGCCACCTGAGCTATACAAGGGTGCAAAAGCGGTCTCTATCAAATTTGGCAGCAGAACAACAACAACCGTAGAGGTGATTGAGGCCTCAGGCGTTTATGACGATTTGGGAATTGGCAAGATTGTTCGTGATGTTATTGGCGATCGTCTAGTTATGAAAATTGAATGGCGCAAATAAATGGCTAAGCAATTTGGTTTTAACATTGAGGTAGAAATACCTGACGACGTTCAGGAGGCACTAAGGAAAGCAACTGAAAGGGCAATGAAAGAGGTTGCAGCTGAATTAGATGGGCGATATATGGATGCAATTAGTGGAGCTTATTGGACATGGCCTAGACAATCAAAGAGAGGCGTCGGTGGTAGCACGCTTAGCGAGGTTGCAAGAAAATGGCGCAGAAAAGGATTCACAACAGGCAGCCCGCGTTCCATTGTCGATAGCGGTGATCTGAAAGCTTCGAGCACGCATTCAGTCAATGGCCTAAGTGCTGAATGGGTTTGGACGGTCGATTATGCAGCCGCAGTGCATGACGGCGCATGGGTTTACCCGTGGGCAAACGACAAGGCAAAGAAAATGCTGCTACCTGCCAGGCCCTGGACTGAGGCAGTCCTGAATGGACACCCGCATTACAGCGGAGAGGTCTACGACTTTTCTACCCGGCTTTCACAATCAATAGCCAAGTTTGCTAACTAGATAGGAACACTGCGGCGCTACCTAGGGGCTTTGTGGATAAGCAGCCAGCAATTTCTAGACTGCCGTTCAAGACGGCCCCTGAGATCACCACGAAAGAGATTGGAAACGAACGCACAGGCGTTTTGGTGTTTCCGGTCTACAAGGATTTAACAGTCAATGAATCTGCATGGCTGGCAAGTAATGCAGCAGAGCAAAACGCATTTACCTATACAGCAAAAATTGCATTAAAGATTTCTAATATTGAGGGTTGTAAGCCAATTGATGCACACGCTTTTGTAGCCAAAGTATTGGCTAAAGCTATGGGCGCAAATATGGAGTTGACCGAAAAAGAGGAAGGCTGGACAGTCAAGTATGTAAAAGAGTTAGAGCAGACTGCCCTTACAGTAGTTGAGATTAGTTTAAAACAACAAAATCTAATCGTAACTGCATTGATTAGAAATCGACTGGAAGGAATGAGCGAATGGATGCCTTCAGATACAGCCAATTTACCTAATGAGCTAGTCGAAGAAATCTATAAATTTGCAGAGGAAGAAAAGAATCATGGAGAGCCGCAAACAATCGAACAATCAAACTATGAGATGGAGGATGCGCTAAAAAAGTTGAAGAAGGAAGTTGGGAACAGCCCGTCGAGCCGGACTGGGAAGAAATCTATTTCAAGCTCCAAGCGCTCTACCCCGGCTGCCAAGACTACAGTTACGAAAAGTTCGGACAGCTCCCAGCCACAACAGCCTTAATGGCTTTGATAGCAGGAATTGAGGAAGAGCGGAAATACTTCCATGCGCTTGAAATGCCAGTAGCGCAACTGTGCGCATTAACGGCAAATATGAATCGAGATCCGAAGAAACAGAAAAAGCCTTTTAGCGTTGATGATTTTACGTTCTTTGCAGCAGCAGAAGAATCATTGCCGGAGAGCAGAGCAGCGATTGCTTATATGACATTGGTAGAACGGAACGAACTTCCAGCATGGGCATTATTCTGCTTAAATGATTTTAAATCTGGCAAAGGCAAGACATATCCAACAGATCCAGCCGTCAAGGGAGATGGGCTGCTATTGCTTGCGCCAGTAGAACACGACAACAAAATTAAGGGGTTACTTATTGCGGAGCAAAGGGTCAGCGGTAAGCAGGTTGCTGTTGAATGGGAGGGACACAGAATGCTTGTGAGCGTGCCAAAATTTGAGGGTTTTGTGTCGGCTAAGGCAGACTCGGATCTGATTGTTCTCAGGCAGCTTGCTGACGGGTTGATGCCCTAGTGGCAATTTGATCTAAGCACCATTCCAAGTCGCCTACACCAATTTCCCACCATTCTTCGACGTGCCGATCACCCGTCTGTAGCCAAACCTCAATTTCTTTTTCACGAACAGGGCAATAAAATTCCTGTTTGCGAAACCATTTTTTCCAATCTGTAGCAGCCCCTTTGTCGCTATTACAGCAGGAGCAAGCGGGGACAAGGTTGCTGGTTAGATCCTGCCCGCCATTAGATCGAGGCTTTACATGATCCAAGGTCAGTGATGCGTCATCGATGGGAACGCCGTTGCAATAGGCACAACGATGATCCCAGCATTTTTTAATCGATTCACGCCAGTGGTGGCGTGCCTCTTTGCGGTCCATTATTTCTAGGTGGTAAACGTAGCTTTGATGGGTTGGCCTGGGGATTAAATCTGGAGTCCTTTTCCATGCAGGCGACATAAAGCGTTTGTTTATCACCGAAATATTGTCATTTGAAACAGCAGACTGCTTTGTACTTTCGGCACGTCTGTTCCCGGCTACCTGGCCGGCCGTTTCATACCTCAGGATTCCCTGACTATTTTCAACGGCAAACAAACCCGTGTGTAAATTTCTGGCATCCTGCCAATCGGGAAGCCTGACAAAGGGAGGGCTTTACTGTGATTGAAACACCAGATCAGTTAATTACTGAGCTCATCAATGACCCTAATTTTATGGCGCTCATTGGTGTCTACGAATTCGATGACGGGACTACAGCAGAATCAATTGCAATTCTTGGAAGCTCAGAATTTATCGACGGACTAAGTAAAGTAACAGGCGTAGAATGTATAATTAATCGAATACCTGACACAAAAAGCACACAGATTTATAACGGCTGTGTTCCTACACATAAAGCCTGGACAATCCACTTAATTCAATATGAAACAGGCAACGGAGCATTGAATGCTGCTGATTATTTAGTGCAGAGGTATCCTGGAAGCACTTACAGCAATTTAGGCGCAGAACTTATGTCTGAAGTTGCTGGTGTTGCGCAAATTGCGTTGACCATTCCTGCCAATGTGAACCTTTAAGCCGTGCGCTCCCTTAACTGGATACAGGCGAAGATAAACCGCAACGGGGTACTAGCGGCAGCCCTGAAGGATGGGAGCATTCAGGTTGTCTACAAGAAAGCAGAAATCAGCTCCGATGAGCTTTCTGTGACATGGCGGCTAACCGTTTTCATCATTGACGTGATGATTGCGGAAATTGTCGGCAAGACCCTTAGGCGCATGGGTTTTGCTGTTGAGGTTGTTGGCGAAACTATGTATGCCATGCAGGAGTTTCTCCTGACTGGCGAAGAAAAAGCAAAGCTAAGGCAAGAGGCAACAGCAGCAAAAGAGCAAGAGAAGGAACAGCAAGCGAAAGCCACTGTTCAAACGCTTAGGGCTACAGAGACAACCGTTAGCGACCTGCAGCAGCAAATCGAGGCACTTAGGGAAGAGCTGGAGCTAATCCGCCTGATGCCTGCAGCTAAGGGCCGCAGGGGTGGCCAGGGGGCTAAGGGTGATCGAGGTGAGCAAGGTCCATCAGGAAAAGACCTTATTGCTACTGAGGCAAACCTTGGAGACTTGCAGGATGTTTCGGATTTACCACCGGAGCCTGGCCAGGTTCTTACTTGGGATCAGATAGATCAGCAGTGGACACCTAAATCAGCAAAAACGGCGCTCACGTCTATTGGAGGCGGAAGCGCAGGAGGTAGCGGCGGCGGGGGGATACCGCTCACAGTGGGCACATACGGCCCACAAGGCGACGTGGACACCGTTACGGAGGTATCTGCGATCAGGTTCAGCACCTCTAGCGGGTTTAGCGTCGTTCAGGGCGACAGCGGCACAGAGGCTTTAATTGCCTTGAACTCAACGTTTAAGACGTGGCGGATCCCTGGCCAGGATGACCTTGTGGCAGAGGGCGAGGATTTAATAAACATCACGTCAAGTGGAAGCGTGACGCTCACAACCTCAACGGTTGGCACTGTTAAGACTTTGAACATCCATGCGCCTGGCTCAGGCGGCGGTGGCGGTGGAGGTTCGCTGACTTACTGGGAGGAAACTGAGACAGCAGACCTAATTCCACTGTCAGATATGACACAGGATTTAGGGTCAGGAGAAAAAAATATTCGAGGGATTTATTTAGGGGGCAAGTTATTAAGTGTCAATACTGCGGGAGAATTGTGTATTGATCACATGCCGCTAGCATTTGCGTTTGCTGAATACGATGGCAGAGACGTTGTTCTGAATCCAAGCGATTGGAATGCAATTGCAGATGGCGGGGAAATTACAGAGCTGCAATCACAATTAACCTATACATTAGAAGAGCCGAACAATTTCACGACACCACCTGCTGATGGCGGAACGCTGGAAGAGGACGATTAATCGCGAATGGCTCACACTTTATACAGAAACCCAATCAAGCCAGCGCGTGGTACTAAAGCCGCATTGCTTGCCAATACAAACAGATTGGAGCAATGGGAGTTTGTATATGCAACGGATGAAAATAAGCTTTATGTGTGGAATGGAACAAGCCTAATTCAGGCAGGCATGGTTGATTTGGAAGATGCAAATAATGTTGATACAAGTGTCATTGCTGATGGATCAGTCCTTGTATGGGATGCAACAAATAGTCAATGGGTAACACATACTGACACAACAACAACCGAGCTTGTTAATGGTGGAAATTTTTGACTAGGCCACTGGAAAGCTACATGCAGCCCTAGCCATGTTCTGCCCCAATGGCAAACGAAATTCGATTAAAGCGTCGTGCATCATCGGGGGCAACAGGTGCTCCGACTGCACTTAAAAATGCTGAGCCGGCATTTAATGAGGCGGACAAAGTTCTGTATTACGGCTTTGGCGATGACGGAAGCGGAGACAGTACCAGCATCATCAGTATTGGTGGCGAGGGTGCATTCTTAACCCTTAGCACTGCACAAACAGTCACTGGCGACAAAACATTTAGTGGCGCTGTTATTGCTCCAACTCGATCAGCAGGCGACAGCACAACAAATGTTGCAACAACAGCATTTGTTGATGGAGAAATCAACGCTTTAAGTCAAACAATCTCCGTCGCTGGTGACAGCGGTACTGGAACGGTTGACCTTAAGACTGAAACACTTGATATTGCAGGAGGGACAGCACTAACATCGAGCTTCGATAATGCATCGAACACTCTAGAAATTGGCCTAGATAACACGGCAGTTACAGCAGCAGCCTACGGTTCAGCAAGTGCAGTATCAACATTTACAGTTGACAGTCAGGGACGGCTAACGGCGGCTGGCGTTACAACTATTGACGTACCGCATACACAAATCAATGATTTTGATGCAGGGGTACGGACAAACCGTTTAGACCAGATGGCAGCGCCGACAGCGGCGGTGTCAATG
>CEPM01014039.1_pt1 | contig 11381 bp, 7 predicted proteins | sample 530371 | NCBI WGS metagenome assembly CEPM01 (sample SAMEA2620004, study PRJEB7988) | marine metagenome | biome: marine biome (ENVO:00000447); feature: surface water layer (ENVO:00002042); material: "saline water (ENVO:00002010), including plankton (ENVO:xxxxxxxx)" | depth 5 m
GGTTTGCCAGCAGAATACGTGGGGCGACCACTACAATAGTCTGTGGCGTGGTAGCAGCAGTCAGACGACGAGCAGCATCCTTGATCATGATAATAGTCTTGCCACCACCAGTGGGGACAATGACTTGACCATAAGCATTGTTCTCAAGAGCAGCAAGAGCACGCTGCTGGTGAGGACGAAGGGTGAGCATCGATTGCCTTGCTGACTACCCTGTAATTATAGCAGAAAACCGCCCGTAGTGGGCGGTCTGTGCCAGTTATTCCAGTGGTTCTGGGTGTGGTTCTCTCAGTCCGTTGAGTCCGTCGTTTCCTCCAGCAAACAGTCCATTACTAAAAATAGCGTATTGAATGAAATAATCAGCATCGTCTGGTTTAACCCCTGGTAGGTTATCTGTACAGAATGCTTTTGCTGATGCTTCATCTGTATACTCCACGAAGGTGAACTCGTTATACAATAACTTATCAAAGATAGCAGGGTTCTCAGACTGCATATTCAAATAATATGCTGAATAAACCTCGTTTGCTTTGGTGGCATCATCAATACCATCAGGACCAACAGTTCTCAACAGTACAATAGTTGATTGTGTTGCCTCTGTGTAGTGTCTCAACCACTCTACAAAGTTTCTTGTGGTGACGTACATAATATTACTCCGTAATGTTCAAGTTTTCAATGACAGCACCAGTTAGTCCTTCATTCAGGCTATACTGATTAATCTTATCCCAGATCTGTTTTGCTAGTGGAATACCACCATCCTCTTCTATTTTTTTAGCAGCAATAGCAGCTTTCTTAACGTCACCAGCGATCTCTTTAGTAGCAAATTCTCCTGTATCAATAACATCGAACTTGAAGTGAGCAGGGACAGATAGATACTCAGTCTCATGATCTGGGTCTAGTTCATGATAGGCAAATGGATCAATAGGCCAGTTATATTCTTCATCCCAGATCAGATAGTCTAGCATATCTTCAAAATCTTCGGGAGTTTTAATATTTTCACGTAGATATGTTCTATAAGCACTCCACAATGCTAGTTCGCCAGTAAATGTTTCTGTAGCATCTGATAGTTGTGTCCAATCAGAAGCACGAAGCAGTTTGCTTAATGTCGATTTCTTTACCTCATCAGTTTTAATGAGATATTCTTGTCTAGTAGCAATATCAATGATTGCTTTCGACTTCACAACCTCAGCATCAGTTTGTTGTACTGCTAGTGCTGCCTTGAGAATATCAAATAGTTCTTTTACTTGACCATCAGTAAGATCATTTTTCTCATATCTCATCCATTTTGAGGTTTTTGTTTTAAAGTTAAATTTCAACTTTTCTTTCTCAAAGATATGATCACCATTCTCAAAAACCGAGAAACTTACGATCCTGTCGTTTTCATTGGACCACTCATCTGGTAGATTGTTATGAAGGTTGGTATTAACTGTGGGATCCAACTTAGTGGCATGATAAGTCCACTCATTATTTTGCTTTACACGTACAACCATTAGACGATGCAAAGCGTCCCATTCTAGAATAGGTTTCCTTTCTTCGGGTGGTAAGATTTTCTCAAATTGAAAATCGTCTGGATTGAACGCCATTTCTATTAGAATACCTTTTTACTATTTAGAACGCTTTGATCATCCACTTAGTCCACGTATATGGTGTGACTAGTGGAACATCATCTTGTGGAGCAAATTCAGGAACAGGAATTAACTGCTTAGTTTGTTGTAGTGTGAATGTTCCAGGTAGAACCTGAAGACCTACATCTAGAGCAGAGAACTCAAGATCAACAGAAGTATTGGCACCACCAGAGAAATTTTGTAGACCTGGGCTTTGTGTACCACCAGTTTCATTGTTACCATATCCATAGATAGGTGACGCCTCAGTGCCATCATAAGCAGACAACGAAACATAGTGATTATGCTTCAATTTGTTTTCTGGATTGTAAGAACTGACAGTGATCTCTTTATCTGGAATATCAACTGTAGTCAAGAACTTACGAGCATTAGTTCCACCAAAAGCACCAGTTTGTCCAGTGAATGGAGAATCATCTAGGTCAATATAAGAATTGATTTCATTGTATACAGAAGATGTGATACCAGACTGTTGGATAGTAACTGTGCCATATCCATCAGCGTCATCAATACCTTGATAACCTGGGTTAGTACCATTGCCCCAGTTAGATGTGTTTCCATTGTGCCATCCACTATCATCACAACCGATAGATCCAGGTAGTTTGGAATCATCTAGATCATAATCTTCGAGAGCATAACCCCAGAGGTTGAATGAGAATGTACCAGAAGATGTAAACGTAGCGTTAGTGCTAGAACCGATGTTCTGAGCATTAGGTGGTACAACATCAATACCATAACCACCAGTGCCACCCCAGTTAACTTTACCTTTGAATTTACCTGGGTCAGATACACCAGAGACCAAATCATGGAAGTGTAGTGGTACGTCGTAAATCTTCTCGGGATCTAGACCAACAGTACATGTTGTCTTACCAGATGTAAAGAATTCAATTAGTCCAGTTACATCACTATAACCAGTGGTAGTTACCTGAGCAATACCAAAGAATTCAGAATTCTGTGCTGGTTGTCCAGTAGCAGGAGTTTCTACTTGTTCTAGTTCATCAACACCAGGATCACCAATAGTATCTACAAACCACATACCACCAAATGCTCCAGGTTCTTCATTACCAGGAGAACCTGATTGCTTAGTTGGTTGATAAGATGGTACTAGACCAGGAGAAGCAGCAGCAAGACCATCAATAACACCTGTACCCTTAACATATCTGTTTCTGTAGTCAGGAACTCTAAAGTATGTGTCTCCACCAACTACTTTAGCACCGTAATCATATCCAAGAACATCAAACAACAATGGATATTCTTCAGGATTATAATATTGTCCATCACAGTATACCCAACTTGGGAATCTAGAGTTTGGTTTACCATCTAGTGTACCCCAGAAATCAGACTCAGTACCATCTTGGAACACGGGCATGATAGCACCAACAGGTAGACCATCAAACTTAGTATTGATTCTAATCTGATTACCACTAAATGTGTTACCAATATACTTACATGGTGTGATAGAACTATACCACTGACTGTTAATAGGATCTTGTACAGCAGCAGGAGTTTGAACAGAGAAACCTGCTGTGAAAGATCCAGCAGTCACAAATGTTGTTCTAGTAAATCCACCAATACCAGATGAAAGTAACTGTACTTGGAACTGATCACCGTTCGATACGTTTGCCTGAGATCCGATTGTATAAGCATTAAATGATCCACCATTAAGAGAGATTAGTGCTCCATTTGTAGCATACAATCCAATGGTAATACCTGTTGCTAGACCACTAATAGTAACAGTTTCAGCTGCTGTAGTTAATACATCAGGACCACTAGCAAGCTGTGTAGCAAAAGCAAAGTCATCAGGATCTGTACCAAACTGACCAGCAGTTGTAACACTCCAAGTTCTCTCGTAGAATCCAGCAGTTGATGTAGCAAGACCAATCTTGGTATTAAATACTCTCTGTTCACCAATAACATCACTAGTTGTATACTTTAGAGCAAGCGTATCAAAATTTGTTACTTGAGTTTGTGTAACACCATCTCCGAGATCTACACCATTCTTGATGATATTTGCTAGTTCAGTGTTTGGACCTTGGTCACCAGGACCCGATTCAATAATAAAATCAACAGTGGTAGAAAGACCCTGAACTAGATTAGTGTTACTAGTATATTCTGTAAGTAGATCAGCAGGATTGACAGACAACCAAGAATAACCATTTGGTGTACTATCTGGTTCAGCAGCTGTAGTAACATTCCAATCAACAGGATCTCCAGTACCAACAGTAACTTCTGTCGTTACAGTATCAGCAAAGTCAGTAGATGACAGGATTCTAACACGGAATTGCTGACCATTTGTAATCTGAGCACCAGTAGAACCAGCAACAAATGCATTTCCTTCTACACTTACTTCAGCACCATTAGAAGCAGTAACATTTACAGATGTAGTAATACCAGAAATAACAATTTCTTCACTTGTCACGTATATATTAGTATCAACACCATCTACATCTTCGAGGAAGAATGGGTTTGGTTCTGAATCTGGTGGTGATCCTGTGTTAATATCAAAGTTAGCAGTAACATCACCAACAGTTACAGCAGTTGTATATGTCGTAAAGAATTGATTACCAGTAGTTGCTTGAACCTGAATATACTGATTGTTGAAAACAGTTTCACCTGCTGATTCCCATGCCCCACAACTAGAAGGATTTGAACTAGTACAGACTCTTACAGCAGATGTAAATCCAGGAGAGTTAGTTGTTACTGGAACTCCACCAGTAATACCAGTAATTTGTTCAATATTGGACGTGTATGTTGTTTGTATAGTGGCACCATCAACCGTATCAAACGAGAATTGATTAGGAGTAATATCTTGCTGAGAATACTCAAGGTAAACAGCACCTTCTTCACCACAAGCAGCACCTTGTCCAGTAACTTGTGCTGCTGATAGTGGAGTACAATAGGTAGTATTGTAGTAAGCACCACCACCGTTACCACCAGTGGCGTCTAGATCATCAGATTGTAGAGTGGTGCCATTTTCGGTGTAACTAGTAATTAGTGTACCAGCGGATCCGTCATATCCACCGCCACCACCACCAGGACCACCGCCCTGACCAGTTCTATCTGGAGCATCATCACCAGGAAGATTTAGGTTGACAGTAGTAGTTTGAACTGTGCCATTGGTGTTGTAGTTACCATATTGAATTTCTAATGGCGTGGCAGTATCATTACCAGCACCACCGCCGCCACCGCCGCCACCAGCAAGAGCTAGAAGTGTATTGTCGGACAGTGTAATAGCAGAGGCACCACCGCCTCCGCCGCCTCCACCTGAAGCATCGTTAGGACCAGAGTTACCACCGTCGCCACCATAACAATAACCGAAACCACCAGTTCCGCCACCAGATCCAATTACATAATCACTACCATCATCACCAGCATCTGCTGGATAAATTCTCAATTTATAGTCAGGTTGTCCAAAGTTATTAGTTGGCCAAGCAGCTACTGGTATATTAAGTCGTACTCTTAGGATATTACCAGATCCACCAGGACCACCCGTACTATTTGGTACATCACCACCACCATATCCACCACCAGCACCAACTAGTGTTAGGAAAAATTCGTCGGCAGCAAAAGCGGGGATGGTAAACTCAGTGTAGTTGGTAAATCCAGCACCAAAGTATTCTTCAGTAATGAAGTCACCCAAGATATTAAACTGTCTGGTGTATACTCTAAACGTATCAATTATAGCATCGCCAGCATTAACATCAGCAGTATTACCAATTCTATATGATAGTTGTGCTAGACCACCAGATCCTGTGGAAGCATTCTGTCTTACAAATAATGTGTAGTTTGTTGGTAGAATTGTGACACTAGATCCCCAGTTAACTTGATCAACACTAAGAGATCCAATACCGCCAGTGATTGACGCTGTAGTAGCAGCATCCAAACCATCAATCTTTACCTGGGCAATTTGTTCTACACCAGGATCAGATAGGAAAACAGGAGTAGCATGGAATGGATAAGGAACTGTTCTCTCATCTCTTGTAATAAGAGTGATTGAATGTGTAGTTTCTGTTTTTGTTGGTGATGATGGACCACCAGTAGGGTTACCAATAGATGGGTTACCATCTGGAGGACCTTGTAGTCTGACAGTAGCAGTTACACTATTCTCATATGTACCATCAGCTCGTACTTTGAGATTGATGACATCACCATCCTCAATTGTTAGTTGTTGTACCCAGTTGCCAGTATTATTTTTCCTAATAAAACCAGCAGTACCATCAATCAAGGCAGTCATCTTGACACCTTGACCATTCAACTGTGCTACCAAGTTCTGAGCAGTAGTTGGACTGAGGTTTGCTAGATTAAAGAATGGTGCCTCTAGATTATCATATGTACCACTAGAATATTCTGTGCCAAGACCACTAATAGTGACATCAGCAAAATACATGAAGTCTGGTTCTGCTCTATTGTGTGTAGTATCAGCAGATACTAGAACTTTTTCATATTCAATAATAGTTAGAGAGCATGTATTGCCACCAGAACCACTAATAGTTACATTGTCACCGATGCTATATCCATATCCAGGATCACTAATGACTAGTTGATCAAATCCAAGAGTGGTTACCTGAACTTGCATGCTGTTGCCATTACCACCAGAAACAGCATAATCTGTGTTAAAAGAAAATCCACTAGCTGGTGGAGTAGTTCCGTCCTGTACTTTTAATTTTACACCATAAGTGAAGATAGGAGCAATATCAGCAGGATCTGGGTATCTATCTACTTCAGTCCAGTTCTGCCAGTTATCATCTACATCTCCAAGAGTTTGTGTTACTTGATAAGAACCAGATCCATATGTACCAGCAGTAGTATTCTCATAACTGTTACCACCTCTAGTGTAAGTATCACCACCAGTAGCAAATACAGTTACAGTGCCAGTTCTCTTTTGAGTATAATTAGGACCATTTTTAATTCTTGTATATAAGGTATCACCAAGGACTAACTGAGCACCAATACTTTGAGACCAATTAGTATCATCAGCAGAAATATCTACACCGCCTGTAGATGTTGCTTTGAGTACAACATCACCATCAATACCAGTGATATCAATGTCTTCATAAAAATAATCAGGACCACTATCAGCAGGAATCTTGGAGTCTACTTGATCATCAAACTGAAATTGATTGATGTTTTGATCCTGTGCTCTAGTAGTGATACCCCAGCTTCTAGTAAATGATGTAGATGGTTGACCAATATTAGTACCAAATGTTTCATCACCAACACTGAATGTTACGAAAGTGCTAGTAACATACCAGTCAGGGACAGTTACTCTTAACTGTACTTTATCTCCTGGTTGTAGACCACCAGTGCCATTACTAACATTAGCATTGATAGAAGTTCTCCAGGAATCAAAAGCACCATTCCTATAGATTCTAAACTGTGCTGTTGAGTTATTTGTATTATTATTCTTAGGACCGTTAGATACAGCAGTAATGCTAGCAGGAATAGGAATCTCGAAGTCTGCTAAATCAACTACCTGTGAATAATATGTTGTATTTCTTTGAAAAGTATTTGTAGAACCACTACTGCTGCTGCCATTAAAAGCACCAGTAAATCCTTGCTGATCCTGAAAACTAAACGTCTGTGGTAGTGCATCAGGAATCTTAGTACCAAACGTGACACCATCAGGGTCAGATCCAGTACCAATTTTCACATTGACAGTAACCTGGGTATTCCAGGTACTTGGAGTTGGATATCGTACCTGTACTTTATCCCCAGGATTTACGTTTACAGGACTACTGCTAAATGGCATGGATTGCTACTCTATCACGTGCTATTTCTATTTGTTATTTAGGTCAGACTGCCTAACATCAATCCAAGGACCACCATTGATTCTTACTTGAATCGGTTTGTCTGCTGTGATCTCCTGGGTTTGATCTCCCTCAACTTCAAAGATTCTAGATTTGTAATGTGATGAACTTGGATCAAGGTCATATACCACGGGAAATTTTTTCATAATGTGCTCCAATAATGATTAGCAATGTTCTGAAATAGAGCATCTTCACCAGAAATATCATCACCCTGTGAAAAATGCTGCTCGTAAGAATTTACAGAGACAGTCTCGCCGTCTACCACAGTGGTAACAACTTTTCTGACACCAACTTGCTTTAGTAAAGGTCTAACTTCAATAGCATCAACAACCTCTGTTCTTTCTAGAGCCATCTTAAATTTCTCTTATGTTTTGCCATTCTCCACTATTTATGCTGACCTGTACATCTGGATCATTAGTTTTGATCTCTTGAGGAATTTCAATATCATCAACATCAATTTTAGCACTAACAGAAAATTCTAAAGGATTGTTTGTAACCAAGTCAATGTCTTCATAAGGGAATGTATTGAGATTATCAGAATAGTCAAAATCTTCCTGGACTCTAGGTGCTCTAGTTTGGAAAGACACAAAAATATTTCCACTAGGTGTGGAGACACTCACTACTTTAGTATTAGTATTACCAAAGGTATCAGTAGAAGATACACCAGTCATATCAGTATTGAATGGTAATGTAGTAGTTCTTAATTGAACTGTTTGTCCATTACTAAAATTGACAGAACCACCAAAAGAATTATTCAAACCAACAAAGTTATTATCACCAGAAGTAGAAATTGTCGTTGGCATGTCAACACCAGAAAGTGTGCCAATATTAACAGTAGTCTGAGTATTAGGTTCTAGATTAATGAATGATGTGGTCCAAGTATTTGTTGGTGTATTATCATTTCGGGCAGAGACAGTAATATTGCTGCTCGATGATCCACCGTTGTTACTAACAGTGAGAGTATAACTTCTGGTAGCTGGACTCGTACCATTAGCATTAGACTGTGGTAAGTTATTAATGTTTAAACTACCACTAGAAGCGACATTAAAAGTCTCACCAGCACTACTAGTAATTGTAGCACTACTACTGCCAATACTACTAGAGTTCCAAGATAATGTAGTGCTGTATTGAGGAATAGCATTACCACTATTCTGTGGGTTTGGACTAGCACTAAAAGAATTGATAGATGGAGGTGGTGGTGGATCATATCCATACCAATCTAATGCTACACCATAAGGACCAGCACCAGAGTTTACTGATGTAGCAGAAATAGTATATGTTCCTGGGGAAAAATATCCTGGTGTAGTTCTAGATGACTGACCACCAAATCCACCCATATTGAATTGAAAGGCACCATTAATACGGACATCACCGTAGTCATCAACAGCAGTCCAAAACTTTTGTTTACCGTAGTTATTGAACGTGATGGTCCAGTTGTATTGTCTAGTAGTATTATATACTCCTGGTTCAGATCCACCTATATTATAGGTGTTCATGAAACTAGACCAGTTTGGATCGTTATGTTGGGGACCACCAGTAGATCTACTAGTCCAAGAAAAATCGTTTGTCATTAGATACTCCTAGCGTTCTGCCACGAACCATTGTTGATTCTCACCTGAGCATTACCATTGGATACTTTAATCTCTTGAGCAATCTCAATATCATTAGCAGTAATTTTTGCTGTGGTAGCGTGCTCGTTTGGATTGTTACTGATCAAGTCAATGTCTTCGTAGGGATAGTTACCAACATTATCAGCGTAATCAAAATCTTCTTTGATTCTAGGTGCTTTCGTGGTAAAAGTTACATCAAATGATCCAGAAGGAGTAGTAACTGTTACTGTCTTACTATTTGTATTACCAAATGTAGCATTACTACCAACACCAGACATACTAGTATTGAATGGTTTTGTAGTAGTTCTCAACTGTAGTGTCTCGTTATTGTTAAAGTTTATACTACCACTAAAAGAACCATTTCTACCAACAGCGTTACCACTACCACTACAAGTAATAGTAGTTGGCATATCTACACACTGAACTGTGCCAAGATTCACCACAACTTGTGTACTTGGTTCCAGATTTGTAAATGATTTAGTAAACTGACCATTCTTTGGTTGGTTGTCATTCTTAATTTTAGCAGTCTTGGTTTTAGTTACACTACCACCAGGACCTGATGCCGTAATCGTATAATCTTTTTCTTTTGGACTGGTTCCACAACCATTTGATTGTAATCCAGTATTTACATTTTTACTACCACTAGTACCTACAGAACCAACACCTTGATTTATACTAACATTATCAGCATACTGTGTGTTCCAAGTAATAGTTACCTTTGAATCTGGATTGCCATCAGTATTAAAATTATTACCTACACTATATGAGGTGATTGAGGGAGCATGGTAGTCCCATATAATTCTAGCACCACCTTTAGCACCAGATCCAGCACTACCACCATCATTACCTGCTCCACCACCACCATAGTCACCACCAGATCGTCCTCCAGAGCAACCACTTGAGTTTCCATTTAGATTAGTTCCTCTACCACCCTTACCACTGCCACAGTGTCCAGAGTCTCCACTTTTATTTCCTGCTCCACCACCATCTTGTCCTTTATCGTCATCATCTCCATCCTGACCATCATTAGTGATGTCACCAGAGTCAGAATATCCACCACCACCGCCGCCAGAGTCATCCTTACCAGTTTTTCCACCAGTAGCACGAACGTTTATGACGTTACCAGGACCACCTTTAATTTCTGATGTACTACCATCATTGCCATCGTCACAACTAGGTGATGAACCACCAGATCCTACTTTAATTGATAGTGTTTGACCAGCAGAAAAATTTCTAGTGGATTCGGCATAGGCACCACCACCGCCGCCACCACCTTCATCGTCTCCGTCACAGTCTCTATATCCAGAAGCTCCACCACCGATGCATCTGGCAGTGACACTTTTGGTAGCAAATGGTGCTGTCCAACTATAATTTCCAGGGTTAGTGTAACTATTTGTAGGCACTTTAAATACTCCTTACGTTCTGCCAAGATCCTCCATTAATACTTATCTGAGCATCTGGTTGATCTACCTTTACTTCCATAGGAATTTCAATATCATTAGCAGTAATTTGTGCTGATGCTTGGTGTTCAGTAGGAGTATTAGTGATTAAATCAATATCTTCATAAGGATAGTTACCAACATTATTAGCAAAATCAAAGTCTTCGTTAATTCTAGGTGCTTTTGTACCTATAGTAATATTTGCTGATCCACCTGGGTATGAAATAGTGACTGTCTTAGTGTTTTCTTTGCCGTAAATACCAGTTTCTCCGCTAACATCCGTATTGAACGGCAATGTAGTAGTTCTCAACTGTACTATTTCGCCATTGTTAAACAATTGACTACCAGAAAAAGATCCATTCTTACCAATAAAGTTACTACCAGAAGTAGAAACTTGTGTAGGCATATCTATACCAGAAATAGTTCCTAGATTTACTGTAACCTGAGTGCTAGGTTCTAAATTAGTAAATGATGTGTTCCAACCGTTGTTTAAAGTGTTATCATTTTTAGCATTGACAGTAACCTGTCCAGTAGTGCTGCCACTATCATTACTTACTGTAATATAATATGTTCTAGATGCTGGACTACTACCATTAGCATTAGATTGTGGTAGGTTGGTAATATTGTAATTACCATTTAATGATACATTACCAAAATTTTCACCAGCAGAACTAGTGAGGACAGCACTAACACCATAATTAGTATTCCATGATATTGTAGTATTATAAGCAGGTGATCCACCCGTACTGTATTGATTTTGTGGACTTGCTGAAATACTAGTGACTTGTGGTAGTGCTTCATCCCATAGAACTTGAACATAACCATTCATAGCTGTCTGGTTATAAGCAGCTCCACCAGCATTAGCGTAGTTAATATTATATGCGGATCCGCCTTTGCCGCCACCGCCGCCGC
>CEPM01009440.1_pt1 | contig 11373 bp, 17 predicted proteins | sample 530371 | NCBI WGS metagenome assembly CEPM01 (sample SAMEA2620004, study PRJEB7988) | marine metagenome | biome: marine biome (ENVO:00000447); feature: surface water layer (ENVO:00002042); material: "saline water (ENVO:00002010), including plankton (ENVO:xxxxxxxx)" | depth 5 m
GATTATCTTCTTGGTGTAGGTACTTGGTCTGCCAATATTTATGCTCATGACATTGATGATGCACGGCACCAGATCCTAAAGAACTTTCCATTCAAAAGGTCTAATGGAAAAATGGTCTATAGAGTTATTATCTCTTGTCGTAAAATCTACTACTGAATCTAATGGATCAATCTAAATACATACCACCACCGTCTCAGAAAAACCGTGGTGGTCATGGTCCTGTTATGACAGTGGGCAACAAACGCCCATGGAAAACTAAAGATCGTTTAAGATCTAAATCCAAATCAAATCTAACCATTTTACACACACTTAAAGATGAGTAACCCTCAGAAATATCTAATTGAACCTATAACTGGTGTTGATCAAAGCATGGTCGAGTCACTTGCTAAAATACTTGAGGTCATGCCTCACCAGGTTATAGAAACTGCTCTGCATGAATGGCTTGAAGCTAACTTCATGCGTATCAATTCACTACATCGCAATGCACAACAGATTCATGACGAACTCAATCCCAAACGAAAGACTCAAATGGAACAAAGTAATACAAATTAAATCTCCATTTTATTTAAATCAAAAGAAACATCCAGAATGGAAAGGTGACAGGGTTCAATTTAATATTAGGATTCCAAAGGAAATGAAAGAACGTCTTAATGAAGCAAGAGGTACAACACCTATTGGTGATTACCTCATAATGATTATTGAAAACCATTTCAACTCAAACTCATGACACGCAAACGCAGCCTTATCAACTTCCGCAAAACAATCTTCGGAATTGAAATCACAGAGAATGGTGTACAATCTTTCGGTAAATCTGTAAAGATTGGTCCTATCCAATTCTCTGGTAACATCGGACGTTCAGGTATCCTTGGCTCTGTTGCAATACCTGGAACTGGTATCAGCAAACGCAGAATCAAACTGGCTGACCTGCCAGACTTCAACACACCTGATCTACCTGAACACAACAGTAAACCCGACATGTGGTCTGACAACGAATGACGTATGTGCCCAAGGAGCTAGTCCCAGAAGATGCTGAAATCTTTAAAGGTCCCAAAGGAGGAACTTACTTCTTTCGCAATGGTAAACGTGTTTACATTCTCAAAGAAAGGGCACCAAGGCGACGTTCATTTAATCCAAGGAAAGGTAAGTTTACTGAGTGGTTAGATAATCAACTCATGTAATGTTAAGAAATAGTAAAGCCCCCTGCACCCCCGCAGGGACCACCAAGAATACTTATATACCTTTAAGTAAATACTTTTATCTAGGCATTGTGTCCCCAACATGTAAGTCCTAGACTTCTGTTGTTCATTTAACCTCATCTCATGCTCAAGTACAACGATCCATCTATCCATGACACCATTGAACGCATAGAAGTTTATGCAGGTGGTTTTGGCGCAGCTCTTATGACTGCTTTCAGGATTGCTGATCCAGATAACAAGCAGCGAATTATTGAAGCTTTCCCAGAACTATTTGAATCGCATGGTCCTAACAGTGTCTTTGCTTCCAAAGAAACATCTGTTAGTTCTATGGGCTATGCCATGGTTAAACATCTCACTATACGTAAGTAATTATGTCTATTATCAACATCATTAATCTTGAAGAAGATCTAGTTACTTATGAATCAATTCATTACATTGTCACTGCACTGGTTGAAGACAAACTTCTTACCAAGCCTGCTGTCTATCACCCAGCAGATGTGGCTTCGCCTGAAGAATATGGCCCTGGTGTTTGCTCAGCAGGGTTTGAAGTTCTGTTTGGCGACGATCCTCCGCCAACCCTGGGCAGTCCTGTAGATCTTCTTAATTACATTCAAGATCTAGATCTTGATTGGCAACTAGACGAAGACGACTAACATTATGGGCAGTAGTAAGAGACGAACTACGTAAGTCCCATTTTTTCATTCCACATTATTTCATTCAACATCATGCATTTCAATCTTCCTGATCAGCTTGCACTTGAAGTAGCAAGCTATGACAAAACACGTAAAAGACTAGCGGCTGCTATGGCAGCAGAAGATAAAGCTATGGGTAAGAAGAAACAAACTTATCCCAATGGCAGACCATCTAATATGTTTCCTACTGACATTGTTAATGACCGTACCTGGTCTGAAGTTGTAGATGTTATTAATGCACGAACATCTAAAGAGAAGTGTCATCTCTTAACTAGGCCTGTGCTTGGAGAAGACCCCAAACCATTTGCAGTTGTTTATTTTATTAGGCAATTATGGGTTGCTTGTTGGTTACCCAGGCGTAAAGATGACGGCTATATCTACGGGATTACTATTGCATTTAGAGACACTAAAGCTGCACGCAATCAATGTACTGAAAGATATTTTTTATGTCCAAATCATCTTGGCAAAAGTATGTTTGATCATACAGGAAAAGAAGAAGACATGCTTCCACGTATCAAAGATGGTCGTTCATATTGGTATCGCAAGTCAATCTTTTTTACCAAAGATGAACTTGTTGATGGATACACAGGTAACTACTGGAAAAGTGTGACATCAAACCACGATGTTCGTACGTATGGTAACACTTATCAGATGAGTAAAACTATTCGTAGCTGGGAACAAGAATTAATTAAAGGTATACCAACATTTATTGGTGGCTCTGATCATACATATTTTGCACGCATGAATCCTGCTAACTGCAAGTTTGAAAAAATAATGAGTGAATATTATTCACGACCAAAATGGCACCCTCATGATACAGATTATGTACATGATTTAGATACAATCATAAATACATTACGTCGGCGCTTTCGTGATCATTGCATGAGTGACTTTTTTGAAGCTAAATGGTTTAGATCTCTAGTTGCAAAAGCAATGGCTAATACCTATTCCATTCATGAAAAACAAACATCAAGCATGCAATACAATCGAGAAGCACTAATACAACCATATGCAGAGCTGTATCAATTTATTGAAACAGTAAATGATATCAAATCTATCTATAAAAATATAGATCTTAATCTTATACATTCCAGATATGATTTATTAAAAAGACTAAACATGCCTGGTGTTCATAGTGACACAGGTAATGCCTGGATTCGTGAAAACTTACCCGTTGAATCGTTTATTAATATGTTCCAAAGTTATTACGACAGAGAAATTAAAGAAGATACTTATCGCACACCAGATAATAAGACTGGATATATTCTCATATACATGCATCTTTATCGTGACACTTACCAGATGTTAACTCAATGCATTGCTGGTCAACGCACTGATAATCTCAAGCCAAAACGTTGGCGTTTACAAGACTGGCATGATCATCTCATGGCAGAATCCTGGAAGCTTCACAATCCTAATGTTGATTTACCACAGAAGTTATTTCCTGAACCAATACAAGTACGTAAGTATGTTGACCTAACCTGGGATGATTGTTTTGATATGCTTCCAGAAGAAGAACAAGAACTTGAATTAGAAACAAAGATTAGTTTCTTCCAGCCTAAAGACACACACCAACTCGCAGCCTGGGGTCGAGCTGTACGTAACTGTGTTGGTGGTGGCCATGGTTATGCAGAAGGTGTTAAGAAGATGAAACATCTGATTGTTCTTGCAATGGTTGACAACAAGCCAAGATACACAGTGCAACTCACTGTTGACAATGGCATTATGAATGTTAATCAAATTGCAGATATAGGTAACCGCAGGCTTGACGATATTGAACGTGATGATGTTCAAGAAGCTTTTAGTTATGCGTTGCAAAAACGTACGCAACAGTTAAACTGATCGCACCAACCTAGGCAGCCGAGTGACATTCTTGTCGCGGCTAGGCGTAAGTCCTACATCACCGGGAGTGTGGCGGAATTGGTAGACGCATCAGACTTAAAATCTGTGGACTGTTACAGTCGTGCGAGTTCAAGTCTCGCCACTCCTACCAAACACTTAGTATTCATTACTAATTTCATTTTTCAATGCAAGACAATGTGTCACTCATCTGGGCTACACAAGAAGCTGAGCCTCTCATTGTAGAAATGGCCCGCGTTAGTGCTCCAGCTAATGCAAAGAATGTTTCTACAGGTCCTAAATTATTAAAGTATCTTATTAAACATAAACACTGGTCACCATTTCAAATGGCATCAATGTGCGTAGAGATACGTACAACCAGGGCAATCAGTCCACAGATCTTGCGCCATTCATCATTTGGTTTCCAAGAATTCTCACAACGCTATGCAAACAACAACACTATTGGTAGACCTGAGTTACCACATCTCAGAGCACAAGATCATAAGAACAGACAAAACAGCACTGATGATTTGCAACAGAAGTTAGGCAAGCCAAAGCTTGCTGACTACTACAGACGAATAGCAATTATGTATGAAGATGCTGAACATCTTTATCAAGAATTGTTGTCTGATGGTGTAGCAAAAGAATCAGCTAGGTTTGTATTACCTTTGTCTGCTCCCACAAAATTATTTATGTGCGGAACACTTAGGTCATGGCTCCATTACATAGATTTGCGTACTGCCAATGGTACGCAACAAGAACACAAAGAGATTGCTGAGCAATGCAAGGCTATCTTTCAAGAACAATTCCCTATTATTTCGGAGGCAATGTGGCACGTCCAACAGTCAAATTAATTTGTTCCTATTGTGGAACAAAATTTGAACGTGAAAGAAAACGCGAAGAGTATCGTATTACGCACAGACATGCAGGTCCTTATTGCAGCAAAAGCTGTGCTTCTAAAAGCAAAGGAGTTTATGATCGTGCTTCTGGTAAAAACAATCCAAACTCTATTCTTACAGAGGATGATGTTAGAAAAATACGTAGGCAACTTAAATATGGTGTGCCAGTTAAAAACATAATGATGCTTACTGGTATGTCTGAAAATTGTATTCGTTCAATTCAACATAGAAAAACATGGAAACATATAGAAGATTATGTCGCTTGAATTAGAAGATGCTCTTGATCTTATCTACAAAGGTCAAACTAATGTAGCTATCATGGCAAAAAAAGTAGGCGTCTCACTAGATGAAATGAAACGCCTATTTAATTTTTATGTAAGTCAACGTCCTATTGATCCAGACGTATGGCAAGCTGATGTAGAACCAAGCTGGCCGTGGGCTTAATTACTTAAGTCGTTCACGTTCTAATTTTGCTTGGAACTGTTCACGTTCCTTTTTATTTTCATCCCTTGAAACCCAAACTGAATGGATCGAATTCAATGTCGGGTTAGTACGAATGTACTTAACACCTCGATAGGTCAGTGTCTTGGTAGACATAATGTCCTCCGCTAAACCCAGGTCCCGTTCCTTACCTGGTGAATTGCGCCCCAATGGGGTGAACGTCCTTTCATTATAGTCCTGGGCAGCCCTAGTGGTGTAAGTCCTAGACTTAACTCAAACTAACTTAACTCAACTCATGCACACACTAAAACTTTCCAAAGGTAATGCCAAACTTGGTAAACGTTTAATCTTTTCATTACCAGCTGGATATACTTGTCCTAATGCTGGCCATTGCAAAACATTTGCAGATAGAGTCACAGGTACAATTTCAGACTTACCAATGGCAGCTAATGCCAGTGGTCCTGAATACAGATGTTTTGCTGCAATGTCTGAGGCACGTAGTAAAAATTGTCGTGATGCACGTTGGTACAACTGGGATATTCTTAAAGAATTATTGTATAGTCCAGACGTAAGAGATCCTCAAGGTGCAATAGAAGATACAATTGCTTATGCAATATGGAAACATAATAACAAGAAGTTTATATACGATCTCTTTCGTATTCATGAATCAGGTGATTTCTGGTCTGAAATTTATTTCAAAGCATGGCTTGAAGTTGCAAGACAACATCCAAAGATTAAATTCTATGCCTACACCAAACAACTTCAGTACTGGCTCAACAATCAAGATGCTGTTCCTTCTAACTTTTTTCTCACTGCTTCAGCTGGTGGGAATCTCGACCCTTTATTAAATAAATATAGACATATTTTTAAACGAATTGCTTATGTAGTTTATACAGAACAAGAAGCAAAAGATATGGGATTAGAAATTGATCATGACGATAGCCATTGTTTTGGTGATAAACCTTTTGCATTACTAGTTCACAGTGTTCAACGGAAAGGTTCTGATGCATCTAAAGCATTAAGTGAGCGTAAACGTCAGGGTTCTTGGACAGGATATAGCAAATAATGAGTTGCATAATTGTGCAGGACAGATAGTATCTATGTGTTCTGCACTTATTTTATGGCTTACTTAATTGCTACTTATATAAAAGGAATACCTCATGCCATTACTCCCAACCCTGATGCCAACCGTTTTGAATTGATTCCTATTGTAAAAGACTCCCATGTTTCAAAAGCATTTTGTTCTCCTAACAAAACAGGTGCTATGAGTATACTTAATTGGATTAATGACAATGACAAAAAGCTTGCCTCAAAAGATCTCTCTGTTCAACCTGAAGCCAAATTCTTCAGCTGAAAAATGGTATGTTTTTGATATAGAAACTAACGGACTTTATGATGATGTTAACGAGATCTTCTGCATCGTTATCTACGATGTCACGCGACAACAAACTATTACTTACGGGCCTGACTCTATTGATGGTGCTATTGATGCTCTCAACGGCGCTGATGTACTTATCGGTCATAACATAATCTTCTACGACATACCAGTATTACAAAAATTAAAACCATCTTTTGTTTTAAACAAACAACATGTCATCGACACACTCATTTGCACACGACTCATCTGGCCGAAAGAAAAGTTACTCGAATCGGATACAACTTCATACACACGTGTGCCAGGTGGACTCAAAGGGTCGGCTTCACTCAAAGCTTGGGGTCATAGGTTATCCGACTACAAGATTGAGTTTAAAGATTTCTCGTCTTTTTCTGAAGACATGTTGTCCTATTGTGTACAAGACGTCAATGTCACAACCAAGCTCTTTGAGCACATCCAAAAACAAACAGTTGCATCAAGTGCCCTTGAGTTGGAACATACCTTTGCATCCTGTATTGAAAGACAAATTAGATCAGGCTTTCCTTTTGATATTGATGCAGCTCTTAATTTTGTGGATGAACTTGAATGCAAAAAACAAATATTAGAAAAAGAATTAGTTGATTTATTTCCTCCTGTTGAACATGAAGAATGGTTTACTCCTAAAGTAAACAATGCTTCTCGTGGTTATGTAAAAGGTCAACCGTTTTGTAAGAAACGTATTGAAGTCTTTAATCCTGGTTCACGTCAACAAATCGTAGAACGTTTAAAGAAAAAGTATAACTGGATTCCTGAAACCAAAACTGAAAAAGGAAATCCAGTTCTTAACGATGATGTCTTAGAAAAACTTCCATACCCAGAAGCTAAACCTTTAGCTGAATACATGCTACTCAAAAAAAGATTAGGCCAAATCAAAGATGGAAACAATGCATGGATCAAACTTGTATCTCCTGACGGTTATATTCACGGTGACGTCATTACTAATGGCTGTATTACTGGGCGTTGTAGCCATCGTAATCCAAATACAGCGCAGATTCCAGCAGCTTATAGCCCATATGGAAAAGAATGTCGTTCTTTATTTCATGCTCCTGATGATTGGATCCTTATCGGTTCTGATGCTAAAGCTTTAGAACTACGTTGTCTTGCTGGCTATTTAGCATTCTGGGATAAAGGTGAATATGGACAAATGGTTACTGATGATGCAGTTGATATTCATACATACAATCAAGAAAAGTTTGGTGTTGAGACACGAGACATAAGCAAACGACTTCTTTATGCAGTTCTTTATGGTGCTGGATTTTTAAAAGCAGGTAGCATTGTAGATCCTGATGAAAAAGATCCTGATGTTCTTAAACAACTAGGTAAAACTGCTATCAACTCTTTTATGACAGGGGTTCCAGCTTTACAAAAACTTAAAAATAAATTAGCAGAAAACTTAGTTGCTCGTGGTTACTTATTAGGTTTAGATCGACGACCTTTGTATTGTCGTTCTGATTTCAAGGCTTTAAATGTTTTATTACAATCTTGTGGTGCAATTTTAATGAAGCAAGTTGTAGTTAATATCCATAAAAACTTAAACAATGCTTGTTTTGTTTACGGTCAGGACTGGCAGCAACATGGAATGATCCATGATGAAATCCAATTAAGTTGTAGGCCAGGACTTGAAGATGAAATTATTCGTTTAGTCCTATCAGCTTTTCCAATGGCTGGTGAAACATTTAACTTTCAATGTAAGATTGAAGGCGATGCCAAAACTGGATACACTTGGTACGATACGCATTGATTACTGGGCATTCTTAGAATGTAAGTCCCAGATTTCTGATCCAACTTTAAACTCATGAATCAAGTATTCGTTTGTGCTCAAGCTACAGAAGCTCCAAAAACAATTCATGTAGAAGTGAATTCTTCTAGGACAGCACTCAAGGTAAAAGTACAATTACCTCCTATTAGTGTTAACAAAGCACCAACAGAAGTGTACTATCACATCTTTCAAGATCAAGAACGTTGGCGTTCATTGATTCAAGAAGGTACTTGTTTGTTTATTCATGGTGCCAAACTTCATCATGATTTAGAAGCACGTGAACACTCTATTCACGGTGGTATTCCTGCAATTGTTGATGATTCTTTTCCTATTTACAACTCAGTTATTTTAACGGGTCGTATTGCAAAAGATCCTGATCAAACTAATCCAATGACATTTAAAACTACAGAAAGTGGTTTAATGATTGCCAATATGAGCATGACTGTAAGTAAAGGAAAAGCATCAGCTGATCTTTTTAATTTTACTTCTATGAACAAACTCAACGATGCTTTTAGACCTGCAGAACTTTTAGTTAATCTTTGTAAAAAAGGAACTGGTATTACTATTCAAGGTCAGTTAATTACTGATAGTTGGTTTGATCACAATATAAAACAGCAAAGGTATAACACTAAAATTCAAATGAAACAAATGACATTGGCTCCCAAAACAGAGTTAACGTCTAACACAATCAAACCAACAACAACAATAGCTACTGATACTCAGCCTAAATCACTTTGGGGTGGGCGTACTGCTGAATCAGATCCAGTAGAACCATCTGTTCCTGAACTTGTAAAGCCTATGGCCATTGCAGAACCTTGGGGTGAATCAACCAATGGTTTACCTTCATTACCTGATAATGATTCAGACAGTTCAAAGGAACCATTCTGAGCTAAGCTACCACCATCTAGGCAGTCATTTACGACGTAAGACCTAGGTATTCACACTAGTCCGACGGACATGACTCCAACAAAAACAGCAACAAAGTCTACAGCGATCAGCTTGTTTCCAGAAACATCATCGATCACTGTTCAAAAAGCACCTAAACAACGTTCACTCGATTCTTTTTTACATCTCACACAACCAGAATTTGTAGGTGCTGCTCCATCTCCAGGACAAATCATTGCTCTCAACAAGCCAAATGATCGTGCTCACTCACGCGATGCTGGTGGTTTGTTTATTAAGCAAGAAGATCTAATCAAGTGTGCTTGGAAAGCATCTGCTTCTGATCTTGAACCTGCATCTTTTATTCAACCTTACAATCAAAAGTTTGGTGGTAATGATGAACCAAATGCAGGAATTCTTTTTACTAAACCAAGATTTCAAATTGTATTTGAAACCGCTGGTCTACTTGAAAAGAATGTAGTAGATGAAAAGACTGGTGCTAACAAAGCAGTTATCATTGGTTCATTTAATCCTGCAGATAATCAATCTGATCCAGGTAGAGTTAATATGCTGTGGGATCTTTACAACGAAAATAAAAAAGATCACACCATTCGTACTTGGTACTATGTATATTTCATGAGTGGTTATGGTCAACGTTGTCACGATCTTCCTTTGATTCTTAGTATCAAAGGTGCAGTGGGTGCATCTTTCCGCGATCAGTTAAAAGCATTTAGAGATGACGTCGGCTCTGCACTTGCAGCTGCTACAAAAACTCCGAAGCGTCCTGCTAACTATGACGCATTTGCTCAATACATTTTCCAACCTCACCTTGAGTTGAAAGATGTAGGTCAGGGTAACAATCAGTCAACAGCAGTTACTGCTTTTGATTATGAGCGTCCTCTGTATGACCAAGGACAAGAAGCTGCCCAAGTTTCTTTAGACAGTCATATTATTCCTGACGATCTAATGGAACGCACTAAAGAAGAACGTCAAGATGAATATGCAATTGGAATGATGAGTCGTTACACAGACGGCAATAGTTTCATCAACATTGCAGATGGTGTACAGATTACACCTCTGGGAATCATGCCTCCCATGATGTCTGAATCTTCTAATAATGTTTTAGAAAGTTCTATCCCAGACAAGATGCTTGCATCTGCTCGTGATTCATTCGGAGCTGACTCTAAGTTCTGATTCCATACGGTCTAGTGAATCCTTTACTAGACCTTTAATCACACACTGACGGGTCGCAGCTAGCTTGACAAGCATAGTTGCGATCTGTTTTAATTCATACACTGAGTTGCATTCCTCGATGTAACGGTCCATCTTGACCTTCCAGAATTCTTCTTCTGGGCTCGATTCAAAACTCAGCATTTCATTCAATTTTATTCTTCATTCTACTCATGACTACAACAATTGAACAATTAAATTCAGGCCAACAAGTTATATATTCTCGATCAAATATACGCAGAGCTTATCCAAACTTTGATGATACAGATATATCAGGGATGTATTTAAACCCTGATGATCTTGTAGTTGTTTACAACGATGGAACAGAGAAAGAATTTGATACACATCCTATCAAAGAGGCTTTCAAAGACTTTCGTTCTCGTTGTCCTGACTTCTTTGCTTACCTTGGTCCAGATCTAAAAGGTCCCAGCTTCTGGCGTAACAATTGTTATGTCTTATACAAAGGTTGGAACTATCAATTCCAAGGTTCTTATCGTTTACCTCAAGCAATCATGCAACAAAAATGGGGAGACAAGCTTCAGTTAATACAAAATGAAGAAGGCATGAAAGCTTTTTTAGGCAATCCTGATTACAACTTCGGTTACTTAATTGCACCTGATGGTGTGCGTTTACCAGCTCCTCCTTTGTCTATTGATGACTCTGATGAGATTGCAAAAGAACCTGACTTATCTCCTTATTGTTCTTGTGGTTCTTTTGTTCAACAAAAACAAATACTAAAAGAAATTCAAGAAGAGATACCAGGTTATGAACCTATGTGTAAACATCTTGCTTGGATTAATCGTTATCGAGAGTTTCTTTCCAAACGATCAGCTTTAATCAATTCCAAACCAGGGATGATTGAAAAAGCTACAGCCTGGTCATATGCTCCTCCGGCACCAGGAGAAGAGCTGGGTCAGCTGCAAATCCTGTACACCAAAGCAGGTAAGATGGCTCCTATTAACAAATGGCGTATCTACAACAAAGACATCCATTACAGCCAGCATGATGCATGGAATCTATT
>CEPM01010442.1_pt1 | contig 11283 bp, 11 predicted proteins | sample 530371 | NCBI WGS metagenome assembly CEPM01 (sample SAMEA2620004, study PRJEB7988) | marine metagenome | biome: marine biome (ENVO:00000447); feature: surface water layer (ENVO:00002042); material: "saline water (ENVO:00002010), including plankton (ENVO:xxxxxxxx)" | depth 5 m
ATATATCCTTCACAAGAAAAAGAATTGGACATAAAAGATCTAAGGGGGCAATATGACGAATTGGCAAAATATTTAGAAAAAATACCCGACGATAAACATATAATAATCTGCCCTGGAAATCACGACACGATGGTTAGATTAGAAGAACCACAACCTAAAATGTATGAATATGCTGAAAAGATAGCAGAACTTCCAAATGTTACAATGGTCACAAACCCATCATACACCAATATCCATTCATTTGATAATTATTCGGGTCAAGATGTTTTAATGTATCATGGTTATTCTTTTGATAACTTGATAGATCAAGTCGAAGGATTGAGAATTTCAGGCGGCTATGATTCTGCTGACGAAATCCACAAATTTTTACTTAAACGAAGACACTTATCTCCAACACATAATTTGAATTTAACCTTACCGATAAAAAAAGACCCAATGGTCATAGATAAAATACCTGATATCATGGTTACCGGACACATACACAAAGCTAAAATAGGATCATATAAATCCACAATATCGATTTCAGGAAGTTGTTGGCAATCCATAACACCATTTCAAGAAAAAATGGGACATAAACCAGATCCCGGAATGATCCCGATCACAAACTTAAAAACTCGAAAAAGTAAAATGCTATCTTTCAAATAAATTTATATTTATTCAAAAATAATATAGAAAATGATTGATTTAGCTTATTTCATAATAACAATTTTATTTTTACAAATTGGATCAAAAACCATCCAAGAATTAAATCCGGATTTTCTAAATGTAATCACATCAAATTCTAGTTTTGATCAAATTATATTTACATTAATCATTATTTATTTACTTTATTTAAGACTAAATAAATTAAATTTGATAAATGGTCTATTCAACATAACTATTTTTTATTCAATATATATATTATTTTTAAATTTCTTTCCAAATATTCAAGCAATATTATTATCTTTTTTAATTATGTTATATTATAAAAAAAATAATTCAATAATTTATCATAATTTAATTATCACTTTGGCAGCCTTAGGAGTCGGTTTATTCTTCGGTAGCCTATTTAGGCCACTCGATGTCCTTATTTTTGCAGCTCTCTTTTGTATCTACGATGTATATGCCGTATACAAAACAAAATATATGATAAAAATGTTCAATCAATTTTCTAAAAATAATGCATTTTTTGCAACAGCATTCCCAAAAAAATTATTATCAAATAAATTTTTTATCGTCGGTTCCGGAGATTTAATTTTTCCAACCATAATAACAGTATCTTTTTCAAAATATATGCCCGAATACGTAATCACCTCAATAATTGGTTCAATAACTGGTTACTTATTCTTATATTATTTAATTAAAATTCAGAACTCAAAAAATCCTGTCCCTGCACTACCACCAATTATTTTTTGCGTAATATTATCTTTTTTAATTAAAATTATTTTCATCTAAAACCGATTTAATTTTATCTGCCTTTTTTTTACCTATCTTTTCTATTTTTTGCAATTCTTCTGAACTTGCCAAAAATATATTCTTAGGGGATTTAAAATATTTCAATAAATTCATTGCCAATTTTGGACCGACGCCCGGTAAACCTTCAACCAAATATTTTTGCTCGTCCTCAACCGTCCAAAATTTTCTACCAACTCGAAAAGAATCATTACCTTCTGATTTCTTATATTCCCGTCTTAATAAATTTTTAAGAATTTTTGCAGTTGATTCAATATCTTCTGAGTGAAAAATAGGTATATTATAATCTAAATTAAGAGATAATATCGAAGAAATTATTGCATTTTCACTAATATCTCTTAAATAATATATTTCAGAAATATCACCCTCTAGAATATAAAGAACTTTATCGAAATGATCTTTAAGATTTTTTGCCTGCGAAAATAATCGCCCATCAACTAAAGAACTCAAAAAATCAGAAATGGTTTTTCTTTCAACAACACAATCATCGGACAGTATAAAATCACCTAACTCCAATTGACTGAATTCAAAATTAACATCCAAATCAGACAATTCCTCAGAAATACCTGATTTCCTTTCTCTATTATCAACTATTATTTTCATCTTTTCAATAATTTATACATATTCTCCTCTTTACGTTTGGATACCCAATAATATTTTTCATCAATCGAATTTTCAGTCATCAACATATAAATTTTACCAATGTTCACTCTACCAATTCTACCTCTACGCTGAATACTCCGCAGTGCAGACGGAATACATTCAAAGAAAATACCTACGTCTGCGTCATCAACATGAATTCCCTCTTCAGAAACACTAGTAGCCACCAAAACATTAAATTCACCATCTTTAAATTCCTCCAAAACCTTTTTTTGATTTTTCTGAGTAAATCCTTTTCGTTGACCTGTAAATTTTTTAGCAACACCGATATTTGAAGAATTAATATATTCAACAATCTCATCGACCGAATTAGTATATTGACAAAATATTATTATTTTTTTATCAAAATCAATCAAATTTTTCAATTCATTCATTTTATTATTGTATTCTAAATTTTTTGATAATCGCTTTATTCGTATTAGTCTAAAATCTTCCATTATGCTTTTCGAAGACTTTGCACTCTCGGTACTCAATTTTTCTAATGCTTTCAAAAAAGAATTATTCGTTTGTGTTTCTAACATCTCCAATAAAAATAACAATTTAATTACTTTGGTATTAATTTTAATAAAATAATATAATTTTGAGTCGTCACTAACTTTTGAAAATAATCTTTTATTTAAACTTATTAATTCACCTTTGCTCATATATTCGTAATTTCGAACAACCAACCTATTTTTTTTCAAAATATTATAATCCTCTTTAATCATATCTGTTAACATTTTCTTAATTTCAATTTGAATTTTATTTAATTTAATTTTCTTAATTTCAATCTCTCTATCAGGCAAATACTCAGACATCTCACTGGAATCAACTATATGAAATTTTTCAATTTTTAATAGCGATCTTAATTCATCTAAACGTTCCTTATCTGTTGCAGGACTTGCACTCATTGCAAGAATTTGCGATTTATCTATACTTTCCATTAATTTTGCATATGCATAATTTCCGCTGGTTCTATGCGCTTCATCAAAAACAACTAACGAAAATTTTTCCGGATCAAAAAAATTTTTTTCTAAATCCGATACAACTGTTTGCGGAGTCGCAACAATTAAGTCAGACTCTAGCCAAATGTCCTTCCTAATTTCCGATTTTATCGTTCCATCAACTAAACCAATCAATTCCGAATTTTCAAAAAAATTATCAAAACTCTTCTTATGTTGCGCAACTAGCGGTTTTGTTGGTGCCATTACTAAGACCTTACCTGTACGCAATTTTATACCTGCTAGCGCCACAGCAATAATTGTCTTTCCTGCACCCGTAGGTAAAACAATAAATGAATTTTTATCAACAATCGCTCCAAGAGTTTTTTCTTGATAAGCCCTCAATTTAATTTTTTCTTTATTTAATTTTAACATTTTCTAGATATTTTTCAACTTTTTCTTTATGACCTGCACCTATTACAATAAGTATCTTAGATTCAGGAAATTTTGTATTTAATATCTTTATTTGCCGCTTCATATAATCGTCCCTATCTTTAACCAAACAAGAATAAATATTTGGAAAATCCGATTTAAATTCACTAATTAATTGCTTAATTATCTTATTATTTGGAACAGATTTTATATCAAATTTCGCAGTTCTTTTATTTGATTTAAATAAGAACGTAAACAGTTTTAATTTCTCCCTCAGCGGGACTTTTCGAGATAATTTGTTTAGCGTAATTCTGATATCTTGGTCAATTAATGCGATTTTAGCACCAGCTTTTTTACCATAAATTATTGCAGATTTCATATCATTACCTGCACGAGAACCAGTCCGTTTACCAATTATTTTTTGACTTATGGAACCAAATAACAAAAATAAAAACCCAAAAATTCCGATTTGCTTAATAATTTTAAAATTAAACTTCCTCTTTTTTGACTTACCAAACAAATTTCTGTAGCGATTTATATCTAGTTCAACTGCAACAATATCTGGTTTAAAGTCACTTATTGATTTTTTTATCTGATTTACGCTGTTTTTTGACACGTGGCTTGTACCAACTACTAAAAATCTTTCATCCATATACTATTTTGTAGAAATGTTTATATTTAAAAAAACTATTTCCTTTGTATGTTAATAACAAAAAATCTAAACAGCGTTCATGGCATCGACGTATATACTGATTCAGGAGAATATTTTGGAAAGATTGAAGAAGCAATTTTATTAAATAATAAAATCGATTCATGGAAAGTTAGAGCAACACCAAGATCATATTTATCCAAAGCAATGCCTTCTGCAAAAGGAGTAATTCTACCACATCATCATGTTAAAGCCATTGGCGATGTAATGTTAGTTTCCCGATCTGCAGCTCCATCTTTTATGGAAGATTAAGTCATTACGATTTATTTATAAGATTTTATTATAGTATTTTTTATGAATTTTGGTAATACCTCTGAGCTCAACGTACCTAAGAAAATTATAAATAAAATTATAGGTCAAACTCGGGCAGTAGATATCATTAACAAAGCATCAAAACAAAGACGACATGTTTTATTAATTGGATCTCCAGGTACAGGTAAGTCTATGCTTGGTAAGGCCCTTTCCGAATTGTTACCAAAATCGGCGCTTGAAGATGTTCTTGTTCTGAGCAATCATAAAGATCAAAATATGCCTTTGGTCCGAACTATGATTTCAGGAAGGGGATCCGAAATTTTATCAATGGCAAGACAGAATTCTGCAAAGAATCTAAAAAAGCAATCAATATTTTTCTTAATATTTTCAATACTTGCATTAATGTTTCCCTGGTGGATCAGATTAATTTATGGAGATATAATGGCAGCAGCATCAATGGTATCCGGAGTTATGTTCTTAGTTCTATATGGAATAGCAATTAATATGAATTCTAGAAGAAAGCAAAACAATGAACCAAAATTATTGATAGATAATAAATTAAAAATATCTTCACCTTATGTGGATGCTACTGGTGCACATGCAGGAGCATTGCTCGGCGATGTTAGACACGATCCTTTCCAATCCGGAGGTTTGGGAACTCCCGCACACTTGAGAGTTGAACCTGGAATGATACATAGAGCAAATAAAGGAGTTTTATTTATAGATGAAATCGCAACACTTGACTTACCCACTCAACAAGAATTACTTACTGCTATGCAAGAAAAAAAATCATCAATTACTGGTAAGTCGGATAAATCTGCCGGAGCAATGGTCAGAACTCAACCGGTTCCATGTGATTTTATTTTAGTTGCAGCAGGTAACTTGGATACTATTGAAAGAATGCATCCGGCATTACGATCCAGAATTCGAGGTTATGGTTATGAGGTATTTATGGATAAAGACATAGATGAAACAAAAGATAATGTCAAATTATATTATCAATTCATTGCACAAGAAATAAGAAAAGATGGAAAAATACCGCACATGTCAAAAAAAGCATGCGACGAAATAATTCGAATTGCAAAAAAAATGTCCGGTAAAAAAAATAAACTAACGTTGAGATTGCGAGAATTAGGAGGGCTGATCAGGGCAGCAGGCGATCTTGCCATTGAAGATAAATCCAAATTAATCGAATTTAAACATGTAACAGCCGCATCCAAAGATCCAAGAACTCTTGAAAATCAAATTGCGAACAAACATATAAAGAATATAACCGACTACCAAATCATTCGAAATTCTGGTTACGAAGTGGGTCGAGTTAATGGACTTGCAGTCATAGGCGACTCAGGAATAGTTCTACCAATTGAAAGTGAATTAACTCCGGGCGGGAAAAGAAAACAAATTATTGCAACAGGTAAATTGGGAACAATCGCAAAGGAAGCAATATCAAACGTATCCGCAATAATCTTAAAGAATTTTGGAAAAGACATTAATGAGAAATATGATGTATTCGTACAATTTATTCAAACTTACGAGGGCGTCGAAGGAGATTCAGCATCCGTATCCGTGGCAACCGCAATTATTTCCGCTTTAACTAAAAATCCAGTTGATCAAAGTTTTGCAATGACAGGTAGTTTATCTGTGCGAGGTGAAGTTCTTCCGGTGGGTGGCGTAACAAACAAAATTGAAGCTGCAATAGCTGCAGGATTAAAAGACGTTATTGTTCCATTGTCAAATAAAGAAGATATAGTTTTAGATAAAAAGCAATTGAAAAAGATAAATATACATTATGCTCAAAATATAGGAGACGTGCTTAAATTAGCATTAAAGAAAAAAATTAAATGGAAATAAAAATCAATGATTCAAAGATAGATAGAATAAAAAAAATTCTAGCTCATTCTGACTTTAAATCAGTCGAAGATTTTACAGATCACGCATTAGATTTGCTATTGTTTGCGGAAGAAAATAAAGATAAATTCAGAGACTTAGTTAGCAACTCTTAAAAATTTAGGAGAATTAAAATAACATGTTAGATATCAAATTATTTCGAGAAAATCCTGAACTTATTATTGAATCAGAGAAAAAAAGATTCAAAGATATTTCTAATGTTAATTCTGTAATCGAGTATGATAATAAATTCAGAAAAGAATTTTCTAAACTATCAAAACTTAGAAATTTAAGAAATGTTCACTCAAAAGAAATAAATCAATTACAAAAACAAAAAAAACCCTTCAAATCAAAAATTAAAGAAGTTCAAGAAATAAATAAAAAAATAAAGACTACTGAAGATAAGGTAAAAAAAATATTGGAAAAAAGAGATGCACACAGATACAAAGTAGGAAATATTTTGAATAAAAAGGTACCTGTTTCAAAAGACGAGTCCGGAAATAAAATTGAACGTACGTGGGGAAAACCAAAAAAATTCAAATTTAAACCAAAACACCAAGCGGATATAATTTTAGAAATAGACGGTGCAGATTTAGATAGAGCAGCAAAACATTCCGGAGCAAGATTTTACTATCTAAAAAATGAATTAGCAATTCTAAATATGTCAATTTTGAGATACGCAATTGACGAATTAGTAAGAGAAGGATTCACTCCAATGCAAACTCCAGTCTTTTTGAGACATAAACCTATGAGCGCAGCGGCAGAACTAGCAGATTTTGAGGAACAACTATATAAGATTGAAGGTGAAGATAATTATTTGATTGCGACATCTGAACAGACTCTAGCATCCTATCACATGAATGAAGTTCTTAACTGGAAAGAATTACCAATAAAATACACCGCACACTCGTTATGTTTCAGAAAGGAAGCCGGAAGTCACGGTAAAGACACAAAAGGAATTTTCAGAGTACATCAATTTGATAAAATTGAACAATTCATTTTTTCCAGACCAGAAGATAGTGAAAAATTACATGAAAAAATGATAGAAATAACCGAAAAAATATTCAAAGGCCTAGAGATACCATACCGAGTTGTCAATATTGCATCTGGAGAAATGAATGATAACGGATCACTTAAATATGATATAGAGGGTTGGTTTCCAGCACAGAATAAATATCGGGAATTATGTTCCGGTACAAATTGTACTGATTATCAAGCTAGAAAATTAAATGTAAAGTTTGACTCAAAAAAAGGAATAAGGGAGGTCCTTCATACTCTTAATTGTACTGCTCTTGCGTCTCAGAGAACAATTGCTTGTTTATTGGAGAACCATCAAAATAAAGACGGATCTATAACAATACCGAAGAAATTAGTTAAGTACACTGGATTCAAAAAAATAAACCCAAAATGAAAATTCTTGCATTTACAGATACTCACGGCAAAACTGAAAATATCGCTGAAATAAAGAAATTGGTTGAAAAAACTAAACCCGACTTATTGGTTTGTGCGGGCGATTTTACAAATTTTGGAAAAAGGGCAATTCAACAATTAAATAAATTTAATTTTAATCGAGATTTATTTTTTATACCCGGAAATCACGAGGAAGGAATAAAAATTAATAATTTAAACAAGAACTTTTCAAACATACATAAAACTACAAAAGAGTTTAACGGAGTGCTTTTTGTTGGTTGTGGCGGAGGTATATACGGAGACATCGAACTTAATTTAGAAGAATGTAGCGATAAATTAGAAAAAGAAATAAATTTATTCAAATCTAAAAACGAGAATGGAAAAATTATTTTCGTAACTCACCGACCACCAAAAAATACAAAGTTGGATTATATGAAAAAAATATCGACACATGTCGGAGCAGAGAATATATCTAAATTTATTAAAAAAAATTTAATTGACGTTGCAATATCCGGACATATACATGAAACTTCCGGAAAAATTGATAAATTAAATAAAACAAAATTATATAATCCTGGACCCAAGGGAAGACTAATAAGAGTTTAATGGAAATTATAATTGCTGAAAAACCTAGTGCTGCTAAAAAAATTTCAGAAGCATTGGGCGAATTTAAATCAAAAAAAATAGGCAAGATAAAATACTATATTTCGTCTGACGAAAAAAAAGTAATTTTGCCAGCAGTAGGTCACTTATTAACACTAAAAAAGAATGAACGATTTTATCCTGTTTTTGAACTAATTTGGTCACCATCTTACCAAGCATCTAAAAGTTCGTTATTCTCAAAGCCGTATTATAATTTAATAAAATCTTTTCAAAAAAAAGCAAAATCTGTAACTATTGCAACGGACTATGATACAGAAGGTGAAGTAATTGGATTAAATATTTTAAAACACATATTAAAAAAAGAAGATGCATACCGAATGAAATTTTCTTCAATGACGCTTTCAGAATTAAAAAAATCATATGAACAAAAAAATAATCAGATTAATTGGGCTCAGGCAAACGCAGGACTACTGAGACATTATTTAGATTGGTTTTATGGAGTAAATTTATCTCAAATTATATCAAAGTCTATATCTTCCAAATTAAATAGATACCAACCAATGAGCATAGGTAGAGTCCAAGGACCAATATTGGCCATATTATCCGAAAGAGAGATCGAGATAAAAAATTTTAAACCAGAATCTTTCCTTGAAATTTTTGCAAATTTATGGTTGAATAAAAATTCTATTAGAGCAATACACAAAGATGGGAAATTTTTTGATAAATTAAAAGCAAAAACCATTTATGATAAAATAAAAGATAAAGACGGAACCGTCTCGAACATAAGTAAAATAAAAAGAGAAATTTTACCACCAACACCATTTAATCTTACGGACCTACAACTGGAAGCATACAAACTTTTCAAATATACTCCTTCGATGACCTTAAAACTTGCTCAATCGCTTTATTCTTCAGGTTATATTTCCTATCCTAGAACATCTTCTCAAAAACTACCCAAGTCTCTCGGATATAATAAAATTTTCAATAAATTATCTAGAAATTCTAATTATTCGATGCTAATAAAACAAATCAAAAAAAAATTACCCAGACAGGGTTCAAAATCAGATCCGGCCCATCCGGCAATATACCCAACAGGAAATTTACCAAAAAAGATTAATTCGTATGAGTTAAAACTGTTCGATCTTATCGTAAGAAGGTTCATAGCCACATTTGGTGAAACGCTACAGCGAGAATCAACTAACGTTACTCTTGACATCGAATCAGAAAAGTTTAAGTTTACTGGATCAAGATTGACGATTCCAGGATGGTCAAAAATTTATGGAAAATATTATCTTCAAAAAGAATTAATTTTACCAAAATTAACTATCGGAGACGTAGTTAAACAAAACTCTTCAATAAGCGAAGGAGAGACTAAACCTTCTCCGAGATTCACTCCCGCTTCATTAATTAGAATTTTAGATAAGGAGGGAATTGGAACCAAAGCCACACGTTCATCAATTATAGAGATATTAGAAAATCGTAAATATATTTCGGGAAATCCAATCCGAGTTACAAAATTTGGTATGTCTGTTTATTATACTTTCAAAAAGTTTTGTCCAGAGATCATCTCGATTATATTGACTAAAAAACTTTCAGATTCAATGAATGATGTTTTAGAATCAAAAATAAATAAAGAAGTAGTTCTGTCTTCCGCACAAAATTCCGTCACTTCCTATTACGATAAACTAAAACAAAATTCAGAAAAAATAGGATCCATCCTTTCCGATTCATTCCAAATATCAAAATCCAAACTTACCGAATTATATCCTCACACTTGCGGTAAAATGCTTGTTATACGAAAATCAAAAAAGACTAAAAAGAGATTTATTGCATGCTCCGGATATCCCAATTGCAAATTTACGCTCCCTCTTCCCCAAAAAGGAACCATCTCCGTTGAAAAGAAAAAATGTAATAAATGTAAAAACACAATTTTAAGTACAGTAAATAGAAAAAAGAAATGGACATTCTGTCCCAATCCGGATTGTAAGAATAATGATGAAAATTCCAAATAGCGTTGATGAAGATTTAGAAAATATCTCTGAAGATGATTTAGTTTTCAAAAAAAATAATCCAGTCTTACGATATATCTCATTTTTCCTTATACTTATCGTAATTATTTATTACATGTTTTAATAAATAAAATCATATTTTTTTGTGCCAGAAGATTCAATAATATTTTTTGATGTAATTTCAAAATTCACTTTTTTCGGCGGAATGGATCTATGCTTTACTAATTTTAATTTTCTACCAGTTACATCGGTTCTCAATTGAATAATACATTTTGAAGTATATTTCATTAAATCTCCGCCAACCATTTTTATGTTTGAGCTATTTTCAAAATCCGCATAGACTTGATTTGTAAGCAAGATTGGTATTTTTTTATCATGAGAAATTTTTCTTAAAATGCTCAATTGCCTCGCAAGTTCTTTATTTACATCGTACGCCTCACGTTCACCTTTTTCTAGACGATATAACATTGAAATAGAATCTACCACAATTAAACCAATATCCTTTTCCTTTGAAACTTCTTCTAATTTGTTAAATATTTCTGATTGCTCAAAAAAACTATTTGGCGTACTTATAATTAAATTACTAATTCGTTTTTCGTGATCAGTAAATAATTGTTTTGCTCGATCTAATGAAAATCCGCCTTCCGTATCGATAAATATCACCTTTTTTTTATGTGCATTATACAATGCCGCCAATATTGCAATATTTGTCTTACCGCTTCCACTTGGACCGTAAATTGTTGTAGTTACCTCGGGCTCAAGGCCCCCTTCCAAAATATCATCAATAAGCTCAGAACCAGTACTAACTCGCATTTCAAAATATTTTTATAGTCATATTTAAGGTATTGTATATGTCACAATCAAGAAAATCTTATATGAAAGAGTATAATCAAAGACCCTACGTGAAGCGAAAAAAAGCAGATTATATGAGAAAAGTTCGTTCTAATGA
>CEPM01038197.1_pt1 | contig 11219 bp, 2 predicted proteins | sample 530371 | NCBI WGS metagenome assembly CEPM01 (sample SAMEA2620004, study PRJEB7988) | marine metagenome | biome: marine biome (ENVO:00000447); feature: surface water layer (ENVO:00002042); material: "saline water (ENVO:00002010), including plankton (ENVO:xxxxxxxx)" | depth 5 m
GTTACACCGACTTAGTGCGGGGTAATTTCGCTAACCTTAGAGAGGGGGCCTTCGGGTCCCCTCTTTTACTTTCTGACTTTCTCTATCGTTCTTCCAGCGAAGTACGCTCCAAACACGGTGAGCATCAAAATCTCCAGCAGGTTGATGTAGTTCTCTGGTGGCATGAACGCCTGATCGAGGCCGTCCCAAATCATAACCGTCATGAAGAATACGGTGAGAGCGATTAGGGTAACTGGCCTGATGTACTTAGCAAGTTTGACATCGCCCTTTGCGTCTGCCTCCCATCTTCTGGTCACCTGCTCTTGAGCGTTCATCTCTTCTTGCGCGGCTAGTCTTTCGAACTCCATCTTATCCTCTGCAGACAATCCAGGATCACCCGCGACCACGCGCTTTACGACACCCAAAACACCCTGATCTGGGAGCACGCCGCCGAGAGTGTCTGCCACATCAGGCAGTTTCTCAGCAACCCACTTACCGACCTTGGTGTCCTTGAACTTCTTATCTCTGCTCATACTTCTCTTGCATGATATCGAACAGGACCATGGTGTGATTCCTGAACTGCCCGTTGTTTATCTCGATAGCGCCGTTGAACCCCCCGTTCAGGTCGTTGAGAGCCTCCACCTTTTCGTAGTCGTCCATAGCATTATACTCCTCTGTAGCCATCAGCTTCTCTATCTCCATGTACCTCTCCTTACCCGATGCCTCCATCAATCTGTTGAGGTCGTTGGTGTTCAGGTATAAGGCCTCGGCCATGAACTCCTCGTCTTCAACCCAAGTGTAGTCAGCACTGACTTCTTCCAGCATTCTAAGGTGCTTTGACTTGATGTTGGGCACGTTGATCTTTCTTTTCTGTGCGTACCCAGGGGTGCCGCATGCCTGAGGTAAATCCTCCGTTTGTTCAAACAGCCTCCAAATTTCGTTGGACACTGCGTCAGCTTCACCTTGCCTAGCCTTGGTGATATCGAACAGCTGGTAGGCAATACCGTTCGTGCCTCTCGGTGTTTGCTCGATCTTCTCTCCCTTCCAGTTTCTTCTGACGGGGAGCTCTCCGAGTCCGAAAGTTCTAGACTTAATCGTGTACTCAAACTTCTTCAGGACTCTCTCTGCAAACCCCATGTCTTTCGTTATCCTACTGTCAGGAAGGTAATCTCTTTCTGCCCTGTAGAATGCAGTCATGGTGTTCGGGAGAACCGTTGCGGACATAGCTTGGAACGTAGTGCCCAGCCAGTTTTCCCAAGTCCTTTCATCTCCAGTAGAGATCACCTGTATGAAGTTGTTCATTCCCTGAACGAAGCTCTGGTCCATCATGTGAGCGATGGAACTAAAGGCCTGTATTCCGAATGCGTCCTGCACAACATGAGACGCCCACTTGTCTCCGCTGTAGTCTCTCTTCTTCAGTTCTCCTCTGTCAACACCCTTCACCACACTACCCATCACGGTACCGATGATTCCGAGCTTCATATACGACATAAAGTAGTCGTCCTCTTGTTTAGCTGTAGGCTCTCCGTTGATCCACCTGTTAAGGGCGCTTATATTGATGCTGTTCGGAGGGAACTGGTCGTAAGCCATGTTTCTCTCCTCGTCCTCATTCCACTCGATGGCACCAGAGATAAGACCCTCCCTGATCATCATGAGCGTAACCTGCGTAGCCATTCCGCCGATCATGGACTTAGCCAAGGTTTGTGATGCGCTACGAGCGTCACCATTTCTAAGCTCTGCCATCATCCTTGGGACAGCCACATAGGGTGTAGCGAACGTCAAGGTGTCGTACAAAATGTTTGCTGGCGTCCTCCTGTAAGGGATGTTAGACCTGATCAAGAATCTAGCTATGGCATTACCATCGGTCCCTGGAATCCAGTCGAAGAACCTGGCCGTCATCCTCTCCACAAACTTCACGAAGTCATCTGCCGTCCTCGACGCAATGGTCTCCTCTTGGTAGGTAAGCTTCTTTCCTTCAGCCTCTGCCATCTCCATGGCCTGCTTGGTCGGGAACTTCAAGAAGTTCTTCAGTGCTTCACCCTCAAGTCCCTGACTCTTACCTATTTGATATAGCTCAATGCCCTCGACATACCTTCTGAATGGAGTGTCACCGAGAGACAAGAATCGGAACATGATCTCAGCTGGAATACCGAGAGTGCCCTGCACAAACAGCTTAGCGCGAGTGTTCAGAGAAACCTTACCATCAGGGCCAAGCGGCAAGTCTCCCTTACCCATAGCGGACATAAGCGACCTGACTGGAGCAAAACCTCTAGCCATTCTCCACTCCGTCACATCAGCCTCCTGACCAGTTTTAATTTGATCGAGAGCCTCCATAAATCCTACTCCAAACCTTCTAATGCCATGCATGTAGGCATTGATGGAGTAGTTTCTCTTCATCGGGGAGTCGATCCCAAGGACATTTACCAGCCTCTCTATCGGGAGGGCCAATGCGTCCACAGCGACCTTACCTAAGGCGTTTACCATGTTCGCGCCAACGTTGGTTATCTGGGACATAGGGGTAAGAAGGTTACCCTGTATCAGCAATCCTCCGATCTGTCCCCATCCCCTTTCGATCACTGCGTTAGCGAATGTCTCCAGGTTTCTCTCAGCTTGCTTGTACTCCTTTGTCTTCTCTTTCAGCTCAGCTTCTACGTCCTCTCCAGCGATAGCACGCTTCATAAGCTCCTCGTGCTCTGCCCCCAGTCTGAATATCTCAGCCGCCATCTTTTGAAGCCTGGACTTCTGATCGTCCGACAGGGAGTTACCTCTCCTTTCAACCTCCTTCAGGATGATCATCTCAATACCTTTGGGGGTGCTGCCTCTGAGCTCCCTCAAGTGTCGAAGTATTCTACCAGCCGTGGTTCCCATGGCCGCAGCCTCCTCGATGAGATCTGGTATGGCGTCCATATCTCCGTTCGCCACAGCCCTGTTGATCATTTCAGCTGCAGCCAAAACGCCTAGATCGTCGTTGCGTTGAGACAGCCTACCAAGACCGTCATCAGTCATGATGTCGATTAGCTCCGCGTCTGTCTTGTTTCCAAGCTGCTGCTTGAGCTGCTTGAGTACCTGAGGCGTAAAGTAGTTGTTTGGATTGTTCAGGATGGTTTTTCTGGTCTCACCTTGGTATGTCCTAGATGCACGACCAGCCGTCTGCCTGAGCCTCAGCCTAACGCTTGCCCTCTTCTGGGCTTCCTCCATGTTGTCTACGACTTCGCTTTCGCTCATCGCAACCTGAGAGGCGATAGGCATGTTGTCGTATGCCTCCATCAAGTCCTCCTGATTGGCGAACTCTACCCCCATTCTACTGGAGTACGCAGCGAAACGCTTGATCGCTTTATCATACTTGGGACCTCTCTTGGTTCTCTTCTCCCTTTGAGCCTGAGTCTCTGTTCTGCCTTCAAAAAGAATAGGGTCATTGAAGTCGTAGTATTCAATGTTTCCTCTGAGGTAAACTGCGCTACCAATAATCGTGGCTTCGTCAGCAGACTTGATAGGCCTACCCGAAGCGTCCACAAACACGTTGTGCTTGAACGGATTAAAGAAAGCCTTCACCCCGTTGAAGTCTGTTTGCTTCAACTTGTCAGTGAGGAACTCCCCGTTGACACTAGCCATCGGGAACTTGTTTTCCTGGAAGGTGAGTATTTTTCTCCTTGCGTTCTGGTTGACATACAGAGTAGGGTTCTTAACCGTAACGGCGGCAGCGTACCTAAGCGCCTCCCCCGATGCGGTCTTGTCATGCATGGTCTGAACGGGAACCCCCGTGTTCTTCATTACGTTGAGGTTGAGCCTAACACCAACTTGTTGACCCTCAGATATTTGAGAGTCCTTAGCCATAATCCTTCTTGAAGTCGCGTCTGTACTCAGGGCTTCCATGACTGCCTCGTCATCAATCGTGAGATTGGGGCGCACCCTTGAAGCCTCGTCTAGGTTTCTCTGCCTGTACAGTGGAGATTCAGTGGCATCTCCGTTTGCCAACGGCGGAGTCAGTCTTGCTGACGCTCTGACCTCATCTTGAGGTAAGGCCTTTATAGAAGATGCGTATGTTTCATAAGCGTTAGTTAGAGCTTTACCCTTCAATATAGACGAGGTTGCAACCTGACTGTCAGCGAACAAAACCTGACCGAACTGAGCTGGAGTCAAGTCAAACTCCGCAGCAACCGTCTTAACGATTTCAGATATCTGTCTTAGCTCGTTAGCAAGCATTTTGTAGTCAGGATCAGTAGCTTCTTTGATCAGTCCTTCAAGCTTCTTCGTGACTTCGGTGTCATCTATCGTAGACAGATAGTCTCTAGCAATATCTATAGCAGCCCTGCCTGTCTGTCTTGCTCGTTCCGATGTGGGGTAAGTGGTGTATATTCTTCCGTATGATGAAGTATTGCTCTTTAAAGACCTTCTTCTTTTACCAAACTCACCCGTAGTTGGTAGGTTTTCGATAAGCCAACCAGCCAGATTCTCTATTCCATTCATCATTCTTTGCTCCATACCAGCACCGTGTTGGCGATCCATAAGCAAAGACATTGTGCTAATGACGTGGCTATCTACAGTGACAACGTCTGCCAAGCTTATCTCCTGACCAGCACTAAAACCAGGAACCCTAAGGTCGGGCATGCTCTGGTGTGCCAAGTTCAAGGCCCACGCTCCAAGCTTTGATGAGAACAACTCCTGAGCCATTACCACTCCAGATTTCTGTACCCTAGCCCCTTCGTAAGGAGAAAGTAGAAACTTCATCACAGACTCCCACATGACGTTTCCGTTGTCGTCAATGAAGTTTCCCCTAGACCCAGTTGCCTTCAGCAAAGCGTCCTTCACAACGTATGGGACCTGCTTGTTGTCGTACATGCTCAGGTCCCCGTATATCAAGTCGTTGAGTTTTTGAAACGAGTTTTTTGCGCCCAACAAGGTGTGGCCTGGAATGAGATTCTTTTTGTCAAAGCCAGGAAACTTTCCTCTCTTCTTCATAGAATCAATCATGCTCTGAGGAAGAATCAGGTGAGCTCCTCTTTTATCTCTGTCTTTGTTAGCCAGCTCAAGCATCTGCATAGCAACCTCGACGTTGGGGTTCGACCTGTTTTGAGCAGAAGTAAACGCCATGATAAAGTGCAGCCTCATCATGTTGTCCTGAAAAGAGCCTTGAAGCCTCCCATCGTCAATCATTTCCTGAACCCTACCAGACGCTGCTTCGTAGTAGTTCTCAAAAAACTTAGTTGGGTTCTCTCCGTTAAACACGTCCTTGATTACCTCAGAGGAGTTTCTACCCAGATAGAAGGCTCCAAGGTCTCTGAGCTTAAAGTGTGCTTTAGAGTGGAGGGCGCTCATGGAAGGGTCAAGAAAATCTGGCATGTTCATTATAGCCTCCCTAATCAGAATCTCCTCTTCCAGTTTGTTTTTGACTCTCCTTGGGTTCTTTCCAGTAAGAGCTTGTATCGCGTCCATTACCTTGGACCTTTTTTGTCTGAACCCATCTTCCCCGAACTCAGACATAAGCTCAAGCCTCAAGTAGTGAGAGGCCCTGGACACGTCATCCATGCCGCTTCTGACAAACTCCTTTCCCTTAGCTTTTGCCTCTTTTTCAATCAGCTCTTCCGTGTTCTGCTCAAACCTTCTAACCAAAGCAACCTCCCTCTTATATCTGTCTGAGTTAACCCTGTTGTTTCGCTCCATGACAGACATCTTGTGAAGAGTCCTTTTGATCTTATTCCGAATCCTAGCTGCAACTACAGGAGAGATAATCTTCTGAGACACAGCGTCTGAGAGCATGTCGTTAATCTGCTTTGATGACTCAACAGACGTTATGCGTGCGCTACTTCTGGACTTGTAGTTCTTGATTCTTTCAACGTCGATCGGGGTTCCGTCTGCAGTCTCGAATGAGAAGAAGTGCTGATCCTCTCCCATTTTGGTAGCCTTCTTCCACCAGTTTATGAAGTGCCATACATCGTTAAACTCCTTAGTGACCTCATCACTACCGATGTCCTTCTTAAACCCTATGTCGTACTTATAGAACGTCTCCTGCATCTTCACAGTGATCTTGCCGTTCTCGTTCGTCGGGATTCGCGTGGGGGATATTCTTTCTGATGCTCTCTGATCCCCAGATTCCTCGACATCGAACCTAAAGGTCTCGCCTCTTTCTTGGGCTGCAGAAAACTTCTTTCCAATCTCCAAGAGAGTGTCGACGCTGTCAATCTGGAACGTCTTACCCATAGCCCCGTACAGGTCGACAAGCATCTTGTTCAATGCGATTCTGAACTTGTCTACTTGGGAGAACTGGAATCTGTCTGCGTTAGCCGCGTATGCGGAAAGAAACTCAATGACAGTCTCCTCGAACACAGCCGCTTTCTCTTTCTGGGTATTGGCCTCTTGTCCGTACTGCGTCTTCTTCAGCCTAATCCTCTCTTTCAGTCCAAGACTGCCGTCATCAAGGTTTTCCTTTTCGGCAAGCTTCATGACCAGGTTCTCCATCCTGGAGGCCAACCTGGGGGACTTCATGTAAAGGTTGAAAAGGCTTGCACCTATAACGGAGTGCATGACCTCTTCTTGAAGTGTCTCCTTAAAGGACTTCTCCCTAAGCGCCCCCCTGAACTCTTCCCCCTCCAATCTGGCGTTATCTCTAATCGCCTGAGGGTTTATGTGTATCACCCTCTTGCCATCTGACTTAGTGAACAGGCCACCCCAAGAGCCAGCCTCGACAGCGTCTGCCGCATCTTGACTCTGGTAGATCCTGACCTCCACATTGTCTCCGAAGAGAGCCTTGACAAGCTTGGTAAGGTTGTTTATAGCTTTGGCTTCAGCTGCAGTCTCGACTCCGTTTTGTCCCGCAACTACAGCAGAGGACCCGTCTGAGTTTGTGCGAACTGTAACGTACCCATCCTCATCCGCGTTAATACTCTCCTTCTGCTCAGTCTGTCCTTCTTCCTGTACTGGGTTCTCCTGAATAGCAGCCTCGATGTCAGAGAAGTCCCTAGCGTTTTGCTTTGACCTCTCGGTGTACTCCTCCCCAGTAATGGCGTTTCCATCAGCATCCATGTACTGGTCAGAAGGAATAAACGAGAATGAGGTCTGGTTCCCTTCAGTGTCCTTGATGACCGAGAAAAAGTTGTCTGGGTTGGTCTCGTGATATACGGGCTTACCCTCAAACAGGTTAATCGACCCGTCAGCCTGCACAAGACCCGTCCTGTGAGCTACGCTCTCTTGACCAAATTTCTTGGCGAACTCAATGGAGTCTTCGATGGTCATGTCCTCTACAAGGAAGCTGTTCTCACCCGCATCGTACTTACCCACGATACGATGGATCTTCCCCTCATAACCCCTGCTCACAAGCCACCTCAGGGCCATCCTGTTGAACTGAGTGTTTTTACCCTCGCTAACGGTCTTTGCGTTAGGGTTTTCCGCAGTAAGCATGGCAAAGTCACCATCCCCATCGAGTATCTCTCTGACCCTCTCTGAAGAAAGAGAAGAGTTCTCCAGGTCCTGGATGGTGCCGTCCAACCACTCTTGAGTAAGTCGTGCCTCCCCTTCGATCTGAGTCTCTGCTTCTGACACAGACCCAAAGGCCTCCGCCGCAACTCCAGTCTTTTGTGAAAGCTCCTGCCTAATGTCTTCTTGCTGGTTCTGAAGGTCTGCAGCAACCTCTGGGTCTACGTCCTCTTGCTTTAGCTGCTCCTTTATCTCGTTGTGCTGCTCGATAAGAGCCTTCACCTCAGACCTCTTCTGCCTTGCCTGCTCTGCAACTTTAAATGCTTGATCAACAGCGTCAGAAGTAGTTTCTCCTCGCTGCATCTTGCTCATCATGTCGTCTGCTGCGGCCTCGACCTGAGCGACATCCAAGTCAAGCTGACTCATCTGCGCCTCTGCAGCAGCATCAAACTTGGTTTCGTTTTCCTGATCGGTCAGGGTGACGGTCTCAGCGGCCACGCTGTCCACCAGCTTTTGTCTCTCCTGAACAGCCTTGTTGAGTTCAGACTCAAGGTCTACGTTTGTGTCTGGAGTCTGGTTCTGATCAATCATGTTAGACATGGCATTGATCTCCTGATCCAACTTTTGAACGGCCTCAAACAACTGAGGGTGCCTCAGCTGAAGCATGTCGTAGAACCTAGCATTTGCCTCGGTCATACGGTGAGCCCTCAGTCTATTGCTGTCGGCCATCCGCTGATACCCCCTTTTTTCTGCTTCGTTGGTAGCTTCTTGAGCCTTGACCTCAAGCTCATCAGCCCTTCTCTCCAAGTTTCTTATATCCAGCGCGTTGGCGTTGGCCCTGCTTCTTGCTCCAGCCACAGAGTTACCGTGAGCAAAACCACCGCCCACAGCCATTGCACCTCCGAATCCTCCTAGGATAGACTGCTCAAACAGGCTAATCAGATTGAAGTCTGACTCCTGACCGAGTATCATGGGTTTTGCAATCAGCTCGTCAAAAGCGTAAGCAATACCTTCTTCTGCCGCCTCTGTTGTATAACCCATTCCAAGCCTCATGGAAGTGGCCCTGTATGTGTCTAGCAATGCGCGAGAATGAGCGAACCAAGAAGAGCTTCCTCTAAGTTGACCTGCATTGGATACCCCTCTGACGGCCTGAGGGTGAAGCCAGGATCTTCTTCCACTGTTAAGCACCTGCCTGCTAAGCCCCCTTCTTTCAAGCCTAGATATGTTCTCCAGCATCCACTTGGAACTACCCTTGGTGATTCCTTGCAGAACCCTGCCTCCAACAAACTCTATACCCATCGCGCTACCTGCGTAGGCAAGCCTAGAAAGACCTGTTGAGTTTGGATCAAGGGCGGCTTGAGAGTATGCTCCACCTCCACCTCCAGCTACTACAAGTCCAAGTCCCACTTGAGGCATTCCAGCCACAGTAGATCCTACTATTGCAGCGGTTTGAGGTATAACCTCTCCAATTCCTGTTCCGAGCTGCCAGAATCCAGCCCCCCAGTTTCCGTTTTTGAAGGCACCGATCATGCCTTCTTTGTCTCCTGTGAAAATAGTGGTGTTTCTCTCTCCAAAATCACCCGCCTCTGCTATGAGCCTGGCATTCCTGGCGGCTCTTTTACTGTCAGTAATATTGGCTACTTCGTTGACACCTCCAGCAACAATTTGAGCCGCTCCAACAAACAGGTCCCTTGTGGCAGCTCCCGCACTAAACAAAAAGTCTTGAACCCAGGGTTGCTCGTTAATCTTGTTGTCGTCATCGAGGTCGACATCAATACCGAACTCGTAGTACATTTTGTCAGTCAGATACTCTAGAGCATCTTCTGACATATCTGGGTGCTTTTCTTTTACGTAAGCTTTTACTTGATCTTTAAACTCCGTTTGAAGAAACTCGTTTGCTTTCGTTTGTACCCAGTGATTCCTTAGCTTAACTACTTCATCTACTCTAAAGTCAGCGTCGACGTACATCTGAGACTGACCCTCCATCCCTGTGAAAGGCATATTAACCAACATGGAGTTTCTTTCTGTGCTCCCGTGGTCTACATAAGTACTTCCAATCTGAAGATCACTCCTATTCTTTATCCTAGCAACCTCTTGTTGAAGCTCTCCGCTGTTAACTAGCTTGTCGAAAGTCTCAGGCATGACCTCGTTCAGCCTAGCCTCTGTCCAGTTCCAAATGTCATTTAGTACGACATTCTGTTCTAGACTCGTCTCAGCAAAGTAGTCTTCGTAATCAAGCCCAGTACGCTCCCTTGTGGTTATGTTCAAGGACGTCTCTCCTCTCTCCTGCTTTTTTCTAAATTCCTCCGCCTGCTCTATAACGGCTGGGTTGACGCCAATGGGTTCGTCGACTCGGTCCTCACTATTTTCTTCGACGACCTTGTCCATGGGGCCAATGGAGGTCTGAGTAGGGGCACCTTGGGGCACGATTGGATCAACCCCCATTCTTTGCCTGAGCTCGTCTAGCCCACGCATGTGGCTATCAAAATCAGACTCCCGTGTAGACGCCGAATTTCCGTCTACCGAGCTGGATCCAGTAGAAGGTCCAGGTGTTGAACCTTGTCCGCCCGACCCTGAATCTTTTTTTTTTAGTTCCATGTACGCGGCGAGGTCTCCCTCGGAAACCCCAGCCTGCTGCATGTTCAATACCTGAAGAATGTAGTCAGAGGATTTTCCCTGACTAATCATCTTGTCTACTACCTTAAAGTACTTTTCGTCCATGCCTCCAGTTGTAGAGGCAAATATAACAATTATTCGGCCAGCAGTCCAGCAGACCTAAGGGCTTCTGTACGCAATACTGAAGCTAATGCGCCGAACGCACCTTCACCATATATTTTGTTAAACTCCTCTGGCACAAGCACCCCCATCGGTATTCTGTCGCCCAAATCATTCATAAATGAAGACATGTCTGTGGGGTCCATATTAATATTACCATCCCTATCAATGGTGAATTTGACTTGCCTGTCACCGCTAAGGTTGACTACAAGTTCTGACTTGTCTACGTCAAACGACACTCCGACCAAGTCCCTTGGTTCTTGATTGTCTGGAGATATGTCTATCTTAACGTTTTCCCCTTCAAAGCCTCTGGTGCTGGTAGACCCTTCTGTAGTGAATGCAGAGCGTTTGTTCACCATCTTATTGATCTTCTCGTCTTCAAAGTTGTAACCCTGATCGCCCGAAGGTTGAGCCTGAACCTCTGGAGTTTGCCCATAGTTAGCCAGAGCCTCTTGGAGGTCCCCACTAAACTTGTCTCCAAAGTCGTCCACCATAGTCTGGTTTCTCTCAGCGTTCAGTCCTCTTTGCTGATCAACGAGAGACCTAATCCTGGACCTCTCTATATTATACTGCCTGAAGGCGTCCCCAAGGGGCGTATCTGGCTCGAACATATCCATGGATACGTCTCTAAGATTCAGCCCCATGTCTTGAGCAAAAGCCTGTACTTCTTCTGGCGTAGGTTCATAGGGGTTTGGGGGTCCGTCTGGGAACTGAGGCCCTCCGAACCCAATGGCTCTAAGCATGGCCTGCATTTCAGGATCAAACAGCATTTGAATCTCCTCCTCTGTAGGAGTCCTACCAAGGGCTTGTTCCAGCTGTGCCGTAGACTCTTCTATCGCTGATTTGTCTTCTTGAACAGCAGCCTCTGTAGTTTCCGCTTGCTCAGATACTTGAGAGGCTTCTTGCTTTTCTTCATCAGAAGGCTCCTGCTCGATGTTTTTTTGACTCCCTTCATCAGGGGTCTCGGCGAGATCCCCTTGCCTTTTAGCAGCTTCCTCCATGGCCTCTTTGATGTACAGCTCTTGAGCCGCAAGCCTGAGTCTTGGGTCGCCTTT
>CEPM01034768.1_pt1 | contig 11161 bp, 8 predicted proteins | sample 530371 | NCBI WGS metagenome assembly CEPM01 (sample SAMEA2620004, study PRJEB7988) | marine metagenome | biome: marine biome (ENVO:00000447); feature: surface water layer (ENVO:00002042); material: "saline water (ENVO:00002010), including plankton (ENVO:xxxxxxxx)" | depth 5 m
GACGATTGCGCTGTCTTCTGGACCTTCTATACGCAAGGCACCAGTCTGACCATCAGGTAGCATTCTCTCATAGATCTCTGATCTGGTGAGAGTGCCCTTGTACCACGTCCTAAATCTAGGATTATCCGACAGTTGTTGCTCCTCATTAGGAGTTGTCGGTTTGGCAATAGAAGTTGGATATTGTGATGCTGGTTTCATTATGGGCAATCAACGTAACGTCCAGTTCCAATCTTGGTAGAACCAATACTGGATAGTGCTGCAGTATCTAGACATGCTAGAGATGGTAATAGTTTAGCACCATAACCTCCACCACCTACGATAATAATCTCTGGGAATTTCTCATAGGTAGTTGTTTTGTCAAGTGGTCTTGCACCAATGACAAATCCAGTCTCTGGATCAATGATTGCTTCTGCAGCATCTTTAACACCATCAACATAGATGGTTGGTTCTGATGTATATCCAGCGCCTGGTCTCAATACTGTGTAACTATCAATGATGCATCTCTTGTTATTATCTCTCTGTAAGTTCTTCTTATATCCATATCCAGAAGATTTGATCCTGATCTCAGTCAAGAATCCATCTTTATCAAGGAGAGCAGTTCCTGTTGCACCAATACCCTCACCAACAATGAAGACATATGGTGCCTCTGCCCATGGTGAGCCAGGATTAGACACAGGGATATCAATGATACCACCATTTTCATCAGTGATGACATCTCCTGTATCTACAGTAGGTGGAACGAATGGTGCAATAACTGTGGAAGGATCATCACCAACACCCTCATCGAAGTCATCTTCATCTGATTCGGTAGTGATGACAACATCAACAAAAGCACCAGTTCCATTCACAGTGAATCTTAAGACTTCTGCATCTTCTACAACTCCATCTTCTTCTATACCGACAGTTGCAGATCCTTGATTGTTATTGATAACGCAACTACCATTTGTTAGTCCACCAATAATATCATCAGCAGTGATGCCATTACCAGTCAATGTGTAGTATAATCTGGTTCCATTATCAACATTTCTAGTGAAGATAGTATACTTGATGAACTCACCTTCTGGACATGTTGCTCTGTCAGCAGTGACACTGATCTGAGGATCTAGTCCAAGACCAGTGTTATCATCGATATTATCATCATTGTCATCTACTGGTGGAACTTCATCATCTCCAATAGTAATGAGATCTGTCTCTTCTGGAAGAATTGGTGGGAATGTCTCTTCTAGATCACTGATTGGATTTCTAGTTGGTCCTCTATATGGATCTCTAGATTCATTGATTATCTTCTCAGTGATAGTAACCGTGCCAATATTCTTCTTGAATCTAAGTTGAACGTCACTACCTTCCATTGGTGTGTTCTTTCTAATCAGAACCTTGAAGTCTTCATCTTGTTCACGCTCAATCGATGTGAGAGTTCTAATTTGAATATCTTTAAATGTTTCACCTGGCGCAAATCCAATGATATCATCGACAGGAATGTAGTCTAGGTTCTCTTCAGCAGTTCCTCTATACTTTAAGGTCTTTACCGTAACTGATGATGAGATCTCAGTAAATCCATTACGAGTAACCCTGAGACGTGCAATGTCTCCTTCATTTACCAAGACATCATCAATATCATATACAATTATCTTATCTTGTGTGACACCTTTGTTCTCGCCAGGTTCTGGTGTCTTAGGATCTGGAATAGTACCAGTAAATGATCCAAACTTAGGAACACCACCAGTGAATCCTATGGTAGTGATATCCAAACTCTTGCCCTTGAATGCATCACCACAAACATACTGAGTGTAGTCAGCACCAGTTGCTGGGAATAAGTTATCAATACTATCTAATAGGTCATCTAGGAAGTCACCCTCTTCTTTAGGTTTCTCTCCTCCGTTAGTACAGACCTGTTTAATTTCACTACATGTTCTGTCTGGTCCAGAACAACTAATACCTAGAAGATTTAGAACTTGGTTGATTGCTCCACCAAGGATATCTAAAGGTGCTGCGATTGCTCCTAGGATAGACTGTAGTGGACCTAGAACAGCGTTAAGCAATTCATTCATCAATGAATTGATCTTAGACATGATGCCGTTAACTAGTGCATCAACCTGACATGCAACAGACTGATAGATCTGTTGGATTAGACTCATTAAAACGTTAGTTAACCATGCCTCTAGACGATCTCCAAGATCAGCAATAGAGCAACCAAGGTTCTTTAACATGTTATTGAAGAACTCAGTAACAGGTGTCAAGGCATTACCAGTTTCTGAAGGGTGTAGTAATGCTTTGATAAGATCTTTTACTGCGTTAGTAAGTTTCTCAATAACAAATCCTTTTACTCTGGCAACAAACTCATTCACAACAGTCATTGCCTTATTGACATAACCTCTTGCGACACTGATGCCATCCATCAGAACACCACTTTGGGAATTTACAAGGTAAGTTCCAACGTTACCACCATTACTTTGTACAGCATTAAGAAACTCTCCCATGATGTTTGTCATCTGGGACATCATATCTTCTTCGTCGCATTTTTCTGCCTTGCCTTGGCACCAGTCCTCTGACTGTGGTGTACCATTCTTTAATGGTGCAATCTTTGCTGCTGGAACAGTTACCCTAGGGTTATCGTCTCCATCTTTTGTACCATCAGACAGTCCACCAGTAGAAGTATTCTTATCTGTTCCTTTCTGTGTTGGTGGACCGTCCTTTTGTGCATTAAGTTGTCCTACCGCAGTAACAAATGGTTTTGTTTCAGGTGTTCTCTCTACAAAGACCTTTGTTGCGCCAGGAGTTTGTCCAATAGAACCCATGATAATGGGTTTTTGTTTTTCGGTATCAATATAGAAACCCATCACCCAACAACCAATTTCTAGTTGTGGGTGTGCTCCTCCACCATTGCCAGGAATGAATGGCACATTCACAGGCATCATCACACTTGCCCATGGCAAATCGTCGGTCCCAAGGATCTCTGGATCGCCAGGATGATCCCCAACAATCCTTACCTTGAACCTGTAACCACCTTTGTTGTTTTTCTCATCAGCAGCGGTTCCTTCAATTTGACCAACCCACCAGTGGAAACCATCTTGTCCAATGCGCTGAGTTGGTATCAAGTTAGATAATACCTGATCCATATCAATTAATCATCGTAGACTAAACACTCAGGTTCAGATGGGTTTTGGTCGCAGTAGAGTTCGAGTGCAGTAGGATCGTGGTGATCTCCTGCTTCAATCTCTTTTTTATGGTGCTCAACATACTCTTCTAGATCGTGCAGTTCCTCCTCAATGTGACGACGCTGCTGGGGAGAAGTCATAGGATTCTGTAGAATCTCCTTATCCTTCTCAATATGCTTTTCGATGCTTTCCATAGGATAATTACCTCCGTGTTTTTATTTAGTACCGTGATTTGAATCTAGATCACCATAGGAATCTCTCATAAGTCTAAGTGTAGTAACGAATCTACCATTAGTTGACTCGGTTGAGTTGTAAGTATGAGTAACCTCATCAACTAAGTAGACTCCACTACTCTCTTGATCATATGGTTCATCCTTAGCTTGTACTGTTGGTGCCTTATTGACTAGTTTAATGTCAATTTTGTCACCTGCACAAATTCCTGAATTGCCAGGAATTACGACCTCAGCTAACTGATTCTTGAGTAGTTCATATCTCATAAGAGATTGGGCAGCATAGTGTTTGTGAAAATCACAGAACTCACTAGGACTTTCTGCTCCGTCTTCCTCATCGTATGAAGCAATGTCAGGATCGTTATACCAAGACTCGTGGTCTAGTATACTCGAAATTAACCTAGTTGGGTAGTCAGATACCTTTTTGTCAGCATCTGCTGTTTTGATGATGGATGGTTTATTTTGAGATCCAAGGTGAGACATACTGTCGTATGCATCTTCCAAACTATAACTGAATTCGTGGTATTGTCCAGTCGAATGATTGAAAAATACCATTAAGGAAGAATATTTGCCTTTTCTCATCGATTGCATAACATCCACTTCAGATCTAAACAATGCTTGAGAAATAGTGAATCTATCATCTGCACCATCTGACTGATTCGCTGGTTTTTCTACATATGGACCCCAAGTATCATTACTATTATTACTTAATAGTTTATCTACAGAGAAAAAGTTATATCCTCTCTTGGTTTCATAGAAAAAGAATCCAGCACTACCAGTAACCTTTTGTTTTTCGTTCTTAGATACGTTTTTGCTTGTAGATACTCCTCCTTTAGCAATAGACTTAACTGAAATGCTAGAAGCAATATCAAATGGTCTCCTATTAGTAGGAAGCATCTTAATTTTGAATTCTGTTGATTCTGAGAATAATTCTTTCTTAGATCCTAATTCTTGTAATACTTCATTGATAATAGCATCTCCAGTTCCTTCTAGAGGTTTTATCAATCTTACATATTCATTATTAAGTGCTTCTTCAGAAATCAAACCCAAAGTATATGCTTGCATCTGATTCTTAGCATAACGATTAGCAATCTTCCATACTAATAGATCGTATATAACTGGATCATCTTGAGTGCTAGTTTCAACAATGACTCTAACACTCTCTCCACCTTGAATAGGCAGATTGTTTAACAATCCAGCACTATCAGCAATAGTAAGTGTGCCAGCGACGAATGGACTCGTTACACTCTCAACATATGAGAATGTATTGACCATCTGTTTAATCTCATATGCATCTTTACTACCAATAGCAGTAATAGAGACACTTTTCAGAGAAAAGTCAGTAATATTTTGGAATTCTTTCGCCATCTTAACTTAAAGTCCTAATTTTCAAGTCTTGGAATATAGATGTTCCAGTGCCATCCATACTAATGCCAGCACTGACACTATTAGGATTAACACCCTGTTGCTGGGTGCCACCAGCACCATAATAGTTATTGATGACTGTAGGAGAAGCAGAACCAAGACTAGGTTGCATAGCAATCTGTGCAGAAGTTGCCATCAAAGGAGTTGCTGTTGCTGGTGATGCTGGTTGTGCAGATACTGCTGGAGGACTAATCATGTCTGCCATACCAGTCAATCCAGCAGATCTGAAAATCTGTGCTTTTTGAGCATTTGTCATAGGTCCTGCCGTCGATCCATTCTGTGTCATTGGACCGCCGCCACCAGCATCTGGTTCTGCAGCAATATGAGCGGAAGCACTTTGATTAGCACCAGCTTGTGAATCTGGAGTCAAATGTCCAACCCAAGTGTGTCCAGTGCCAGGAAGCATGCCAGTTCTACCTGCATTACCTGCATTTCTAACGTCTGTTAGTGGGAATGGAACTGGTGTTCCCCTAGGAACAAAGATGTCAACAGATCTTCCATCACCACTATGTGTATGCTGTGCAACTCCTCGTTCAATAATTCCCTTAATCTCACCGTCAGACATAGCAGGAGTGAATGTAGTTCCATCTGATATAGAAATATCAGTGAGACCAGAATTCAACATACTACGTACAACTGCTGCAGTATCGTTAACAACATCTTGTTTGGTTCCTGTATTCGTTTGGAAGTGTCCGTGAACATATCCAGCAGCGTTAACTAGTCTTCCAGATCCACCATCGGTCTCACCAAATGTTGCTAATCCAGTTCCTTCTGCTCTAGAACCTGCCGACGCTGACATAACCATTGGACCGCTAGTAGTAGCTGCTAGTGAACCACCTGCCATGAAATCTTGATCCAATCTATCAGAAGTACCACCTCTTAGGATGGACTGCTCTCTCATCCTTCTTCCCTTCAGATCACCATTATTATCACCATACAAACTATTCATTGCTTTAGCAATGTCTTCTGCACTACCAGTTTTAGCAGCAGGCAGAATTCTATCAGGAATACTACCATAGTTGTATGCTAGGGAGGTAAGAACTGCTCTAGATCTTGGATCTAATTTACCCCACCTATCTTCACCAAGTTGATTAATTGCTCTTTGTCTATGACTTGCTACATTTGCTCTAAATCCAGAAAGTGCTTCCTCTTTGGACATTGTATCGCCCTCTTGCACTGCTCTGCCATTTAGAGTCGTCTGACCATATCCAATTGTCCAAATACCTTCACTATCTTTATACGCTTTAGTTCTCAATCCCTCTTCACCAGCAATCAATGCTTCTGTGAGTTGCTGTTCATCTGCAGATGCAAACTGAGCAGCATTAGCACTACCACCCATCAGACTGTTTAATAAACCACCACCAGCTTTAAGTAGTCCACCAATACCTTTGATACCGTTAATAAGAGGTCCAAATACTATTTCTAGTGCCTTACCAAACATCTTGAAACCATCTTGGTTTTCAAAATATGTCTTGAGAGCGAATGATTGTACTTCAGCAAACTTTTTCTTTGCTTTTACTTGTGCTTCAACTAAACCTTCACCCATCTTGCCAAATACCTTGGCACCTTCTTTTCCTTCCAGTGGGAAGACACCTTCTTTCTTGTGACCTTCACCCATCAAACTCAATAGAGGTTTGGTGATGATGCCACCCATAGAGAAACTGCCTGCATCATTAGCACCAGTAGCAGCGTCAGCAATACCACCGCCAAGCATGGATCCACCAATGCCACCAAGCAATCCACCAATAATGGCGCCAGGAACGGCACCAACACCACCAAACAGAGCACCAATGGCAGCACCAGCAGCGGCACCACCTTTAGCACCTGCAAGACCACCACCAACACTAGCAGCAGTACCTACACCTGCCTGTAAGTTACTCTGACCTGACGCTTTTCTATCACCAAACTCCATTCCAGCGAACAAGAGTGATAGAGCACCACCCTTTGGTCCCAGACCCTTAGGAAGACCCAACTTAGGTCCTCCTTTAGGAAGAAGACCCCCCTTAGGAATACCGCCGCCAGGACGTACCTTAGGAATAGTGCCTTTTGGTCTAGGTGCCTTGAATCTAGTTTTAGGTCTGCGTCCTCCACGGCGTCCACGACGACCACCAAACAAGTCATAGGCATCTAATGCAGTACCGATGGCATCAAATCCATCTCCACCACCGCCGCCTGATCCGCCGCCTTGCTGCTTCTGCTTTCTCTTGATTTTTTCTGGTGATAGGAAACCAGAGAGATCACTGCCTTGTTCTAAAGATTTTTCTTCTGCTCTCGCTGCAGAACGAGACAACATTGTCTCTTGTGCTTGTATCTGCTCTTGCGCTATGTTACTATCATTCTTTGTCTGTTCTTTAGTAACATCTACTAACTGTACAAGTGCTTGAGTATTTCTATTGACTGCAGCAACAATATCAGCACCACTATCAGGTGTAATTGCTGGTCCTTGACTATTTCTCTCTACTCTACCTTCTTTAAATGCAGCAATTCTTGCATCTTTACTTAAGTAATCACCAGTATTGGCATCAATACCAGACTTGACTGCTTTATCAAAGAAATTGTCTGAATTTAGTGGTCTATTGCTTGTATTGATATTTGAGAATGTACCACCCTTTTTAGCAGTGCCAGGCAATCTAGGTCCGCCAGGTGGTAATTTCTTACCTGTTTTTACATCTATATTAGTGGGATTTTTCTCGGTTAAACCACCATTGCGATTTACTAGACCACCAGAAGGTGCTAAAAGACCTTTTGGTTGATTTCCAGTCAGCATCTTAGTTGCCGCTGGTGGCAACTTCTTTTGTTCACCCTGTTTTAACAGATTCTGAATTACATCGACTTTCGTTTCGATGACTTTCTGCTGTTTAGACAGTGGAAAGATTTTCTTCTTCAAAAGGTTCTCAAACCCCTTCTTCAGATCCTTCCAAAGAGGACTTTCGCCTGTTACTGGTGATGGTGTTAGAAAACCGTGTGCCATTACTGCCTTGCTGCTTTTTCTTGTTCTTGTTTAACCTGTTCTAGGTATTGCATGAGAAGACTAGTGTAAACTTGTCTTTCCCAAGGCATCATATTTTCAATTTCACTCAAATTATATTTATGATGCTGCATCAAGGCAAAATTAGTCTTGTAGTACCCCTCCATAGTCATATGGAAGAGTGCTATCCGAAAAAATTGGTTAATCCCTGAATAGTGAAGGTATTCTCAACACCTGTATTTGGATTATTGATCTTAATCTCGTGTTTTAGTACAGGTGCCTCTTCAAAGAACTTTCTAACATTCTCAAACTGCTTATTTGTCAATCCTTCGATAAATTGAACAAATTCCTTCTTAGAAGTCGTAGAACTGTCATATACATCTTCATTGTCGAAAATCTGATCAATGCAAGATGCCATAATATTAACAACATCATCATCTGTCTGATTTCTGCCAATAATCGAAACTTTGATGAATGCATCAAATGATGGATATTTCATCGTTACGCCCATTGTGTCAGAAAGCATAATTTTGTTAGAATGCCCTTCTGGTTTAGAAACTCTAACTTCTGTCAAATTGAGATTATAGCGAACTTGCGTTTCACCGTCATCTTCGCATGTTAGAACCATTTCGACAACTTCGCCAACTGATACAGCACGAATATTGAGGAAAATGTACTCTAAGTCAAACATCGCCAAATCTTCCAATTTGACGCGAGATGTAATGCAATTCTTTAATAGAGTTTTTACAGCATCTTCAATCTGCTTCTCATCCTGAGATTCAAGTGCTAATAGTAGTAATTTTTCTTCTTTTACGACAAATGGACGATATTTGATTTTTTTGCCACTTGACGGAATTTCCAACTCATACGTTGGGAGTGCAACCTCTGGTAATGCCATAATGCCTAGATCAGTTCATATGTATATTTAGCGCGACTTTTTGACCCAAAAATTAGCGGGAAAAATTTTCCCCCTTTCATGGAACTGAAAAGTCATTTTTCACACCAATATACCACCATCTCCTACTATATCACTGAGAGGTACACCTTTATTGATTGCTTTACCTAAAGTACGGATGTCATTCTTCAGGACATAATGCCTCATGTAAGAGAACTGTGCTGTTACTTGAGTGATCTGACTGGATCCAAACTGTAGAGGAACAGCATCAACAGCATATGGATATGCTTTCTCCATAACGTATGAAATAGGTGCTCTTTCTGTAGGGGAGTTACCACCTTGCTCAGTCTTACTGATCAATATAGTACAAGCATATTCATCACGATACTTGAGTCTAACAGTTCTGTTCTCTTGTCTTAGTGGACCGAATGATAGTGACTGAAGATCACTCAAACTTTTTGCATCTAGATCTGAACCTTCTTCATTGAAGATAGTATCAACCCAGTCTTGCACGAACTTCAATGCACTCATGTTAGCATCACACATGAATCCTAGTTGGAATTCAGTAAAGATTCTACTATGTGGATACTTAATCTGTCCAGCACCAACGTAAGGTCCATTGATCTCACCCTGTGCTGTGTTTGTATTGGGTAGTTGTGCTTCAGTACAAAACATCTCAAAGTAGTCTGTCGTCTGCCCACCTGGCGGAGTGATTGGTGGGTTAGCAAACTTTACAACAAAATTATTACTGAACGACATACCGCCGTTCGCTGCCATTGTCGTTAACAGACGATCTATTGACACGCTAAATACCTATGTTGGTCACTTTATATTTATGGCATACTCTGGGATTTATAAACCAATTCATCCTAAGAAGTATCGTGGCAATCCAACTCGTGTTATCTACAGATCATTATGGGAACGAAAGTTCATGGTATTCTGTGATAACAACCCTTCGATAATGGAGTGGGGGAGCGAGGAGGTTATCATACCTTACCGTGCTCCTGATGGTAAAGTTAGACGATACTATCCAGACTTTTATATTAAGGTTCGTGAAAAGACTGGCAGGATCGCCAAGTACATTATCGAAATTAAACCTAAGAAGCAAACAAAACCACCGAATGACAAGAACAAAAAGACTGCTGCCTACCGTAATGCTGCTCTAACATACGCTAAGAACCAAACTAAGTGGTCCGCAGCGCGTGAGTATTGTGAAGACAGGCAGATGAACTTCTTAATACTAACCGAAGATCACCTAGGAGTATGACAAATGGCAACTGGATTTGGCGCTATACAGCGCAACTCTACGAACAAAGAGACAGGTTATAAAACCCTCTTTGAAAGAGTAAATACTGCAACGAAAGGAGAGAAGAAATCACTCTCTTGGTATCGCTCTGCTGTAAAAGCAGAAGCAAGTAGATATAAGAAGAATTTTAAAAAGTATATACAAGACGAAAGGTCAGACCGTGGAGGTCTTGCTAAAGAACAAGACGCAAATGAACTACGGAAGTATACAGTGACTGGTCACTTGTATATGTTTGAGTATAAAGCAAAGATGAGATGGTTACCTTACTATGATAGGTTCCCTCTCGTATATGTAATCAAGTCTACCAATAAGAATGAATTTTGGGGTGCTAACTTGCACTACCTGTCTCCTAAGAAGAGAATCATTGCTACAAAGAAACTGATGCAGGGTAGAGTTGATTTACCTAAGAAGTGTTTCCATAAATATCTATCAGCACATGTAGAGGGTCTATATCTTGATCTCGCTGCTGCTGAATGGGACACTGCCATTCTTCTACCAACAGCGGACTTTGTTAGAGACCTTAACGGTATGATATTCCCCATCAGTCAAGAAACTGTTTGGGAAGATACTGACGACGCCTTCTACGATAAGATAAAAGGTTCCAGAAGAATTGCTGGTTATGGAACCAAACAATCCAAGGAGATGTCTAAGTAATGAGAGCTGATTCAGGTACTGGTAAACCTCTTACCAATGGCACCAAGATAGGTCAGGTAGTTCAAACCCAATCCACTGGTGGTATGGGTACAAAGAATGATGTCTTTTGGAAGTGGAACGGTGCTGATTGGGAGCAGGTTACTAAGGTAGAGTTTGAGCAATACAAAGGATCAACTTTGTTTGACCAGTTAGAGTCTCCTACTTTGTCTAGTGCCACTGGTGCCAAAAGATATCCTAGAGATGTCGCAACTGCACCTGGCGCAGACTATGTTCTATTTGAATTCTATGAGTACCGTCCTCCGTTCCAGAATATAAACAAGGGTGCTACCAAAGATAGTAGTACCCCTGTTGCAACATATAATGAGAGTGTAACTAGAGCAGATTTCTATGAGAAAACATCAGAACTGCCTGTTGTATTATACATGCCAGAAGATATCTCTACTGGATACAAAGCGAACTGGAGTGGTAAAGCATTCAGTAATTTAGGTAGAGATGCATTAGCTCTAGCAGGATCTGGTGATTTTGGAC
>CEPM01018812.1_pt1 | contig 11026 bp, 20 predicted proteins | sample 530371 | NCBI WGS metagenome assembly CEPM01 (sample SAMEA2620004, study PRJEB7988) | marine metagenome | biome: marine biome (ENVO:00000447); feature: surface water layer (ENVO:00002042); material: "saline water (ENVO:00002010), including plankton (ENVO:xxxxxxxx)" | depth 5 m
GCGTTGACTGCAACTACAGGTGCATAATAATTAAAGGTATAATAATAGGTTGAACTTTGTTCGTAAAAAGTTTAATAACATTATCCTATTAATATCTTTTTTTTGAAATATGTGTAATTGCAATGCAAAAAGCGTAGATTCACCACATTTAAAAATATATACAGTTATGTCAGAATACAAAGCAAAAAAATCAGTAGGTACTTTATATAAGGGTGGTTTTAAAATTAATTGGGCAAGTGCAAGTCAAGAGGAATTAGCATATGCCTATGAGGAGTTAGGTATGACTTCATTAATAGAAAAAACATCAAACATAAAAACAAAAGATGAGCCAAAGAAAACAACCAAAAAGAAAAAGTCAGGTAAAGAATCTTCAGACTCAAAAGAGTAATACTTTTGAATTTGGAGTTTTTAATTTAGCAATACCTGAGCATATTGAAGAACCACAAGACTTATCAAAAGTAAGGACTAAGTTTATACCTTTTGGTACTAATAATTTATTTCCACAATATTTAGCAGAATTAAAAAGAAAATCATCAACACACAGAAGTGTACTTGCACAAAAAACTATTTTTACAAGTGGTGCAAAGTTTGTTACAAACAATGATGAAATAAAAGAATACATAAAAGATGTAAATGCTGATGGAGAGTCTTTAAGGCAAGTATTTAAAAAATTAGCAGATGATTACTATACTTTTGGAAATGCTTACTTAGAGGGTGTTTTATATGATGGTGGTTTAAATCTATATCATATAGATGCGACTACTGTTAGAATGGCTAAAGACAAAAAAGAGGTTTATATACACCCAGACTGGGCTAAGTATAATACTATGAAAGAAAAACTTACTATTCTACCTCTTTATCCAAAAATAAAAAGCAGTAGGTTTGTTTTACAATTTAAAGATTATGAGCCTACATTCCAATTTTACGGATTACCAGACTACACTGCAGCACTAGAACATATAGCAGTTGACTATGAGATTGGTAAATGGAATCATACAAAATTTAAAAATGGTTTCCAGCCTTCTGCAATCGTTGAGATTAGCGGAGATATGGGGGAAGAGGAGGCTAAGAAATTAGTTAGAGAAGCACAAAAGAAATTTGTTGGTGATGGTAATAATGGTAAAATTATGTTTATCGTTAAAAACGGAGATACTTCTCAGGCTAATGTTCAAATAATAAAAGATGACCAAGAAGGTAGTTGGATAGACTTACAACGAATTACTGACCAAAATATTGTAACTGCACATAGATGGCAGCCATCATTAAGTGGCTTGGTAAGTTCTGGTAAAATGAACAATACTGGAAGTGAGATAAGAATTGCTTATGATTTAGCAATGACAACAGTAATCAAAGATACATCTGATTTACTTTTAACTGGACTAAAAAAAATATTATATAGAGAACTAGGATTTTTACCAGAAGATTTAATAATACAATATGAGCCGCCAGTTAGTTTTGCTACTCAGATTGACCCTAAAGAAGTTCTTACAATAAACGAGCAAAGAAGAATGTTAGATGAAGATTTACCAATGCTAGAAGAGGGTAATATGTTTATTACAGATAGAGAGCAAATTATTGTAACTAGAGATGATGATGCAGATGGTGTTGGTGATGATGAAGCAGGAGACTTACAAGTAACGGAAATGGAAACACAAGAATAACTATGGCAAACGTAAATCAATATAACCCTTTAGTAACAGCAGCAGAAGTTATTAGTAATAGTTTTACTAATGCAAATACTGACCCTGCCTTAATATCTGATAATACTATTTTACTTTCAGAGTTGGCTCACATAAAACACGCTTTAGGTAAAAAGTTTTATGAAGAAATAAAAACTCAACATCATAATGGTACTTTAACAGTTGCAAATCAAACATTAATGGATGACTTTCTTACAAGAACTTTGTGTTGGTTTGTAAGATTTGAAGTAATTAATGAGGTTCAAAGCAATAGTAGCAGTATGGGTATAGTTCATAATGTAGATGAGTTTTCTACTATTATAGACCCTTCTGAGTTAAACGCTTACAAACAAGACACTTATAGAAAGGCTGAGATTTATTTAAAAGATATGATAGATTATATGGAAGATGAAGACCAAAATGGTCTATATCCTACATATGAAAGTAATAGACCATGTAATAATGCTACTTATAAGAATCATGGAATAATAATGTACGACAGTATATATTCAAGACCAACAAGAAACTATGGTAGTTGGAAGGATTACTGTCCTTGTGATGACTGTTAAAAATATATAAATGGCTGCAAACGAACATAAAAACTTAACTGATGCAAATAGACACAACCCAAAAGGTTTTGAGATTGCTAGTAATGATACTCTTTGTAGTAAGAATATCAATGGAACTTTAGAATGGGTTGATAAAAGTGAAATAAAGATAAGCACATTTAAAATGCAGGGTTATGCAACTTGTCAAACTAATTATGAGTACAGACAAAACCTAACAGATGGTCAGTCTCCTTATGAGATGAATCAAGATTATGGTAGTGCAACTGTAGGTGCTGCTACTTTAGATGTTAGTGATATTTTTAGAACTGATGCCTATATACCACACCTTGCCGCTACTGTAAAATACATAAGAGGTTGGATGAGTTCAAGTACAAATGATACAGTAACTTTAGCAATTTGTAAGGTAACTCCTGCAGATGCAACTGCAACTGCTTTAACGCCCACTGTAATAGATGAAATTGCTATAGCCATGCCAGGTAACCCAGATGCAAACGATAGATTAAAAACTATAAACGAAACTACAATAACAGCACCAAGTGTTGCTGCTGGAGATTTAATTTTTCCAATGCTAAAAACAAGCGGCTCAACACCAGTTGTATATTTTAATGTTACTATAGGATTGTGTTATGACAACTAAAGAAGAAATAATAGCAATGAAGAAAGATATAACCACTATAAATGGTAAGATAGATAATATAGATGCTAAACTAGACATGATAACTGATAAGTTGTTAAATCCAGATGAAGGTGTAACGGCAAGAGTTAATAAAAATACATCTATGAGAAAAGTATTAGTAAAGGCAATGTGGGTTATCTATACTATTACTCTAGGTGCTTTAATAAAAATATTTACAGAATAATAATTTAAAAAAAAATAAAATAAAATGAGTACATACGATACAGACAATACACTACTATTTGAAATGTTAGGTAAGGGTGGAGGAACACAGGTCTTTACTACAGCAGCACAAACAAGCACTGATTTTTATGCAGTACATTTTCCAGTAACCTCTGTTGTTGCTTCAATAACTGCAGATGGTGTTACAGGTGAATCTGCTCTTCAAACTACTTTACCTGCTGGAACAACATTATTTATGAGAATTACAGCAATAACTTTAACAAGTGGTATTGGTATAGGATATTCAGAGCATGATGGAAACGCTAACGCATAATAAATAATAATATGTTAACTTTAAAACAAGCATTAGGATTAACTGATTTAAAAAAGGCTTTTGACACTTACTCTTTAAGTTTTAATGGTACTGATGAAAGTGTTACTATTGACTCAATGGTAGGAACTTTAAATCCTTTAGAGGGTTCTGTTTCTTTGTGGTGTAAACTAGATACAGTTTCTGCTTCTGGTAATTTATTTAGAACAAGAGTAGATGGCAGTAATTATATTAATGTACTTTATCATGCTTCTTCTAATCAAATGAGATTTGCATACAAGGCTGGTGGAACTTTAAAAACTGCTGTATTTTCTGATGCAATAGAGAATGATGGTTTATGGCATCATGTAGTTGGAACTTGGAGTTCTTCGTCAGATGAAATTAAAATTTATTTAGATGGAACTTTGAAAGCAACAACTACAGGTTTAGGAACTTGGAGTGGAACTTTAGTGGATGCAGATTTAGGTCAAAACTTAACAGGTGGAGGTTTTTACAAAGGTAAAATGAGTAATGTAGCATTATTTAATACAGTTTTATCTTTGGCTAATGTTCAGTATATACAGAATAGGTCAAATGCTGTTGCTACTAGATTTTATCCTATGGATATAACTAATATGTCAGGTTTAAAAGCATATTACAGATTGGGCTTAGGTTCAGGAACTGTAGCCTTAGATAGCAGTGGTAATGGTAATAATGGAACTTTAGTTAATACTCCTACTTGGAGTACAACAACACCAACTTATAACAATTAATATGAAATACGTTTTAATATTAGCAGAGCAAGTATCAGAGGTAGATTTTAGTCAGGTTTTACAAACTTCTGAAGAAACATTAAGATATAATAATGATAGAAGTCAGGCATTATTAAAGTTTGTAGGAGATACACCTAGTTTTTTAGAGGGTAAAAGAATATACGATTATGAAAGTATAATGGAAATTTTAGATAGTCCAGAATGGACACAAGAGGATTAATAAAATAAATAAATAATAAATATGGCAACAACAGTACAAGCGGCAGATTTAACAGTTACAATAACAGAAAGTTATTCTTTAAATGGAGTTTCTTATGGTAATACCACTACTAAATCTTTTACTAATGGTGGAGAAATAGTACAAAGAGTTATGGCTATTCAAAGTCAAGGTAGAGGTTCAAACTGGACAGATATTTTAAATTTTGGTGCAGCAGATTCAGCAGGTCAGGTAGATGTATCTAATTACAAATATTTTAGAATTACAAACTTAGACGACACTAATTTTTTAGAATTAAGAATTACAGGTGCTTCTAACACTTCTTACTTTGTTAAAGTAAAAGCAGGAGAAAGTTACTTTTTAATGGATAACGAAATGGATGCAGAAACAAGTAGCACAACTGTAGGAACTTTAGCAGATGTAACTCAAATTGCTGCTAACGCAAATACAGATGGTATTGACATTGAGTTTATGTGTGTAACAGGATAATAAATGGCTAGAAAGAAAACAATAACTTTTGAATTTAGAGGTAATGGCAGAAAGAAGCGTAAAGGCGTTCATTCTAAAAATGCCTCTAAAGGACAGAGAGGATATAAAAAGACCTATAGAGGTCAGGGAAGATAAAAATTATAGATATGCCTTGTTACGAATGTGAAAATGGAAAATGGAAGTTTGGTCAAACTGGCAACTGTCAGTATGATACTAAATCAGAGTGTGAAACTGCTAATAAAGATTATTATGCAGAAGAAACTTATAATGACTATCCTGAAGCAGCAACCAATAATGCTAAGAGAGCAATAAAGTATAAAGAAGAGAATGGTAGTTCTTGCGGAACTATCGTGGGCTGGACAAGAGCCAGACAATTAGCAAATAGAGAAAGCCTTACAAGAAGAACTATTGCTCGTATGGCATCATTTAAAAGACACCAACAGCATAAAGATGTGCCATATGATGAAGGTTGTGGTGGTATAATGTGGGATGCTTGGGGAGGTGATGCAGGTGTTAACTGGGCAATAAGAAAGTTAGAACAAATAGAAAAAGCAAAAAATTCTATGAAGAATCAAGAAGAAACAGAAATTAGCGAGAGAATAAAAAAGGCCTTGAAAAATAAAATGGAAGAGCATAATGAAGATGTGAAAGATTTAAAGAAGGATTGGAATCCAAAGGTTACTGTTGCTAAACTAGAAAAAGTATTTAAAAGAGGTGTTGGTGCTTATTATACAAATCCTGAAAGCGTAAGAGAAGGGGTTACAGGGCCTGACCAGTGGGCACTAGCACGTTGCAATTCTTTTTTATATGCTTTAAGAAATGGAAAATATAGAAGTGGTAAGCATGATACAGATTTGTTACCAGAAAACCACCCAATGAAAACAACTAAAGAAGAAAAAAACATGGCAAAAAAAAGAAAATACTATGGAGATGATGAGCATGACCATCACTTTCACTTTACAAAAGATATGATGGAAAAGTTACATCATGATGGAGAATTAGAAGTTAAGGTAGAAGAAGATGATAAAGAGATGCTTATATTGTTTACTTATGATGTAGAGGGTATGGAAAAAGAAGAAGAAAAAGAAGAGTACACAATAGAAGAAGATATAAAAGAAGAGTTCACTGATTTCTTTGACGAAATAATTAACAAGTATAAATAATGAGTCTTAAATATTTTAAGAAAAAAGAATTTACTTGTTCTTGTGGTTGTGGACAAACAGTCATAAGTGATGAATTATTAGAGATGTTAGATATGGCAAGGGAACTTGCAAAGATACCATTTGTTATAAGTAGTGGTTATAGATGTAAAGAACATAATGAAAATTTAATTAGAAAAGGTATAAAGGCATCTAAAAACTCTGCACATTTAAAAGGTTTAGCAGCAGACATAAAATGCAAAAACAGTAAAACTAGAGCATTGATGGTAGATGCTTTAGGTTATGCTGGATTTACAAGAATGGGTTTAGGTAAAACCTTTATCCATGTTGACATAGACAACAAAGATAAGCCAAGTCCATCAATTTGGCTTTACAATTAGAATATTAACCAAATAAATATATTATGAATTTTATTACAGAAAATTGGCTAGAGTTATTAATAGGTCTTATGGCTTTTGCTAAAGTTATAACTAATCTAACTCCAACAGAAAAAGACAACAAAATCTTTGGATGGTTAGATACTATTATAGACGCACTAATACCTAACTATAAAAAGAAAAAATAATGTTTAAAAAGTATATAGCAGAAGCAATAATAAAAGGAGGTGTAAAACCTATAACTGAATTAATAAAAGCAGTTAAAGAATTATTTACAGACACAAAAGGTAAATGGAGTAGCAAAAGAACTATTAGCGGTGTAATAGTTTTGGCTGCTAGTTTATACATAGAAAAAAATGGTATAGATACTAACTCTCTAATACTTGTAGGGTTAGGAGTGTTACCATTATGCTTTTCTGTGTTTGAAAAAAATGATTGTAAAAATGTGTGTAAAGACAGTGATGTTTGTAAAAAATAATTATCTTTGCAAACAATTAAGATGGGGTTATCCTGTCTGGTTTCTAGTTTACAGTTTATAGTTATCAATAGTGAGGTGTTTATAACATCTCACTTTTGGTTTTTAAAGGGGTTGTTTTTTATATACTTTTAGGTCAACTAATAAACAATACAATGAAAAAATACGGAAAAAGATTAAGGCTTTCTGAAGAGGAAGTTGAAATGGTATATGAGAGTAGGGCAGAAAATACATCTATAAATGGTAACTCTGCACTTGATATACATTTACAAGAAAGAGGTATAAATAAAAAAGATGTAGTATCTGTAAAACATTGGCAATCTGCTAATGGACAATATAGATTTAGCGTAGTTACTAAAGAAGATTTAAGTTTAGACCAAAATGTTTTATTAGAAAACATAAAAAAATTTATAGAAGGACACTCGCCTTACTATCCTCCAAAAGAAAGAAAAAATAAATATGGTAATCACTTATTAGTAATAAATCCTGCAGACATACATATAGGTAAATATGCAAATGATTTAGAAACTGGTAGTGGTTATGACGTTGAAACTGCTTGTATGCGTGTTTTAGAAGGCTTAGAAGGCTTAACAGTAAAGGCAGAAGGGTTTGATGTAGAAAAAATATTATTCTGCATAGGTAATGATGTATTGCATATAGACAATGTTTACAACCAAACTACAAAAGGTACAAGACAAGATGTTGATGGTAAATGGTGGGAACACTTTGAGATTGCCTTAGCATTATATGTTAAGTGTATAGAAATGTTAAGAGAGATAGCACCTGTAGATGTAGTACACTCTATGAGTAACCATGATTATCAAAGTGGCTTTCATTTAGCACACGCACTTAAAAGTTGGTTTAGAAATGATAAAGATGTAAACTTTGATATAAGCGTTTCACATAGAAAGTATTATCAGTATGGTAAAAACCTAATAGGATTTGAACATGGAGATGGTGCAAAGATGGATAAATTACCACTAATTATGGCACAAGAAAGACCGCATATGTGGAGTGAGTCTAAGTTTAGATACTGGTATCTACATCACTTACATCACAAGGTAAAACACAAGTGGTTAGATGGTAAAGACTTTATAGGTGTTACTATAGAGTATATGAGGTCTCCATCAGGCACTGATAGTTGGCACTCAAGAAAAGGTTATGTGGGAGTTCCAAAAGCAGTTGAAGGATTTTTACACGAAAAAACAAGCGGTCAAGTGGCTAGACTTGTGCATTATTTCTAAAAACATCACACAATTTATATCTAGTAAATAAACATTTTGTAAAAAAATGTTAAAAATGTTTTGTGGTTTATTCCAATTTTATATCTTTGTCGCAACTTAAAACTTAAAAACATGGAAACATTAATAGCAGTTCCTACAATTATAATTCTTATGATTGTGTATCTAAGTCAAGAAGATTAAATATTAACTATAAATAAATAACTATGGGAAAAATGAAACAAATGTATGAACAACAAACAAATATTAATAACTTAAACAACAATGAAATGAGTAGAAAATCAAACAAGCAAGAACAAGTAGAAGTAACTCCTGAAACAAGAGAGGATGCTCTAAGAAGATTATTTAAAGAAAACAATCTTGTCAAAGAAGATGTATATAAAGACAAGAGAGGTTTTGTAATCATTACTAGGTCAGGTATAGATAAAATTGTAAGTAAACAAGGAATAACTGTTGCTTATGATGTAGTTACATTAGACTTAGATAAGAATCATGTAGTCTTAAAAGCAGTTGCAACAATGAAGGTTGGTAAGAACGAAGTAAGAAACATGATGAGTTTCGGTGAGGCATCTGATGCTAATTTAATGGGAGGAGGTAAAAAGTTTCCTGTTGCTATGGCTGAGAAGAGAGCAATGTCAAGAGTTGTACTTAAATTGGCTGGTTTCTATGAGCAAGGTAATGTCTTTGGTCAGGATGAGATAGTTGATTAATGAATGATTGGTTAGATGATATACTTGATGGTGAGCCTACTGGTATTACAGATACACAGTGGCTTATCATTGAGTCTAACATTCATAGAACCGCTTTGCCTCCACATTATGTAGATGATGTTATGGAAAGATTAAACGACTTAACAGAACTAGAGGCAGAGGAAATAATAAAACAAATAAACGAAAACAAAATAGAAACAGACACTAGAAAGCAATGGTTGAAAATGCTAAAAGATGGAGTGTTTGATAAGTAAAATTATATGAGTGGAGTTATAATCATTATTAATTATTAACTGAGCGGTTAGACTTTGTAAAGATTATGCCCTTATTGACAAACAACAACAATTAAAATAAATTAACTTAAAAAATTAATTTACAACAACGGAGGGGTTCTTCACTCATATAATTTATTATAGATATGACAAATAAATATTCATTAGATAAAATTAGAAAATCAAGAAATGAGTTTGAAGCATTGCTTAGAATTTATGGTATATCTAATTTAAGGCTTTGTAAAATACTTGAGGTTAATTATGCAACAAGTAAAAAGTTTATAGAAGAGCCAACAACTATGAGGTTTATACACGCTAAAAGATTAGCAGATAGCATTGGATTAACTATACAAGACATCATTGATACAGTAGTGTACGATATAAATTAAAATATAAAAATATGAAAAGAAGAAGAGTAAGATTTAGCCAGTATTATGACAATATAATATTAGAAGAAATATCAAAAATTTATGACGTAGAAAGAGAAAGAATTTTTTTAGGCAGTAGAACTAAGAACATAATCTATGCAAAGCGTATGTATATATTTGTATTGAGAAATGTTTTTTATCTAACATTAATGGAGATAGCAGAGTTAACTAATATGCACCATGCTTCTGTTATACATCATGATAGAAAGTTTCAGTTCTTTTACGAGAATTATTCTAAAGACCAACAAGCGTTTAAGCAAATAGAAAACAGAATAATAGAAGTAGAAGTAGATGAAGAAATTATTGCTTTAGAAAGTAAAAAGAAACAAATAGAAGAATCATTAACCAAATTATATTTAATTAAAACACAAAAAAATGAAAGAGAAAAAAGAGAAAATTTATTTACCGAGTAGTATAAAAAACATTACTACACAATATGGAAGTATGTTAGTAGCAAACTTTAAAGTAGATGACTTACAAGCAAACTCAAAGAATGGCTGGGTGTCTATGGTTATATCAGAGAGAAGAGAGCCATCTGAAAAAGGTGCTACACACTATGCTTATGTAAATGATTACAAACCACAAGAGAATACAAAACCTGCTGCAAAACAAACAGCAGATGATGATTTACCATTCTAATGTTGGTTTGGAAAAAAACTACCTATCCTAGCACTTTCATTGGTTTATCTGATGAACTTGCTAAGGCTAGGTCTATGCTGTCTGCTAATGTGTATAATAAAAATACAGATAAGTATAGGGGTAAACAAGAACATAAGATACAACAACTTGGAATATTTGCAGAGTTAGTTGCTAGACATATACTTGATAACAATAAAGGTGTTCAGTATAAGGCTGCACCTATATTAGAGGCGAGTCCTGTTGTTGGTGCTGATATAATTTTAAAAGGTATTGGTGAGATGAACTACATAGATGTTAAGGGTGTAAAGACAGATGGTGATACTTTAAGGGTTAACTATGATGCTCATAATAATCCTAACAAAAAAGTTACACACTATTTATTCATACAACCTATAAATCAAATATACGCAAGGTTTTGCTGGTTGTTACACAGAGATGTTTCTAAGTGGACAGTAGTCATGTCAACCTATACTAAATGCTATGAACTAAAAATAAAATGAAAGAGAAACCAAACTACTATGCTATAATAAGTGCTGAGGTTAGATATGATAAAGATTTAACTGCAAACGCTAAATTACTATACGCTGAAATTACTGCACTACTAAATATGAATGGTGAGTGCTTTGCAACAAACAAATACTTTTCCAACTTGTATGGTAAAAGTATTGTAACTATATCTAAGTGGATTAGTGAATTAGTTGCAAATGGTTATATATCAACGTATTACACTTATAAAGAGGGTACTAAAGAAATTGATAGGAGGTATATAAGTATTCTTAAAGGGGGTATTAAAGAAAACTTAAAGGAGGGTATTAAAGAAAACTTTAAGGATAATAATACAAGTATTAA
>CEPM01030420.1_pt1 | contig 10957 bp, 13 predicted proteins | sample 530371 | NCBI WGS metagenome assembly CEPM01 (sample SAMEA2620004, study PRJEB7988) | marine metagenome | biome: marine biome (ENVO:00000447); feature: surface water layer (ENVO:00002042); material: "saline water (ENVO:00002010), including plankton (ENVO:xxxxxxxx)" | depth 5 m
GGACCGTTGGTATGAATATTGGGACTCTGATGTTGCTGGTGTAGCTCAAAAGGTTGACCTGCCTGCGGTTGAGAGGCTCTTTGGAATGTATGACCAATATGCCAGGGTTCAAAAAGTTGTTAAAAAGTCATTAGTTGTGCGTGGTTCAACTGGTCAAATAAGAACTAATCCGTTGGCGGAGCATGCATTAAAACTTGAAACTCAAATTTTAAGGCTTGAGAATGAGTTAGGTTTAACTCCAATGGCTCGCCAACGGCTTGGTATTGCTGTTGGTGAGGCTGCTACTTCTCTTGCGTCAATCAATGATTTGTTAAATGCAAGCGATGACCCGGCAACTGACCCACGCATCTTGGAACTCTTGGAGGAGGAGTAATGTGTAAATATTGCAACACCGAAAAAAATATAGTTCATAGTGGAACTGACGCATTCGTCCTTGGTTGCTTAGATGACTTGTATAAAATTTGTTATAAATGTGCTAATAAAAAAATGCGAGAAGAGGAGGAATGAGTAAAATTGTTTTACCTGAGACTCGTGGAGCTCGTGTTGTCAAGTTCATTGAGAACTTCTGCGTGCATGGTGAGGGCGACTTCTATGGTCAGCCGTTCCGCCTGGACCAATGGCAGCGTAAAATAATTTATGACCTGTATGAACTAAATGAAAACAAAGAGCGACGACATCGTGAGGCTCTGATTGGCGTTCCAAAAGGTAACGGCAAGTCTGCACTAATTTCTGCGTTGGGTCTTTATGAACTCCTGGGCAATGGCACCGTGTCGCCGTTGGTCACGGTTGCTGCTGCAAGTTTTGAGCAGGCCGATATTGTTTTTGGGAATATGCGGAGCATGTGTGAACAATCGCCTTATTTAAAAGGCGTTACTGAGGTCTATCAAAATTCAATAGGTGTAAAAAATGGACCGGGCCGTGTCTATCGTGTTGCTGCTAAAGCTGGAACAGCTGACGGTGGCCGAAACTCTGCTTTTATTGCTGATGAAGTTCACGAATGGTCAACTGCAAACTTGCAACGTGTTCATTATGTTTTGTCTAATAACACCGCCAAACGTCAGGATTCTTTAATTTTAAATATAACAACGGCGGGTTATGACCTTGACACTCTTTGTGGTCGTCTTTACTTGCGTGGAAAGCGTAAGCAATCCGGCGAGTCTAATGATCCCGATTTTTATTTTTACTGGTTAGAGCCTGATGAAAAGGATGATTTTGAAAATGAGGAAACCTGGAGGAAAGTAAACCCAGCACTTGCTGGTGGTTGGTGGCCAATTGAAAATTTGCGGCGGCGTCGTGCTGCTCTGCCACTCCCCGAGTTTCAACGCTACCATCTCAACATGTGGACCCGGACCCAGGATGAGTCTTGGCTGCCTGATGGTCTTTGGTCTGAGCTTGCTGACTCAAACATAAAACTTGACCCGGCACTTCCAACTTATGTTGGTGTTGACATGGCGATTAAGCATGACTCTGTTGCTGTTGTTTGGGGTCAAATGGACGAGGAGGGTTTAATTTATGTTGATTCAAAAATTTGGCGAAATGACGGGGTCATGTTTGACTATGCTGAAATTGAGACGTTTCTTGTAAATTTAAACCGTGAGTTTAATTTGATTGAGGTTGCTTATGACCCGGCGTTCTTTGAGCGATCCGCTCAAGCTCTTTATGACCAAAACGTGCCGATGGTTGAGTTTCCGCAATCTCACGGCAGGATGGTTCCTGCTTGTGGTCAAGCCTATGAAATTATAACGGCTAAAAAATTACGCCATAAAAATCAAAGCACTTTTAATGACCAGGTTCTCTCTGCTGTTTCTCGTCCTACTGACCGTGGGTTTCGTTTATCAAAAGGTAAAAGCAAACGTAAAATTGACGGTGCGATTGCGATGGTTATGTGCTTGGACCGTTTAACGTTCCCATCTAGGCCACCGGAGCCATCTAACATTGGTATAGTAGAGTGGTAAGGAGGGCCATGTTCATTGCTATTGAGTTTGCTGGCTTATGTTTTATCGTTGCTGGTGTTTGGGCTTATAGTCAGGCTGCGGCCTACATAGTATTTGGAGCTGGTTTATTACTGGGGAGCTACTTTTATAACCGATGAGTATTTTTGCTAGAAAAACTGAAAAACGAGACGCCGCTTTAGGCAATCTTGCAGATTTGTTAGCTCAAAGGGACGGCATCCCGGGCTACTCGGGCGAAAGTGTCACAGAAATTTCTGCACTTGGTGTTTCAACTGTTCTTGCTTGTGTATCTATCTTGGCTGATTCAATTGCTGCACTTCCAATAAAGGTTTATCGTGAGTTTGATGACCGTAATATAAACTTAAAAACTCCAAGGTTTTTAAAAAGTCCAAACTTAAACCAATCAAGGTTTGAGTTTATTCATCAGCTTGTTGCGTCCATGGCTTTGCATGGGAATGCCTACGTTCTTGTTGACCGTGACACGGCTGAGCGTCCAATTGCTTTGTCTTGTTTGCATCCTGAAAATGTAAAAATAAAAATGGAAGGCAATCAAAAATTATTTAAATTCAATGATCGTTTTTATTCTAAAAATAATATATTGCATTTTACTTGGTTTACTTATCCTGGTTCTTACAAAGGTGTGAGTCCTTTAAAAACTCAAAAAAATACTATAGGTGTTGCTCTTGCGATGGAGCGTCACATCGGGCAGTTCTATGGCCAGGGTGCCACTCCGTCATCAATCTTAGAAACTGAGCAAGCAATGACTAAGGAACAGGCGGAAGTCCTACAAGCTACCTGGACCACTTCTCATAATCGTCAAAGAAAGCCGGCGGTTCTCACGGGTGGTTTGAAATGGAAGGCCATTTCAGATTCTGCTGGTGATGAACTTGTAAAAGCAAGGGATCAAATTGTTAAAGAAATAGCCAGGGTTTATCGTATTCCAAGTTATTTAATTCATGCTGAGGGTTCAACTGGTTTGTATTCAAATGTTGAGAGTTCCGGTATCCAATTTGTTCGCCATACTTTGCTGCCTTGGCTTGCTCGCATTGAGGAGGGTTTTAGTTCTCTCTTGCCTGGTGCATCCTATGCTCGCTTTGATGTTAGTGAATATCAAAGGGGTGACCGTGCTAATACTATACGTGCTGCTCAAACTGCTATAACTTCCGGCATCTTTACGCCTAATGAAATAAGGCAGCAGCTTGACTATGAACCTTATGAGGGTGGTGATAATTTTTACCTTGGCTTGCAAGGAGCACCGGTTGGTCCTGATATTCCACCGCTTGGCCAGGATGAAGTCGAGCCTGTTCTAACCGATGCCGAGGAAAAAAGCGAGGGCTAGTGCCTTATTCAATAATTCACGACCATCCGGATTGTCCGATTGAAAGTGGAGAGCCTGGACCTGACCAGGTTGGTGGTCATGCTGTTGTAAAAGATGACGACGGTCAATTGATGGGTTGTCATAAATCTCACGATTCTGCTGAGGACCAAATCAAAGCACTTTATGCTGCTGAAAATGAAAGAAACAGCGACCCGTCAACTCCAGCACCAAAAGAGGACCAAATCGAGGGATCTAAAAAAAATAAACCCGGTTCTGCGTCCGGTAAGTCTAACAATATTAAATTTTCTGAGGCAACTGAAAAGTCAATAGCTACCATTGTTGAAAACCATAACGAGATGGTCAAGGATAAAGGCTTGGCCACTTGGAGGCGTCTGCGAACTCCTACCGCCAAGGCAGTAGTTCGTCGTGGGTTTGGTGCTTACTCTGTTTCTCATCGTCCTGGTGTTTCAAGGAATGCCTGGGGTCTTGCTCGACTCAAGGCTTTTGGTTATCTTTTAGTAAACGATAAGCCAAAAAATCCAAAATATGTTGGTGACAATGATTTACTTCCGGAGCAGCATCCAAAGTATGCACCAAAAGAAAAGAAAAATAAAAATTTCAGGCATGAGATAAATGTTCCACGGTTTATTCGTGATAATGCTAGCCGGGGTTTAGCAAATTTACAATTTGCCGGGTCAGGTTTAACTGAAAAAACAAAGCGTGAGGCTCGTTCAATGCGTGATGGTGTTGTTTCTCACGATAAAGCTGTCAGGATGCAGGCCTGGTTTAAGCGTCATATTTCAGACTTTGAAGGTGACGCTGCGAAGGAGTTTCTTGCTGGCGAAAGCGACCGAATGAGTCCGGGCTTGGTGGCCTGGCTTTTGTGGGGTGGGTCGTTGTCAAAGTCTACCCGACTTGATGCTATGCGTTGGGCCGAGCGTCAAGTTGCACGTCACGAGGATGATCGCTCAATGTCTAGGCCACGGCCAGCTAGTCAAGCTGTTGGTATTATAAAACGCATGAGTGAAAATAAAGAGACCCGGTTTTTTGAACTTCGGGCTGAGGCTGACATCGATTCTGATGATTTAATTTTTACTGGTTACGCATCTGTTTTCAACTCCCCATACTCAGTCGCTGACTCCCGTGGTGTTTATAATGAAATCGTTAACCAGGGAGCTTTTACTAAAACTCTAAGCGAGAGAGATGATGTTAAATTTTTAATTAACCACGATGGCATTCCTCTTGCTCGCACCAAATCCGGAACCTTAGAACTTCGAGAGGATGAGCACGGTCTGTTTGTAAAGGCCAAACTTGATGAGTCCAATCCTAGGGTTGCTGAAATTTCCTCTGCACTTAAAAGAGGCGACTTGTCTGAGATGTCTTTTGGTTTTCATGCAATAAAAGACGAGTTCAGCGATAGTGGCGAAACCCGAACCTTAAAGGAGTTGCGTCTTTTAGATGTATCAGTTGTTACTTGGCCGGCTAACCCAGCGACTCTCGCTACTGTTCGTGGCGTTGACCTGGGGGAACTACAAACTGTTTTGGCTGAGGCCAGAGACGGTTCGTTCGATGAGGACCAAGTCACAAAAATAAAAGAGGCTATAAATCAATTAACTGATTTGTTGCCTGATCCTGAAACTTCCAAGTCAAATGTTCGGGCTGCGGTTCGTGACCTGGAAATTTGGGATATGACGAGCCGTTCTTAAAGCCGTTTTACACTTTATTGAACACTCAAATTTGTATTAGTTAGGCTAAATATTTTTATTGGAGTTAAATTGAAAATAAAAGAAATGTTAGAAAAAAGAGAAGGCCTTATTGCTGATGTCAAGTCTATGACTGAGCTTGCTGAAAAAGAGGAGCGTGACTTTAGCGAGGAGGAAACTTCCAAATATGAAAGCCTTAAAAGCGAAATTAATGAACTTGGCGACAGAATAACTGAAGCCGAGGAAATTAGAAAAGCTGAAAAAGAAATAGAAGAAAGCCGCCAAAAGCTAGGGGTTGATGAGGAAAAACTCGAGCCTGTAGTTGAGTCAATTGAAGAGCCTGGTGTTTACCATCGTGGTGCGGAACATTCATTTCTCTCTGATGCTTTTAACGCTAGAATGGGTGATTTCCAAGCTCAAGACAGGATTAACCGTCATCAAGCTGGAAACGGTGAAAAGAGAGACGTTGGAACTGGTGCATTTGCTGGTTTAGTCGTTCCTCAATATTTGACCGACCTTGTTGCTGAAAAAGCAAGAGGTGGAAGTCCATTTTATAACGCTCTACCAAAGGCACCTTTACCAGATAAAGGTTTGAAGGTTGAGCTATCAAGGATTACAACAGGAACTACTGCTGCATTTCAGGCAACTGAAAACGCCGCACTCGATGAGACCAACATTGACGACACTCTCTATACCGTGAATGTCAACACCATTGGTGGTCAACAAGATGTTTCTCGTCAAGCAATTGAAAGAGGCACCGATCTCGAGGGCATTGTTTTCTCTGACCTTATCTCAGCGTATTACACTGAACTTGATAATCAATTAATTAACGGCGACGGAACTAACAACACACCGGAAGGCATTAGAAACGTTACAGGAATAAACACCGTAACTTACACCGATGCATCCCCAACTGTTGGAGAGCTTTATCCAAAATTAATTGATGCTATTCAAAAAATTAATAGCAACAGATTTGCTGCTGCTACAGCTATCATTATGCATCCACGTAGGTGGGGTTTCTTTTCTGCTGGTGTAGACGGAAACTCAAGACCATTGGTCTTACCTGCTGGTAATAATCCAAGCGATGCATTTGGTATCGGTGAGGCTGCTAATTATGGTCAAGTTGTTGGTCAAATTGCTGGATTACCAGTAATCGCTGACGCAAATATTACAACTGCTGATGGTGGTGGAAATAACCAAGACCAGATTTATGTAGTTAAAGCTGACGACCATATTCTCTTTGAAGAGACAGGTAGTCCGTTTAGACTTAGATTCGACGATGTCGGGTCCGGGTCACTTACAGTCAAGTTGGTTGTTTATGGCTATGTTGCTTATGCATCAGGTCGTTACCCAGCTGGTATTTCAAAAATACAAGGAACTGGATTAGTTACACCTAGTTTCTAGGTTGTTTTTTAGCGGGGTCTTTAGGGATCCCGCTAAATTAAAAAGGAGTTTTTAAAATGGCTAAAAAAATAAAGCTATCAAAAGATGAGATTGCTGCTTTAAAGGAAGAGCTTAAGGGTTATAAAATTTATAAAAAAACTAAGCGTGCAGCTGCTGTTAAAAAATTATTAGCAGACGCTGGTGTTCCTGAGTCTGCATCTGCAAAGCCAAAGGCTGAGACAGCTGCAAAGAAAAAGCCAGCGGCTAAATCAAAACCGAAAAAATAAAAAATGGCTATAACCAATGGTTACTGCACCTTGGCAGAGATTAAGGCGTTCGTTAATATTAGCGACTCCAATGACGACAATGAACTTGAGGACGCTGTAAATTCTGCAAGTCGTCAAATCGATGCTTATTGCGGTCGTCAATTTTATGCAGATGGTGCTGCTACTGCGAAAGTGTATAGGACCCGCAATCCTTACCAAGTGACCGTTGATGATATTTCTACTTCTACTGGTCTTGTCTTAAAATATGACGATGATGATGACGGAACTTTTGAGACCACTGTTGCGTCTACTGGTTTTATTTTACTTCCTCTCAACGGCGAAAGATTTGGGATCGATAATCTTGGGTTTACTTCTATCGAGCTTTTATCCGATGGTCCACATGAGTTTCCAACGACTCACACCAATAATCGACCTAGGATTGAAGTGACGGCCAACTGGGGGTTTCCTGCGGTTCCGGAACCGGTCCGTCAGGCTTGTTTAATGTTAAGCAGTGAAAACTTTGCAATGCGTAACACGCCACTTGGTATTGCTGGTGTTGGTGAGTTTGGTGTTCTTGCTGTAAGACAGAACCGTCAAATTACTAGAATGATTGACCCGTATCGTCGTGGGGATTCTTTTGGGTTGGCGTAAATGGCCAGCTTTTCAACAATCCGCACCGCAATAAAAACAACTATAAGCGATAATATTTCCGGGATTCGTGTTTATGACACCGTTGATGACATGGTTAATGTTCCGGCTGCTGTTCTTATTCCTACTTCAATTAATTTTACTGAGGCAATGGCTAGGGGAACCGATCGTTATGAGTTTGATTTGATTGTTGTAGTTTCCCGGGCTGACTCCCGGTCCGGTCAAAACCAACTAGATGGTTTTATTAATGGTTCCGGTTCTAATTCAATTCGTCAGGCTATCTTTAATAATTCAACACTAGGCCAATCTGACACGTCTGCTGTTGTCACTACAATGAGTGACTATGGAGCAACTTATGCAGTCAATGGCGTTGAGTCAATTGGTGCTAGGCTCGGGATTACCGTTTATACCAAGGGGTCAAGTTGAGTAAATTTAAAATAATTGGAAATAAAAAAATCAACGGCAAGGAACCAGGCGAGGTCGTTGAAATCAAAGATGGAGCCGTTGCCGATTCTTTAGTTGCTGGTGGTCATCTTGAAAAAGTCAAAAGTAATAAAAAAAAAGGAGCTAAATAATGCCTAAACATTACGGTGGTGGTAAAAAAAAGAAAGGTATGAAAAAAGGCGGAGGTCGTCGTAGGTAATGGCGACATTTGTTTTAACCGATGGTAGGTTTTTCCTTGGTGGAACTGATTTATCAAGTCATACCCAATCGATGACGCTTGATTTGTCTGCTGATGAGGTTGATGTAACGCCTATAAATTCAGGCGGTTTTAGGTCAAAAATTGCGGGACTACAAGATGCTAGTTTACAAGCATCGGGTTTTTTCGAGGCTGGTGATGGTAAACCTGACGCTCTTTTGGGGATCTCTAATGGTTCTGAGCATATTGGGACCGTGTCTGCTACTTCATCTGCTGGTGACATTGCTTATTTTTTAAAGTCTAGGCAGTTTTCTTATTCAATTGGTGGTGCTGTTGGCGATGCCATGCCGTTTTCAATTAATAATTCAAATAGTTCGGACCGTGCTGTTCGTGGCACCATAATGGTTGATGATTCTGCAAATTTGACCGCCACTGGTAATTCAACGGGTCGTGAGCTTGGTGCTGTTGCTGCTGGAAAGTCTTTATATGTGGCTGCTCATGTGGTTTCTGTTTCCGGGACTTCGACTCCTACTCTTGCTTTAAAAGTTCAAAGCGATGATAATGGTTCTTTTACTTCTGCTACCGATCGCATAACTTTGACTAACTTTACGGCTGTTGGAGCTCAATATTCAAAGGTTGCGGGTGCAATTACTGACACTCATTATCGTATTAACTACACTTTGTCCGGGACTTCCCCATCGTTTAAGTGTTTTATAACTGTTGGGATAGTTTAGATTAATTTTTCCCAGGGTGAGTCCGCCTTACCAAAATGACCGAACTCTGAGTTTTCTAAGTAATTTATATTTAATAAATCTAAGCGTTCAATTATTGTTTTTGGCTGCATAGAAAATTCTTTTAAAAAGCTATTTAAAACTCTTGGACTTGTTTTTAATGTATCAAAGGTTTTGATGCTTAGTTCGTATGGGTTTACTTTGCCTATAACGTATGCAAGTCTTACAATGCATCTGTCTGCTAAACCGTGGCCTACTATGTTTTTTGCTAAGTGTCGGGCTGCGTAGGCTCCACTTCTGTCAACTTTTGAGGGATCCTTGCCTGAAAATGCACCACCGCCTACTGGTATCTCGGGTCCATAAGCGTCCACTACTATTTTTCTGCCTGTTAGTCCGGTGTCTGCTGCGGGTCCGCCTTTTATAAAACTCCCGGAGGGGTTTAAATAAATTTTAAATGGTTTGTCTGTAAAGGTTTTGCATATCTCTTGGAGTTCTTTATGCAGGCTCGTTCTCTCATAATTTTTTTTATGTTGTATTGAAAAAACTATTTTATAATCGTCCGGTGACTCGGTGACCTGGACTTTTGAGTCAAGTTCTAAGTCGTTTCTTTGGTTTTGCAACTGCCACACTTGTATCTGTAGTTTTCTTGCTAAGTCATAAGTCTTTGGGAGGTAGGTTTCGGTTGTGTTTGTTGCACAGCCAACCATGATGCCTTGGTCGCCTGCACCAACGTTTTTGTTTTTATTTACTGCTTTATTTATCTCTGTTGATTGTTTTGTAATGACGTTTTTAATGGTGTAATAGCCGAACTCGTCGGTTAATGTTTTTATTGTTTTTCTTGTAATTTGTTCAACTTCATACTCTAGAACTGTATCGTCAATACCTTGGGTGGACTCCCCGCCTACAACAATAAGGCCATCGTCTTTAGTTCCGGTTATAAAAGTTTCAATTGCTACCTTGTTGTTTTTGTTTTGTAGCAGCATGTAGTCCAGCAAATGGTCGGATATTTGGTCTGCTATCTTGTCCGGGTGTCCTGGACTCACAAATTCGACGGTTTTAACTTTGACCATATTTCTAAATTTTATTAGATTGATTGTGGGGTTGCAAACTCTTTAAGGTTTTTCTCGTCGGGCAACCGACAGGACTTCCTTGTTGCTAATCAAGGGCCGGCGGTTCCCGGGTTTAATCGCCGGCGTGTCCTTATTCTTTGGGCTTTTGGTCCTGGCACTACTAGGCCTGGTCTTTATTAAAATCGCTTAGAATGGCTTACAGTGGCCTGTTTATTTCTGTTCTAGGCCATAAGTCCGGTGATCTACAAAATTATAGTATTCTTTGCGTATGGCTAATGGTTTTAAAACTTTTGCGGTTTCTGAGGTTCTAACGGCTGCGGATGTCAATGATTATTTAATGGAGCAATCCATTTGCATTTTTGCAGACTCGACCGCTCGTGATGCTCAGATTACTAGTCCTATTGAGGGTCAGTTTTGCTATTTAGCCGACTCAAATGTTTTACAATTTTACAATGGTTCTAGTTGGGCATCGTTCATTGGCGAAGGTGATATTACTGGTGTAACAATTACAACCAATGCTACTGATGGTTTGTCGGGTGGTGCTACCGCATCGTCTGGTGCTTTTACTTCGACTCTAAAATTTGCACCAAATGGTTTGAGTGCTGCTGTTGTTAATGTTGCAAATGATTCGATTGCAATAATTGACGCAGATGACAGTAACAATCCAAAAAAAGAAACGATCGCTGATTTAGTTTCTGCAATTGCTGGAACTGGTCTTACTGCAAGTTCTGGGCAACTAAACGCAACGGCATCAGGTTTTGAGTTAAATAGTGCGAAGGCATTTTTTGCACTTAACGGGTAATTAAGAAAGGATAATTTATGGCGAGTGGAATTTTAGGCCAAGCTGTTGGGACAGGTTCTGAGGCTGATATTTACACGGTTCCATCAAGCACTTTTGCTGTTGTGAACTTGTCTGTTATTAATAATGATGGATCAAATGACGAGGCTGTTGTCATCCGTGTCATCAATAGTGGTGAGACTACTGGTGCAAAGCATAATATTGAAAACATGACCGTTGTTTCAAATGGTGTTGTTGAAAGGACAGGCATTTGCGTTAGTTCAGGCGATAAAATAAGTATGAATGCAAGCAGCGACGTTTCTATTTCCATTTGGGGTGTTGAAGAGAGCACTTCCTAATGGCTAGAAAGAAAAGCTGGAGGAGTGGCGAGATAAAGTCAACGCAGACGTTTTCTTATCAATCAAGCACTAATTTTAACATTAATGACACCATAACTATTAACGCAGT
>CEPM01037637.1_pt1 | contig 10805 bp, 15 predicted proteins | sample 530371 | NCBI WGS metagenome assembly CEPM01 (sample SAMEA2620004, study PRJEB7988) | marine metagenome | biome: marine biome (ENVO:00000447); feature: surface water layer (ENVO:00002042); material: "saline water (ENVO:00002010), including plankton (ENVO:xxxxxxxx)" | depth 5 m
AAGCGTTATAAGGCAATGACTTCAGGAACGTTTGACGCCTCAACAATACACAAAGCTAGTTTATTGCAAAAACGTTCATTAGTTGAATTAGAAGACACAGAACTTCACAAAATATTAGAACGACCAAATCCAGCGCAATCATACAACACATTTATAAGCGAATTAATTGCGTTTGGTAAATTAACAGGGAATCGTTATATATATGGAATTGGTCCCGATACTGGTGCTAATGTTGGCAAATATACTGAACTTTATGTGATGCCTTCACAAATTATGGAAATCGTTTCAGGCGGTATCATGCAACCAGTTAGAAAATATAAAATCGAATACAACGGAACGTTTGAGATTGACGCAAGTGAAATTTGTCACATCAAAGATTTTAACCCTTATTATGACGGAACTGGTTCGCATCTTTATGGTCAATCACCATTGAGAGCTGGTTTAAGATCATTGACAACTAACAATGAAGCAACACAAACTGGGGTTAAATATTTACAAAATCAAACGGCTCGTGGTCTTTTAATGAGTGATGAAGGCGATATTAATGAAGTTCAAGCGCAACAATTAAAAGATAAATTTAGAAGACAATTTCAAGGGTCTGACAATGCTGGTGATGTTATTATCACACCGAAAAAATTATCATGGGTCAACTTTGGTTTGAACGCCGCTGATGTTTCTTTGATTGAACAATATAATGCATCAATAAAAGATTTATGTAATATTTATAATGTTCCAGTTCAATTGTTAAACAATACAGATTCATCGTCTTACAACAATATGAAAGAGGCAAAAAAGGCTCTGTATCAAAACGCCGTAATTCCAGAACTTATAAAAATAAAAGACGAATTAAATCGTTGGTTGGCGCCAAAATATGGTGACAAACTTTGTATTGAATTTGATTTTTCTGTTATTCCTGAACTTCAAGAGGAAACCGACAAAGTTGTTGATCAATTAACAAAAGCATGGTGGTTAACTCCAAATGAAAAACGTGCCGCCATGAATTATGGAAAAGATGAAGAAACGTCACAACTTGACGATTATTTTATTCCAGCAAATTTAATTCCAGTACAATCAAACGATGTTGAACTAGAAGTTGAAGACATTGACGTTGATGTCAATAAGTTTTTAAGCAAAAAACTAGTGCCTGGAATGACTGACGTTTTTACAACTATTGATGAAGCTGAAGCACGAGCGCAAGAACTTGGCGGAAGTGGTACACACGAACACGAGTTTGACGGCGAGGTTGTTTATATGCCTTTTGAAAGTCATGACGAATATGAACAAGCAATTGAGGAATCAAAATATCATGATGAAGACGATGACGAAAAAAAACAAATGTCTGCTAGATTGCGAAAAGCATTAAAAAAAAAAGTAGATGACCACAATAAAGAAGTAAACAACGCTTCAAGTAAAAGAACAACTGTCGCAACTTTATTTAAAGTTTATGAACGTGGGATTGGTGCTTATAGAACAAATCCGTCAAGTGTACGACCAAACGTTTCATCGCCTGAACAATGGGCAATGGCTAGAGTCAATTCTTATTTATACGCTTTAAAAAATGGTAAATTTAGAAGTGGCAAACACGACACAGATCTATTGCCTGAAGGTCACCCAATGAGTTCAAAAGATAAATCACAAAACAAAAACGAAATGTTTGACACTTATCCACAAACGGCAACCAACAACGCAAAACGAATGATTGAATGGCGTGAAAAGTACGGCGATGAAGTGAGAGCCGGAACTCCAACTGGTTGGCGTCGTGCCTCAATGTTGGCAAATCGTGAACCATTAACAATTGAAATGCTTAATCGAATAAAATCATTCTTTGCTAGACATGAAGGCAATCAAACAATTGCTGATCGTTATAAAGATACTCCATGGCGTGACAATGGTTATGTTTCTTGGAATCTTTGGGGTGGGACTGCTATGCGTGATTGGGTCAATAAAAAATTAAACGAAATAAACGATTAGTTTGGCAATAGATAGGGACAAATGGCAATCAGCATTTGAAAAGCAACTTGACATTGCTGAAAAGAAACAAATTGCAATTGTAAAGCGTTTTTATAAAAAAGAATATAACAAGGGAATTGAATCGTTTTTGTCGGACAATCCTACGAGTTTTAGATTTTTATTTAACGAAAACGAATTAAAAAAGATTTATATTAATCTTTACACACAAATAGGATTGCGTTTCGCTAAATGGTATGTCAACAATTTTCAAAAGTATTTAATTAAACAAATTGACACATCTGCAATTGATGACATTTGGAGTGAAGCATTTGCGGCGTTTGGTTCAGCCATTGGCGCCGAGCGTGTGACGTTGGTTTCTGAAACTGCAAGGAAGACTTTAATTAAAACAACTCAACGTTTGATGAGTGACCCTGATTTTATGACTCTAGGAATAAAAGAAAAAAGTCGCATTTTAAAAAATCAATTCAATAAATATTCACAATGGCAATCCGAACGTTTGGTCCGTACTGAAGCAACTGCGGCGGCTAATTTTGCACAAACACAAGCGGCACAAACAATTTTTTCGCCTGAACAATTGCAAAAAGAATGGATTGCAAGTTTTGACGATCGAACACGATCAACGCATAGTGAAGCCGACACACAAGTTGTTATGGCAAATGAAACATTTATTGTTGGTGGTATGCCAATGATGTTTCCTGGTGACCCTATGGGTGGCGCAGCTGAAACAATAAATTGTCGTTGTTCTGTTGCTTATTTTCCAATTGAAGGCGCACAAGCGATTGACGATATTGACAATTTAGGTTTAGGCGTTCAAAGTGGTGGATTAAATAATTTATAAAATCGTATATTTACAAAAATTTTTCTTATGAATACAATTCTATATAAAGCGTCACCAGTTGGCGAATTAATTGATGCTGATGAAAAGGCTGGAATAATAAAAGGGTACGGAAGTTATTTTGGAAACAAAGACTCTGACAATGATGTTATTATGAAAGGCGCATATAAAAAGACTATCGCTGAAAATGGTGATCGTGTTAAATATTTATATCAACACGATATGAATCAACCAATTGGAAAAATGTCTGAATTGTATGAAGACGACAAAGGATTGGTTTTTGTGGCTGAAATAGCTAAAACACAATTAGGAAAAGACGTCATTGAACTTATGAAATCAGGCGTTATCACTGAAAATAGTGTTGGTATTATGCCAATCCAAAAACAAAATAAAGACGATTATCGTGAAATTACTGAAGTTAAACTTTATGAGATTAGCGCCGTTACTTTAGCCGCTAATGATCAAGCTAAAATTCTTGACGTTAAAGGAAATATTGACGTTGAAAAACTTTCAAAACGTTACGATAATTTATCAAAACTTATTCGCAAAGGGAATATTTCTGATGAAATGGGATTTGCGATTGAGGCTGAAATATTAAAATTAAAATCATTGTTTGTTGAGTTCACAAAGCCGGTCGAGGAAACCACTTTGCCGAATGTCGAGGCAAAAAAAGATGATTTCGACATATATAACTATTTAATTAACAATTTAAAATCTTAATAAAATGAATGAAGATGCTAAAAAGCAACTCGATCAATTAGGCGACATTATTGACGCTAAAATTGAAAAGGCTTCAGGACAAGCGATTGAAAGCGCTACTGGAAAAGCCGACCAAATGTTGAAAAATGAAATTGCTAATCTTGTTGAAAAATTCAACGAGAGAATGGACGCAATCGAAGTTTCTAACAAAAAAATGAATGTTGAAAACGAAACTAAATCTTTTAAAGGTGCTTTAAATCATGCAATAAAAGACGGCGCAATTGATTCTATTAGAAAAGGACATTCAAGAAGTGCAAAATTTGAAGTGAAAGCTGACATGACTATCGCTGCTGATTTTACTGGTGATGTTATACCGGCTCAACGTGTGCCTGGTTACAAATTTGACCCAACTCGTTCTGTTCACGTTAGACAATTGATTCCAGTTGGTTCAACAACATCTGATGTTGTAAGATTCGTAAAAGAAAGCGGATATTCAAACGGCGTTGCACCTAAAAATGAAGGCGCTGCCCTAGCTCAATCCGATTTCGATATGACGGCAACAGATGCTAACACACAAAAGATTGGAACTTATTTCAGAATCTCTGAAGAAATGTTAAATGATACGCCACAATTGACGTCTTATTTATCATCTAGAGCGCCTGAAAAACTTTTACAAGTTGAAGACACACAAATTTTAAATGGTGACGGCAATGCTCCAAATTTAAGTGGTATCATTACTGATGCGGCTGATTTCGCAGCTGGTGGTTTTGCAAATGCTATTGAAAGCGCAAACGAATTTGACGTTTTAACTTGTGCGTTAAATCAATTATCTTTGGCTAATTATACAGCTGATTATATCATGATGAATCCTACTGATTTCCATAAGATATTATTACTAAAAGCTAGTACAAATGAATATCTAGTTAAGGATTGGAACCAAGGTTTACAACCAAGAATCAATGGAGTGCCTGTTATTTTAACAACTGCAATCACTTCTGATAAATACTTACTTGGAAACTTTGGCGTTGGAACTCAACTTTGGGTGCGTGACAACGTTTCTGTTGAATTCTTTAGAGAAGACGGCACAAACGTTCAAGACGGATTCGTAACAGTTAGATGTCAGGAAAGAGTAGCTTTAACAAACTATCTACCAAATGCGTTTGTTAATGGTGACTTTAGCGTTGACAAAGCTGCCCTTGAAACTTCATAATTTAAGGACAATCAACCAAAAAAGAGGGGTAAAATTTATTTTTTACCCTTTTTTTTATGCTTTATTTTTAGACTCTCAACAGATAAGAAACGAAAAAAAAGAAAAAAAACTTTAAAAAAAAAGTGAAAATATTTTTTTAATTCTAAAATGTGTTATATATTTGTATCAAATAAATCAATAAAACTTTAACATTATGAAAGCAAATTTTGACATTAAAACACAATTATTTATTCAATCATTTATGAATGACGATGCCGAAACTTTTTTAGAAGTAGGTTCAACAGATCAACAAGATGTTGACGCTGGTATATTCACAAGCGTACCAACAACATTTAAAGTTGTTTCAAATAAGACTTGTTTCATTGGAATTGAAAAAAAGCATTTTAAAGAAGTTCAAAACCTTTGGGGTGTTACGTTTGAACAAGTTCAAGACGCACTTCAAAACCAATGGAGAGAAAACGGATCAGATGCAATTATTGTTTTTAATATAATATAACATTAATCAGGCGGACTTCGGTTCGCCATAATATTTAACATCATGAAAACTACAACTGGTTTAACGATCATACACGACGGAAATCGTGTTAACGTTTACACAAAAGAGGAATTAAAAGAACTAGAAAATAAAAATATTTTTGAAAAAACTTTGAAATCTGTTCTTAAAATATTAAATTTAAAAAATTAATTATGTGGTACTTTGATACATTTCCCGACGATGAGCCTGAATTTGAATGTCGAGTTTGTGGCGTAAAATTATTTGAGGACGTTTATGTTTGTTCAAATGAATGTTTTCAAGCTGATCAATTATAATTATGAAAAAAAATATTAAGTTTTTATTAACATTATCTTTTTGGGTTTTTTCCATACGTCAAATAATGTTATTTAACGACATGTTGACTGCGATTTATCTCTTTGTTTTAGGGGTTTGCGTTGCGTTGGCAAACGATAACTAAATTCGCTCATAATTTAGTTTTATATTGGTTTGTTTAAAAAGGCGATTATTTATTTAATCGCTTTTTTTTATAACTTTATGTTATGAATTCAAGTCAATTTGGTTGCTTTGCTGAATATATGTTCGCCGTTGAAGCTATGAAATATGATTTACTTGTTTCATTTCCAATACTTCACACATCAGCTTATGATTGCATTGTTGAATCAAAAAAAGGTTTATTTAAAATTCAAATAAAAGCCGTTAATGAAGACAATAGAGTTAGAAAACGTGTTCTATTAAAAAAATCAAATGGCGATTATTATGATATAAATGAAGTTGATTATTTTGCCATTTATTCAAAAAACAAAAATGGGTTTTTTATATTTAAAAATAATGGGTCTTTAATGAATTTTGAAGTTGGTTCAAATAAAAATTCAATTTATTTTAATAACTTTGCAATACTTTAATGTTTTCTTATTGTTTTCTATTCTTCGAAAATGCGTCGCAAATATATGTGACGCATTTTTTTTATCTTTACAAAAAATAAAAGATTATGAAATTAAAAATTAAACAATCAATTTTGAGAGGTGGCAAACGTTATGATGAAGGCGATAAAATAGAATTGCCTGACAACATCGCACAAAATTGGATTGCAAAAGGTTTCGCAACTAAAATTGGTAAAAAACAAAATAAAGAATCTTTTGAAACAAAGGAATTAAAAGTCGAATATATTGAAATAAAAGACGATGCGACAAATAAAGATTAATTCAACAACTGGAAGTGAATTATTAACAACTCAAAATGTCAAGGATTATGTTCGTATTGACACAAGTGCTGATGATTCAATTATTTCTGCGATGATCACACAAGCACGAATTTGGTGCGAAAATTTTATATCTCGTGACATAGTTGCTAAAAATAGAACTTATTATTTAGACGAAACAAACGGCTTGTTTAGTTTGCCATTCGGTCCAGTAAGTTCTATTTCATCAATCACAATAAAAGGAACGGCAACAACTGATTATGAAATTTTGGGTCTTGACAATGAAACAATTGAACTTGACGGCGGACCGGCTCAACAAGTTAAAATCACTTATGTGACATCAGGTCAAAACGATTCATTAATCAAACAAGCCATGCTTCAATTGATTTCAACGTATTATGACAATCGCTCTGACTTTATAAGTGGAACGATTTCAGAAATACCAACCTCAACAAAAACAATTTTATTATCTTATAAATCAATGTTTTTATAATGAACGCTGGAAAATTAAATTCTAAAATAACAATAAAACGTTTGTCAAAAGATTCTGACGGCTTTGGGGGTTTTACTTCAACATTGTCAAATGTCGCAACAGTATGGTGCGATTTAAAGCAAATTAAAGGTGAAATAAGCGACAAACTTGGCAAAAGAGGTCAAGACATTGACGTTGAAATTACAATGCGTAAAAAAACGGCTGATTTGATTCAACTTGGCGACATCTTTACACTTGAAAATGATTCGCAAAAATATAGAATAAACAACAAGTTTGAATTTGATTTGGACTTTTATACAAAATTACTAGCAACAAAATCAGTTTAAATGAACGCAAAACTAAAAATTGACCCAAGTGATTTATCTAAATTAAAAAATAAATTAGATAAGTTAAGACGTTTTGAATCTCAATCAGTTTCAAATGAACTTGGCAAAACAGGTTTAGAAATTGTGAGAATTGCAAAACGATCGGCGCCAGTTGCAAAAGAAAAGGGCGGAACTTTGCGTCAATCTATAAACTCAAAAAAAGTTGGAAAATCAATTCAAGTTGAAGCAAATGCGAATTATGCCGCCTATGTTGAGTTTGGAACTGGTGGGAATGTTACGTTAGATGACATGATTGCGCTAGGTATTCCTTCAAGTTATGCAAAACAATTCAAAGGTTCAAAGCCTGGAAACATGAAAGCACAACCATTCTTTTTTGGTTCTGCTAGAATAGGTTTTAAAAATTTATTAAATCGTCTTAATGACGAAATGAAAAAAGCAATTAAATAATGGAAGAACCAATCGCCGCAGTTAGAAAAGCAATAATTGAAAAATTGTCTGAAGCTATTACTATAAATGGTGAAACAATTAAAATTTATAATCGTGTTCCAACTGATGCGAGTTATCCATATATAAAGGTTTATTCTGTATCAACTGACGAAACAGACGAAAATCAAACTACATTTATAACGCAAACAATAACTCGAATTGAATGTGTGACACGATTCACTTCAAATGACGGCGGTCAACTAATTTGTAATGTATTGGTAAATCAATGTTTAAGATTATTGCGAACTCGTTCATCAAATTATATTGATTTGTCATCAAGTGGTTATAATGTTTACACTAGCGTTAATGAAGGTGTAAATTATTTAGAAGACGATTTGAGTGATTACACATATTTTAGAGGAATAATTGAATTATCAAACAAAATTGAACAAACATAAAATTAACCACTATTAAAAAAATTATGAATGATTTAAAAGTATATACATTGAACGCCTTTAGTCTTGTTGTAAGTTTTACCGCAATTGAAAATTCCTTAAAAATAATATTATTACTTGCGTCTATAATTTACACAATACAAAAGATTTATCAATCACATAAAACCAAAAATGACAAAAAACTTTAGTTTAAGTGAATTTCAATGTCGTTGCGGTTGTGTTATGCCTGACGATGTTTTAGAGAATATAAAAGAACTCGCAAATAATTTGCAAATCATTCGTGATATGTTATGTGAACCAATCAAAGTGACTTCAGGTTTCAGGTGTGAAAAATATAATCGTAAGATCAAAGGCGTAAAAAAAAGCCAACATTTGTTGGGAAAAGCAAGTGATCTGCAAGTTAAAAACACAACGCCTGATGAAGTTGCAAATGCAATTGATAAACTTCAACAAGGTGGTTTTATAAAAAAAGGTGGTCTTGGACGTTATAATTCTTTCACACATTATGACATTCGAGGTCGAAACGCTTATTGGGACAAAAGAAAATAATTATGCCAAAAAAAAAATTTAAAGACACTAATCTCGGCAAAATATTAATCGGTGCGGTTAAAGTCATAAATCCAACATTGGGCAATGTCATTGAGGGAGTTGTTTCACCAAATGACGCAATAAAAGAAATCACTAAATCAGACATTTCAATTGAAGACAAAATAAAACTTCAACAACTTATGTTTGAACAACAAAACAAAGAAGTTGAGGAAACCACAAAACGTTGGGTTAGTGATAATGAAACCGATAGTTTTTTGACTCGTAATATAAGACCCTTGACGTTAGCGTTTTTGACTGCGACTTTATTTATATATATAATTTTGGATAGTTCATTAGAAGGCTTTAAAATAGATTCTAATTGGATTGATTTATTGTCTTCTTTATTACTTTTAGTTTATGGAGGTTATTTTGGAATGAGATCAGCGGAAAAGATTACCAAAAATTGGAAAAATGGCGAAAAATAAAATTGTTTTAAAAGAGTATAAGAAACAAAAAAAGCGTCGAAAGGGTATTCATGCAAAAAGCAAAAGTTCTGCGCTTAAATCGTCTAAAAATTATAAAAAAAAATACAAGGGTCAAGGTCGTTAAAAAAACTATCTAATTTAAAATTTTGTATTTTTGTTAAGTTAAATTTTTATAAATTTAAAATATGGCTAATAAAAAATTTAGTGATTTTACTTTAAAAACAGACTCGGCTGATGTCGATTTTGTTGTTGGTTATGACGGAACAGACAACGTCAGAATTGCGCCTTCAGATTTAAGTGGTGGCGGCGGCGGTGCATCTACTTTAAATGATTTAACTGATTGTTTGGTTGACGGAAATTCAGTTTATGTTTCTGAAGTGCCTAGCGGTTTAAGTGGGAATCCAATAGATAACACAATATTGGGAATTGATGCTGGTCAAGGTTTAACAACTGGTTTTGGCAACACTTTTATCGGATTTGAAGCTGCTAAACTTATAACAGACTCTGACAATATGGTTATTATTGGAAGACAAGCCGGAAATGCAAGTTCGTCAAATGGTGATAGAACAGTAGCTATTGGTTATGATGCCCACGGAAGTTCAATGTCAACTGACAATGTTGCGATAGGATATGCCGCTTCGCAATTTAGTGGAGTTAATTTTTGCATTGCAATAGGTAGTAACGCCGCTTTGTTTAATGGTGCTGCAAATTCTATTTCAATAGGTTATCAAACAAATTATAGCGCTCAATCAGGTGCAGCTGGTATTATATCAATAGGATATCAAGCTGGTCGCTCAAACACTTCTGGAACATATAACACAAATATTGGTTATCAATCACATTATGCCAACACAACTGGTTCACGAAATGTGTCATTAGGATATGAAGCCGGACGACGAAATGTTGGAAGTGACGGCGTTTTTATAGGTTATCAAGCGGGATTTGAAGCGGCAAGTTCTTTAAATAGAAACACAATGGTTGGTGCTTATGCTGGTAAAGATGTCGGACCAACAAGATTTAGCAACACTTTTATTGGTTACAATAGTGGACGTTATTATGATTCAAATGTTAATTGTTTTGTTGGTTCATCAACTGGACGTGGAAACACGAATGGTGCAACTGGATTTGCAAACGTTGCCGTTGGGGGTGCATGTTTTGAAAACGCAACTAGTGGTTCAAGATTTATTTCTATTGGTTACCAATGTTTGAAAAATGGTGTTCATACTGGAAGTAGTATTATTGCAATAGGCTCTGACATTCACGTTTCTGATGACATAACTGGTTCTAATAGTATTGTTATTGGTCACAATGCAAGTTTATCTTCAACAAGTGCATCGAATGAAATAACTTTGGGAGATTCAAATATAACTGCATTTAGAATCCCAGGTTTAGAAATTGAATCTGCAACTAATTTAAGACTTCATTTAAAAAATACTTCAACTAATTCAAGCACATCAACAATTCTTAAAATTGAAAGAGGAACGGGAAGTTCACCCCACAAAGTAGTTGAATTTTTTGCTGGTTCAAGTTCTGAAGGGTCAATTACTGTTAGTGATTTTGCGACTGCTTACAACACGTCATCTGATTATAGATTAAAAGAAAATGTTCAATCTATTACAAATGCCATTGATAGGGTTAAACAACTCAATCCAAAAAGATTTAATTTTATTGGCAATACTCAAA
>CEPM01009643.1_pt1 | contig 10765 bp, 12 predicted proteins | sample 530371 | NCBI WGS metagenome assembly CEPM01 (sample SAMEA2620004, study PRJEB7988) | marine metagenome | biome: marine biome (ENVO:00000447); feature: surface water layer (ENVO:00002042); material: "saline water (ENVO:00002010), including plankton (ENVO:xxxxxxxx)" | depth 5 m
GGTTTGCAACGCTGATATCCGACGCCACCTTCGACAAATTGGACCCATTGATAGCCGTATAGTTCACAACACGTTTGGGAGCCGTAGTCGGTGGCGCTGTTGTTGAATGTGATGACGTTGTCTTTGACCACAAGTCCGGTAGGCGTGTCTTCACAAATGGCCACGTCGGACAAAACCTTGAGGCACTCGACCTTGACCAACCCTTCCACGTTTGCGTCGTATGTCATGCGAAGGACGCGCCACCGTGCGCCCCTCATCCAAATCTTGTCGGAGAACTCAAAGTCGGCCAACTCCACGCGGTCGAGCTTGAGATGTAGCGTCATGATGCGGGCGTCCTCGCTGTACAACTCGGCCACATATTGGGCCCAGTATTCGAAGTACAACGTGTTGGCAGGGTTGACTTTAACGGGAAAGAACGGCGACTCCATGCCGTAGTTGAGGTCTTTGTCCGTAACTGTTGCAAAGTCGGTTGAGTAGTTCGAGAACGACGGGAACAAAGAGGACGGCCCCGTGGTCGCGTGGCTGTCGTTCCTGAGATACCACTGCCCGTAATTGGTCGAGGTGCCATGCCAGTACGCCAACATGGGCAACGGGTTTTCGATGATACTTCCGTCCGACTTGATGCTCCGATGAATCGGAAACGAAGACCCCGGGATGAGGGACGTCATGTATTGCCCGAACTGCGTCTGCACGCTCTTTTGTCCGGTGGCGAAGTCGTTGTCCGCATCGAGGACGCGATACGCGCCATACGTGCGGTCCAGCGCCTTTTGGATGTTGTCGCTCACGAAGTCCAAGCCCGGGGAGTACGTCCACGAATACCTCTCTTTTTGTAGGTCGGTGGTGGGCTTGATGCTGATGTCGTGGTCGTAGTCGATGAGGTCGTTCCACGCCTTCTCCGTGCCTGCCGCGATGTAATCCACATACGGCTCAACGAGCAAGTGGTTCTCTCGGTTCTTGTCCGGCACCAACACAAGGTTGAACATACGCTGAAGGCCGACCACAAAGTCGATTTGCGACATTTCCGGCATATTCCGAGCCATGCGAACGGTCTGCCCTGACATGGGCGGTGAAGGTGTTACCGTGATGTCGGTGCGGATGCCAGTGCCGACCACGTCGTTGCCGTAGATGACAGCCGTGGCTCCGCTGGCCTCGCCGCGAAGGTCGATGTAGTCGCCGGACACGAGCAACATGACGAGCGTTTGGGTGCGGTTATACCCAATGGTTTCGGTGGTGTCGAGCTGGAACTCCTCGCTTGCGTTTCGGTAGACGTAGATATTCGTCGGTCCACTGCTGTGCCTTTTGTAGCTGTACGTAATTTCAACCGTAAAGAGGCCAGTGTAGGGCGCGGTGTAACGGTTTGAAGTGTTGTTAAAGTTGTCGCCGTCGTCCACACCGTTGGTTGCGTCGTCCGTCAACCCCAAAACGTTCAAAGAGCTTGTCGTGTAGTCCGTTTCCAAAGCCGCACGCGCTTGCCCAAGCTCCGCGTCGTTGGTGAGTGGGGATTGTGCGCCGTTGTAAGCCGGGAGGTAGATGCGGTCGAAGTTGCCCGCGCCGGTTGTGTCAAAAAAGTCGGAGTCGTAGGTATAGCCCGCCCCGTCCATGATGGCGTCGAAGATGGCCTTGGCGCGGATGAAGGGCGTGAGCTCGCCTTGTTCAAGTCCGTCGGTCGATGACCACGGCGGGTCGTCCGGGAACGACCAGTTGAACCCCTTGTCGATGAGTCCGTAGCGCACGTCACCCGAGAGCAAGTTGCCCAACCACGAGTCTTGTACGTTGGTGATGTTGAGCGTGTGGTTGTAGCTCGTGAGGTTCAGGTCGGTGAGCATTTTGCCCGCCAACTCTGCACGCAGGTCCACCGCACCCGCAAAGAACACGAGCTCGATGTCGGCGTAGTGTTGCTTTTGAAGGTACACGGCCTTCACTTGCACGAACCCACGAAGGATGGACACCGAACCCGAAAACAGCTCGGCCGCTTTCTTGGTCTTGAGGTTGACGCTTCCCGGGTCGCTCGTGTTGATTGGGCCAAACACGTCCATGTTCTTGGCCGTACCCGGCACGCGAAACGTCTGCGAAAACGAACCGACGGGGCTGTTGATGCCCTCAAGGTCTGAGAACTGGATGGTAAGGTTGACCGCCTCGTCTTGGTAGAGATCAAGGTCAACGTCGGAAACGTTGAGCCTCAACATCGGACCGGGTTTGCGTCTTCAATCGCAAGAGACACCCGGTACATTTTAGACCCCGCTGGTTCGATGACGAGGGAGTTGGTGTCAACCACGCACGGCGCCCAATCTTCGGTGCCGTAGCGGTAGTACACACGGCGCGACCTCATGCAGTATTCGAGAAGCGCACGCTCGTCGGCGGTGAATTGGTCGTGGGTCAAGGTGAACCTAATCTTCCCTTCGTTGTGGAAGGTCGTGTTTTGACGGTCCCACGTGTTCCAAGTTGGGGCGTCAGATTGCCAAGAGATGGGATCCTTGCGGAAACGCTTCTCGTTCTTTTGGATGGTCTTGGGGGCACGTCCATCAAAGCGCAAACCATCCCACCCTCCGACCGTGTTGGTCCATGCCAACTGCACCGGCTCGTGCTTGATGGGTCGACAGTCCTTGCGGACGACGTACTTGGCTCCAACCTGTGCGTTGTTGTACGCTCTCGGGGTCAATTCGATGTAATCCCAGTCGTCCGACCAATCCGCGCCAAAAAGTTCTTTCACGTTGACAGGCCCGCACGGTATCCAGTAGTAGTTCAACCGGTAGGTGGTCATATTTGAGAGGGTGAGGGTTTCGGTGTGGATGCTTGTGCCGTCGGCTTCAAACGCCTCCACGGTCACCCGTAGGAGGTAGCTCAAATACCCCAAGTAATAACCCATGACAATGCCCACGCGCGCCTCGTCTTCGTCGGCCATGTGTCGCTCGATGACCTGCGAGTTGTTTGGCAGGTCGGTATACCACAATTTGGCGGTATTCGATAAAGAGTCGGCGTAGTAGTCGGCAAAACTCGGGTGCTTGCCGTCCTTGAATTGCCAAGAGCCGCCGATGAGAAACTTGACGGCGGAGTCGTCGTTCAGGTCTTCGTCGCCGTCGTAAATTCCACCGACGCGAATGGTGTACTTTGCCACGGTTTTGTCTGTTGACTCTGCCCGCTCCACCGTGTTCTTGCCGGTCATGACAAACCGCTTGTTTCCTTGGTATTCGATTGTAGCAGGAGGCAAGAGGCGGTTGCTTACCAAGTCGCCCAAGTCGAACACGCCCTTGTCGTTCTCGTTGGGGGTGATGTAGAGCTTGGCAATTTCGGGCCCCTGGCTTGAGGTTGTGCTGGCCTCATATACTTGCACAATGAAGCGGTCCGGCGTCTCCACCGTGTCTTCCATGACGTAGATGAGGTGCTGATTGCAGAGGTTGAGGTCGTCAACCGGCTCCGATGTAAGGGACACGGCCATTGGTTACTTCGCTTTGATGGTTATACCGCCAACGATCGCCTCCAATTGAAGGGCTACGTCTTCGGCTTTTGCTTCCGCTATCTTTTGGGCGTAGCGCGGCCACATAGTGTCGTAGGCTTCCGTCCAGTATTTCACCCCCGGTACGCCGTTCCTCTTGATCGCCCGCGCGATGAGATACGCCGCCGATTTGAGAGCCGACGCCGTTTGACGCGCGAAGCCCTTCCCTCCTTTTTTTTGCAGTCGCACGGGCTTATTGCGCATCCACTGCAGGATGACGTCGGTGGGGGGTTGCTTTTTCTTGTACGAATACGGCGAACCGTGCGAACGATTGGTGCCGTTAACGCCCCAATGAACAAAGCCGGCGTAAGGAAGCGGAGAGCCGAACGTAACGCGACTCCCCGTAATAGAAAACGTAAGAGACCTTTGAAGTTTGCGCGTCGCAACACCATACGAGCGATTCCGACCAATGCGTCGCGAACCAAGCGCGCGCTTTGCCGCGAGGGTTGTTTCCCTTGCAAACTCCTCCAAAATGGCCTCATAATTGGTCACGAGTGTTCAAGCAGGACGAAAACGGTGCGGTCGGTATCGCCCAGCACCTTGTATTCCTCAACTTCAAAGGCCAAAGGGTTGGTGCGGTCGTGAATCAAAGTGACGGGCACCTCGGCGCGGTTGCTTCCCTTGACAAGTCGGAACTTGATGGTCTGCGAGCCGTGAGCCGACGTCGTGGTGATGCTCAAGTGGTCGCCCACCAAGTACCCTGTTCCTGCCCCGTCCGCTTTGATGCTGTCGAGGTCGCCGTTGGCGTCGAACACGTAGACGAACGTCGCACCGCTTCCGTTGCCCGAGATAGTCGTGGCAGGGCGTGCCGATGCCGTGGCGTTGGCGTCGCTGGTGAACGTGCCGTTCGTGATGCCGTCCTTTTGGTTGGGCTGTGAGCTTGTCACCAAAGGGGCCGGGTATTGATGGCCGTAGGGCACCACCTCCACATCCACGTCGGTCGTGCTGTTGTGCATGATGTAGCCGTTGGCCGTGATGAATTCATCAGAGGCTTGCGACGCGGTGCTTTTTACGAAGTCGTAGGTCTTCACTTGTCGTCGGCTTTGCGCGAACGGCCCAAGACGATGGCGTTCACAATTCGTTTCAAGACGTCCACCACCTTGTCGTCCTTGGTTGACTCGGTGAGGGCGGTGTAGGTGCCTGCGGCTCCGAGGATGGCGAGGGCCAACTCGGCCCAATGGTTGAGAATAAAGTCCATGTCTGTTGGGTTTAGATTTCGTCAGTGAACCAACCGTTGTCGACCATGTAGTCGTAGTCGCGGACGGTGGCGGTGCTTGGAATGATGTCGGAGAACGTCACCTTGTCGCTCGACTCAATCAAAGAGCGAAGGGTGGCTACCTCGTCGGCAGGCACTTCGGGGAATGCCCCCACGAGGCGGTCGAGATCCACGTCGTCGTGGCAGTAGATGACCCAGTCCTCTTGGATGTGCATGGCCCAGTCGCCCCCATCGGGGTGCTCCACGAGGCCGAACACTGTTCCGTCGGCTTGGTAGTCGTGTTGCATGACTTCAGGGGCCGTGATGTTGTAGAGCTCGCGCGTGATTAGTTCGGCGCGCTCCTGCGACGTGAAGTCGTCGTTGGATTGAATGAGGATATAGCTCATAAGTCGTAGTGGTTTGAGATGTTGCGTTCGATGCCTTCGCGGCGCTCGCTTTGGTCGCTTGAGTACACGACGATTTCCTGGATGAAGCCGTTGTAGGCGTTCGCTCCATTCACGCGCCCGATGCCTTCAGTGAAAGAACCAACTCCAGACGCCAACGCCTTAGTGCCCACGCTTGAGCCATTCAGGAACGCCTCAGCGTCTCCCTGTGTAGCTCCTGCAATCATGGTATGGAGGTTGTTGTTTGTGTTGGCTGTTGAAGTCATGGAGCCCGTGGAGCTGCCGTAGGCGTATGTGAAGTTGTCGTTGGAAATGACGGGTGGGTAGAAACGTGTAGGGTCCCCCGCACTAATTACAAGCGGGAACTGAAGCCCTGTCGTGGTCATTGCCTTCATGACCATGAACGACGAAAGGTTGCCGATGTCGAGGCCCGTTTCATCAAAAAATAAGTTGTCGCCACTGACAAACCGAAGGGCAGGACGCCCCTCAACTTGAAGCAAGCCGGTGTCGTTGTAAAGGAGTGGCTGTAGCGCTCCTGTGGCTCGGGTCGTGTCGGCGCCGTTCCCGCTTTGGTCATACCATGTTTTGACCTGGATGTTCGACCCGTCGTAGAAGGCATCCGTGGCCGCGATGTCCAAGTTGCCGTCAGCGTCGAATCCAATGTCTTGCTCGGTGGCATCCGAGTTTCGCACAACCCGAATGGCCGCCCCTGTGTAGTCGCTGTTCAGCTTGCGGAGGGAGTAGGCCGCATGGGCACCCCCGTAGGCGTCAAGCAACGGCGCGTCCTCCACTTGGTAGGCTCCCGAGTGCAGGGCCATGTCTTTCTCGATGCCCTCGCGGTTGGCGGACTGGTCGGTGTTGTAAAGCACCATCTCGGTCATCTTGCCGTCGAAGCGGAAGCCGCTGTAGGTGCTGATGCTCAAGTCAGTCCAACCCTGCGTGCCAGCGGCCTCGTGAACCATGATGGCCCCGTTGGAGTGTGAAGCCGCGTTGGTGACCATCATTGTGTGCAGGTCGTCGCGGTTTGTGGTGCCATAAACGATGCCCGGCTTGATTCCGTTGACGTAGAGCGTCGGTTGGGTTCCGCTGATGTCGTACTGCGAACTCAAGGATGTCTCTGTGGTCCCTGTGTCTTGCGGGACAAAGCTGTACTTGCCCCCTCCGTCACCCACGAACATGATGTACACGCCGTCCGAGGTTTGGTAGTGCATATATGCGTCGAAGCGGTCTTGGTTCTTGAGGTCAGTGTGGTCAATGCTGAACGAGTCGTCGCTTCCGTCGAAGTCCAGTGCGGGCTTGCCGTTGACCGTGACCAACGCGCCGGCGCTGTAGATGGTCGGTTGAGCCGAGCCTGCCGTTTGGCTTGCGTCGTTTCCGTTGCCTGACTGGTCGTACCACTTGTTGACCTTCAGCGAAAAAGAGCCACCGAAAGCCGTCAACGTAGCCGTGTCGAGGTTGCCCTGTGAGTCCATGTAGATGTCCTTCTCGGCGTTGTCGTTTGTACGACGCACGCGGATGGCAGGGCCGAGGTAGGCCGAACGCAAGAGGCGCAAGCCGTAGGCCGCCGCCGCGTTAGGGAACTTATCGAGGAGCTTGTCCTGTGGCTTTGGGAACACCTGCGAGCTCCGGTAGTCGAGCACCTGAATGGTGTGGTCCGTGGATTCGCGAATGCGCACCCGCTTTACGGCGTAAGGCAATACCCCTTGGTTGTAGATGAGGCGAATGGCTAACTCCCGAGCGTTCGACCCATCGACCAAACGGAACTGAATGACGTGGCCCTCGTTCGTGGTGATTTGGTATTTGTCGCCCACTCGGATGTTTACGTCACCCCCTTGGGCCGCGACAATGGTCGAGAGGGTGCCGTCAGCGAGGAACGTGTAGGTGAAGTTCGGGGTGGAAGTTCCTTGGCCCTCAAGCACCACGCTCGACACGGTAGCCGACGCCGCACCCGTGTGGGTAAAGGTGCCGTTGCAAATCCCGGGGACTTGGTTTGACACGGGGCCGAAGGTTTCGCTTGCGGTGGTGCGCAAGTAGTAGGGGGACACGTCGCCAAACGGCTCGATGTTTACGAGGGTGTCCTCGCCGCTGTCAAGGCTTGCGAGGTGGCCGTTGACTTCCACGAAGTCCATGCCGTCTTTGCCCGTTATGGTCGAGCGGAGTTTCCAGTTGTTCATGTGAGTGGTGAAATGCAAGAGTTGTGTTCGTAACCAACGGTTACGGAAAGGTTCAAGAGGACACCGGACAGCACGTTGCTTCCCTCCTCCTCAAGGGGGACGGTCGAGGCGCTGGCGACGTCAAAGCGATGGGCAAAGGTGAACACCTCCCCACCGCGCTCCATGTCGGCCAAGATGTCCTCGGCAATTTGTTCGGCGTTTGTGATGGCGCCCTTTTGAAAGTCCACCTTGGACTCGTCGTTAGGCGGGTTGTCCAAGATGTACACCTCGAACGAGTAGGTCTTCGAGCTTCCTTCGTAGCTGGCACCCGTGTACACGAGGTGAAGGACCGGGTAGGTCTCCAACTTGTCCAAGTCGACGTCGGAGGGCGAGCCGAAGCTAAACGTCTGCACAAACGGGTTGGCCGCGACGAATGCCTCGAAACGGTTCACAATGTTGGTGTAGGTTATCATGCGGTCGCCTGTTTACGTTTGAACTCTAAGTCCTTCAAGAATGCGAGGTGGGTGAATACATGACCGACGGTGAGTTTGGTGACGGCTTCGATGCGAAGAATGTCCTCACCCGCGAGAGAGTGGAGGACAGGGTACCACCCCCACTTCTCCCCGAAGTCGTCGCCACCTTCGTCGCCGCTTGAATCAAAGAGGACTGCAAAGTGCTCAGAAGTGCGTTTTTGGTAGTCGAAAAAAAAAGCAACGCCCCCGCCACTTGGTCCGCTGGCATATCGAGAAACGCCTCAGCGTTTTCCTTGGCCGTGTAGGGCTCAATTTCGTAGCGCTTGCCCCACTCCCTTGTCACGGGACGGAACAAGAGCGCCATGACCTTGTGTGCGTTCTTCCAAAAGTCCCCGCAAAGTTGCTCGGCGTCGATCCATTCACCCGCCGTGAACTCATCCCAATTCGGGATGAAGCCGTATCGGGTGCCGTTAAGCTCGAACGTTTCGAGGTGGCGTTGTGTCTCGGCTTTGCGAAGCGTTTGGAGGTGATTGTATGCCTCTTGAATCAAAGCGCGTGGCATTTCCCTCAGTTCGTCCCAGTCAGTGCCCGTCACGGCGCCCACGCACGTCATGGGATCGTCGGACGTCTCAAGCACCTGAAGATGGCGCAAGGTGAGGTCGGCAAAAGTAGCTGGGAGGGATAGCTTCACACTCATAAGACGCGGTTTCGTGGTTTGCTTACGCGCCTAAGGTACAAACCGTTACCCGAGAGCGTACTTACCGAAGTTGGGGTTGGTCTGCGTGTGTGTGATGGCATACCGGCTCGCGTCAATGAAGTGGTTGAAAGCGTCGACCGGTTCGTTGAGTTGACGCCCGTTCTTGTCTTCCTTCCACTTGTAGTTGCGCAGTTCCTTAATGCCGTTTACGCTCCTCGATGTTATGCCCAACGGTCGGGAGCGTAGGAAGTCTAAGCCGGCACGCACCGAGTCCCTTCCCTTTCTTGCCGGGTGGACGTTGAACCCGTGGCCGTGAATCTCATCTATACTTTTTGGTTCGGCGCTGTCAGCTACAATCATCATGCCTCGTCCCACTTCGGCGTCGCGTAAGGTTTGCGAGATGGCTGAATTGGTCAGGCCGGTGGCGTAGCACACCTCGTCCAAGATGAAGCCGTGGCCGTCGGTGTAGACCTTGACAATGGCCGTAGGGTCGTTAGTGTAGCCGAAGTCAAGGCCAATGTTCAGCAACTTGTACTCCGGTGGGATCTGGTCGAATTCCTTCCAATGGGTAAGAATTGTCGCACGGCTAACACCACGCTCACCGAGGCCGTACACTTTCCAGTAGTCCGGGTCGGCCTCTTGTAGGCGTTCAATCTCTTGAACAACGGCTTCCGGCAAATGCGGGTTGTCCTTGTATGTCGTTTGGTAGAAGTCGGCGTCCTCACGCGGAATTACCTCGTCGTAAATCCAATGGAACTCGTCGGAAGGGTTGTAGTCAATCAAGATGCGACCCGTTGTCCGCAGGATGAGTTGCCGCCAGTCCTCAAGGTTAAGCTCGTTGGCCTCGTTGACAAACAGAATGTCACGCTTGCGCCCCCGCACCTTTTGCGGCTGGTCGATGCTAATGAATTCGACGAGGTTGCCAAACAGGATGTATGTGGCCTCGCTTTTGTTGTGGTTCGCGACGTTGTAGATGCCTTCCCGTTCAAGGATGGTGAAGAAGTCCCGCATGACCGACGCACGTATCGCCGGGAAAGTTTTCCGCGCGATTGTGATGACGGCACCCGCATTCTCGTTGTGGTGGCACAACTCAATGAGCGCCGTAAGGATTGAGAACGTCTTGCCGCTACGTGTGCCCCCTTGGTGAACTTGTATTTTGGCTGGCGACTCTTTGACGTGGTAATATGTCGCCGCCTGTCTCAATCTTCGTCGAGCGACTCAAGTTCTCTGACAACTTCTTGAGCCGCTTCCTCGGTGTCGTAGTTGCCCACGATCGAAGCATTGCCTTCCCTGTCTGTGCCAATTACTTGGTACAAGGTGCGCTCCTGTTCCGTGCCGTCCTCCGCAATGTTGCGGACGGTTGTGTTGATTGTGTACTTCATGTCGTTGTTGAGTTTTCGTTTCCAAACCATGACAGCGGCTTCTTCTCAGCCACTTCGATCTCTTGACGCTCGACATAGCCACGCGCCTTGCCTTGGGTCTTCAAATAGAAAATTGTAGCCGTGGTGTTGCCCTCTTGTATTTGTTTGTGCAATTGGCTTTCAGCAAAGTCCAAGGCCACTTCCTTGACGTCTGCTACGGCTTTCTTGAATTCAGGGTCTTCACGCAACCATTGATAGTAGGTTGTGCGCCCCACTCCGACTTGCTTGCACGCTGTCGTCACGATGCCGAGCGATTTGGTTAGGGCATCAATCAGGGCTTTTTTATGCTGTTCAGTTTTGTTCATGAATCAAGCTCAAAATGTGTTGTGTATTCCTTTCGAGGTCTTCCTCGTTGTTGTTGTGTAGGATTGTCGAAGGGTACTTTGCAATGATACGCTCTGTCTTGGTTTTTACCGCCTTCAAGAAACGTTCCGGCTGGTTGCTCCCACGATTCACAAACCGTTGCTGAATGAGGTCGCTGTCGGCGCGGACTACTAAGATGTCGCACTCGTGGTTGTCGAACAGCTTCGGCACAAACAGGCGGTTGCCTTCAAACAATACTACGGCTTCGGGCACCTTTGACAGAAACGACGTGAAGTGCGGAAAGACATTCATGGCGAGTTTGTCCGTGCCGCTGAATGTCGATCCGTCATAGACCCCGAGTATGTAGAGGTTGTCTTCCTTGCTGTGCATTCCTCGAAGGTTCTTGTAACTGAAGGTTCGTAGTTTGCCCTTGAAGTTGTCGAGTACCTTGAGCATGAGGGTGGTCTTCCCGCTTCCGGGCGTGCCACCAATGGCAATTATTCGTTGAGCCATTTCGGGTCGTAGGTTTCGCGTCGGAAGTCCCACAGGACAGACCAATCAACGCCCGTTGGCACGTTGCCCTCCATCTTGTTTATTTCCTTTCGCATTCGTTCAATGTAGTAGCC
>CEPM01009914.1_pt1 | contig 10638 bp, 8 predicted proteins | sample 530371 | NCBI WGS metagenome assembly CEPM01 (sample SAMEA2620004, study PRJEB7988) | marine metagenome | biome: marine biome (ENVO:00000447); feature: surface water layer (ENVO:00002042); material: "saline water (ENVO:00002010), including plankton (ENVO:xxxxxxxx)" | depth 5 m
CCAAATGTTCATGCTGTTTGCTTTTCGGTTTGACGGACAGGCACCTTCACCTTCGTGGTGGTTACACCACTAACGAAGTCAGGGTTGCGCACCTCTGACTGCGTGTTGAAGTCGTAGATGGCCATTTCGTTTCGAGCCTTGGCAAGTTCCAAGGCGACGTACTTGCTACGCACCACGTCGGAAACTTCGATGAAGGCCATCCCTGCATCCACCCAACCGCCGAGCACTTGAGTGTCTGGGTCAAGCATCTTCGATGCCATGTTCTGCATGGCGGCAGAGAACTGATTGAATGACAGGCTGTCGTTTTCAACGACAAGAGAAGGGATTTCCGTACCGCCTACTGCGTAGCCACGGCCTTGGTAGGTCTTTTGGTCAGTGTTTACACTGAAGCCCTCGCCTGCTTGCAGGGCCATGTAAAGAGATTGCAATGATGCCATTGTAAATGAAATTGAAGTTTGAAAAAAGAGGTGCTGAAGGAATCGAACCTTCGAGGATATCCCCAATCCATGGGAGCACCTTGCGGGCTACGCCCTTCAAAGCCACGTTCGCTTTGACACAGACACCCCAAGGGGTGTTTCGTCCATTCAGGACTCGTCAGTGTGCCTGTACTGCTTTCAGCAGTCGATGAGGTCGGCCAAGGTCATCTGCTCGTCGCAGGTCAGTTCGTCCCACTCGGCGGTGGAGGTGAGCAAGTCGAAGTCGAACGAAGAGGTCAGGAGGTCAGCAATCAGCTGACGGCGCATAGAAATATCCATGAGAGTTGAATTGAAGTTTGACATTGAGTGTTGTCTCTCTAAGTACACACTCTTCATAAATGAAGAGAGTGTGTACTAAGAGATACTAACAGGATTAGGATTCGTAGTTTGCGTCCACCCAGATGAGGATGAGGACGCTTGCCCCAAGGGGCAAAAGGAAGCCGTAGAGAAGTATGTTCATCTTCGATGAATTAGAGTTGGAAAGGGAGTTCCTCGATGCTTACAGCATCGATCATGGGTGTAGGCTCGCCCTGCATCTGCAAGGCCACCAGTTGAGTCAGCATCTCAATCTTCTCTTCCAGAGAAGTCAGACGGCTGTCGTCAACCTTCGGTTGAGGCACCGACTCCGCTTGCTTGAGTTCGGCTTTCTTGGCGGCTTTAGCCGCTGCACCAGTGTGCTTGCTCACGGCCTGCGCAGCCTTGGCCGCCGCCTTGACCGACGCTTTCGGCTTCGCCGACTTGGGCTTGATTGGCCCAACTTCGTTGGTCTTGAGGGCCGCTCGGTCTTGAGCATCCGCCACCTTCTGTGAAGGTGTTCGCTTCGTCGTCTTACGACGACGCTTGGCTTTCGGCTTGGTTTCCTTAACCTCTTCGAGGTTAGTGATGAAGTCCATCGCCTCCTGAAGCAGCTTCGCTGCGGCGGCTTTGCGCTCTGCGGTTGGACGGAAGGTGGCTTGGTTCACTGCCTTACGGCAGTCAGAGAAATTGAATTGGTTCATCGTAGATGAATTTGAAGTTTGACTGACGGAACGTTTGTCGAACCGACATGGCAAAGGTATGGCGATGAATCTTCCATGGCCAAATTTTTGGAGGACTAATTCCATGCACGATTTTCCCTTCGGGAAAACACGCGCGAAGAATTGGCGCGCGCGAAGGAACGCGCACCGACGGACACACGCGAACGCCACGCCAGCACTCGGCCAAGCACACATCCGCACACCGCACAGAGCCGTGCAAGAAACCTCAATACGGAGTATTGGAATTGTCAATAGCAAGTCCCCTGATTTGGGGTATAGGGCTTAAACTAAGAGTTTAAGGGGGGATTGTCCAACCCTTCGGGTTCAACGCATCCGAACGGTCTAGCTAAACGTATAGTTTAGCAGACCCATCCTAACTACCTGTTACACAGGTAGAAAGCTGAAATGTATGGCAGGATTTACAGCGTAGCTGTAGGGGGTGGGTCGCAGAATCCATTTCGGTTAGCATCGCTAACCGTTATAATACATATATTCTCCCCTAGATCCGTATTACTCACCCATTTTTCCTGGCGGCTTCGAGACTCCCTAATGCGCGAAGGGAGTCCCAACTCCCTGAGAAGCAACCGCTTAGGCGGTACACTTAAAGCTTTACATTAGGGTTGACTTTTTAGATTTTCTGTTGTAACTTTGTTCCGTTAAGCGTGTGAGGCCGTCGTTATGGGGACGGCGCTTTGGTGCGCCGCTCCTTGACGATCCACATGATTAAGTTGTTGAATAGGGGATAGCTATGCACGATAGTGTGAAGCGGTCCCCTTCTTAGTTCTGGTTGGTTATCTTTGTCTCTATGAAGCCAATCAGAAAAAGAGGACGCCTAAAGAATATGCTTGACGCCAGGAAAGCGCGTAGAGCTAAAGGCGGTGACCAAGTAATCAATACATCTAATACGTTCACTACTGAACTTGAACCTGACGATCCTCTGTTCCAGGAGATCGTTCAGGCTCAAGGACCAATGCCAGTTGGTGAAGCTGTCGTTGCGGAGAAGTTCGAGCCACGAAACAGAGAGGAGAGGAAGGTGTATAGGAATTTGGGTATGCAGGGAGTCCTCGACCTGAGGGATATGCAAAACAAGGTTAGGGAAGATCGTGGGGCTCTGGCAAGGGGTGTGGCAAAAGGCGCTACATCTGGTGCTTTTGAGGCGGTACGGATGGCACCTATTGCTGGCGAGATCATCGATGGTGCCGAGGTTCTCTATGCTGGGAAGACAGGAAAGGACTTCTATGGGGATGACGCATCGGCGACAGAGCTTGGCGCCATAATGGGGGCTGGACTTGTTATCCCTAACATCATTGAGAGACCGCTTAAAAAGCTGGGTAAGGCAGCGAAGAAGTTCTTTAAGTTTGGGAAGAAGGCTGATCCTAAGTATGGTCCTGGAGGTTTTGCTGAGGGGTTGGATGATTTTGAGTTCAACAGGATCCTTGACGACCTTCCTAAAGGGAAATCGTCGTCCAGAAATACTAAAGGTAGATCGCGCTCTACAAATGTTGAGACACCAGTAGCGTCTACAAATGTTGAAGCACAAGTAAGGAGAGATGGCATTGACATCCTTCCCGAAACGAACAATCAACCCTACGGATCTTATACTTACCCTAGAGATGGTGTTGAGGGTATTCCTGTAGCAACAAATGCAGACACCCAGTATGGGGTAGAATTTAACAGAAGGTTTTATTCATCCCCACACATTCAAGGTCGTCTTCGGAGTCAATACTACCCTGGTGGGTATGACGTAGAAAAGGCAGGTTCGGCAGCTGATAGGCTTATCATCATGGACGAAGCGAGACACAAGGTAATGGGAGAGCTTTATCGCCCAGGCCTCCAGCCAGGAACAAATGTCGCATATCAAAAAGAATATGATAGGCGAATGGCCCAAGAGCTAAGAGACGCAGGAATACCGTTTAGAGAATTTCAAAACATCTTTGGGCCGCAGTCTTATTTCGGACATACTGGTCCTAAGTTCGATGGGTTAGCCGAAGGCACAGAGCTTGAGTTTCTATTTAGGAGAGGCGAAAGAACTTCTGACATGTTAATGGATCCAGATATGTCAAAAGGCGTTGCTGGAGTGTACCAGTTCGGTGCGGATAACATCTATGGGAGCAATTATGGTAGCGAGGGGAGTAGGCGATCTCTGGGTGCTCATGAGGCAAATCACTGGGCTAACTTCAGGCATTTCTTTGGGGGTGGCACCACCTCAAGTGGTATGACCAAGACTCAAAAAAACTTGGCCAACAATTACAGAAGCGCAGTAGCTGACGCCACTAATAAATCTTCTCACGAGTTTATTACTGGGTCGGGGCATTGGTCTAGAGTTGATGAAAATGATGGAGTTAAAAAAAGCCTGGCTTATTACTCTGATCCTCCAGAAATTTTGGCCAGAACCCAAGAACTTAGACTTTCTATGGCAGAGGCTCTTCAACAGCCCAAGTACAGCAAGCTCTCAAATAAAGAAAAGCAAGCCGTCCTAATGGGTGACCTTTCTTCTATTGGCGGAGAAGATGGACTTCAATCTTTGATATCTGAGGCTAAAGAATTAGGAAAAGGTGGCACAACCACTCAGCTCCCATCTCCACGTTTCTGGCCTATACTCAAGGGGCAAGGTACCGTTGGCTACTTTGACAAGGAGAGACTTCAGTCTATTCAAAAACTCCTCAAAGCTGGATTTATCTTCACAGGAGCCGCAGGGGCATACGGTGCTATGGACAACCAAGGAGGACAACCGTCTAACAGCATGTACGCAGGCGGTGTCATCACCATGCGCAAGAAGAAGAAGGGAATGTCGACTATTCGTAAATAACTATCTTTACACACATGTACAAAAAAGAATATCAACACGGTGGTCGTATGCAATCACCGCAAGGCATGGACAAGGGCGTGGCCCAGTTGCAAGCCATGAAGCAGGCCTACGATCAGGCCGTCAAGCAAAAGGACATGGAGACGATCGGCAAGATCGAATCCCTTGTCATGGAGATGTTCCAGTCTACTGAAGACCCCCGCGTCAAGGAAGCCTTGAGCATGATGTTCCCCACTATGGACGCTATGATGGAGCGTCCAGAGGGGGAAGCCCCACGGCAAGAGAGACCCTCTATGCAGCAGATGATGAAAGATGGTGGGTATATGAAGGAGTACCCTGGAGGAGGCTACTTCATGATGAAGTGAGGTATCGTAACCTCAAAAAAAAGAAGTCTAATCCGACTACGGAAAACGAAAAACGACGTCTCCAAAATGAAGCTGTCAAAAAATCTCTCTCTAAGCGAATGCACGAAAAGCAATACGGCAAATCGCTTGGGGATCAATAACACACCAGATGATGAGTGGATTGTCGAAAATCTTAAAGCCATTGCAGAAGAAGTGTTCCAGCCTATTCGCAAAGCTTTTAAGTGTCCCATCTATGTTTCGAGCGGCTATCGCTCGGAGGAGCTCAACCGTGCAATCGGCGGTTCAATTCGTAGTCAGCACGTTCAGGGTAGAGCACTCGATCTTGACGCAGATGTATTCGGAGGCTGTACAAACGGTGAGATCTTCCAATACATTCTCAACAATCTCACGTTTGATCAGCTCATTTGGGAGTTTGGTGATCAAGACAATCCTGATTGGGTTCACGTGTCTTATGTGCGGGATGGTGTTAATCGTGGAAGGTGTCTCAAGGCTTGCCGAGACGAAAAGGGTAAAGTGTATTACGAACCGATTTTCGGGAAAGGCCTCTAAGAAATGAGCTTATACGACAAGGCGAAATTTATATTCTCAGGCAAGGCTGGTGCAGGTGGGCGTGATGTTCTTTACAACATCAAGCCAGCCCTGGAGACCAAGGCTGAGGAACTGATCAAGCATAAGCCCGACTCTACAAACTGGGCTTTGGGTACAGGCATTACCGTTGTTGACGAAGAGTTTGTTTTTACTGAAGTCATTAGATACCAGAGGGCACGGAGTCTTTACGATGTCTTCGAGACTGGCAAAAAGTATCATGTTTCCTTTGAGGTAGAAGACTTCGATGGGGACAGCACCAACCCAAATACGGGCCGTCAAAGTGGAGGCGAGCTTAGAGTTCAGCAGGTAGATAACATTAACCTCTTTGATTACTCGATCGTAAAGTCTGGTAAATACTCTGCGACGTTTACTGCCCAAACCTACACAGACAGCAACGGTGATAGCTTCACCAACACTGGCATTGTATTCAAGGTTGTAAACGGGGAGGTTAGCTGCAAGATTAAAAACATCTCAGTCAAAGAGGTCAGGGTAAGCAACAACGACTTTGAGTTTACAAGAGATTCAAACTTGTCGGCCACTAGGTTTAGACAAGACGGTCTTATTGAAAAGGGCAGGGAAAACATGTTCCGCCACTCAAATGAGTTTGCACGCTGGTCAAAGGATTCAGCCATCTACACAGTTAGCCAAGGCGGGTTTCTCGGGTACGACGGAACAAACAACGCATGGCTAATTAACAAGACCACCGATGCCAACTCATATATTGGTAATCAAACCCATGACGCCGTAGACTATACAGGAGTATTTACATGGTCTATGTATGCCAAGCAGAAGACATCTGGCTCTCATCTTTTCATGTACACCCCAGCGGGGGCTGCTAGTTTTAACTTAGCAACTGGACAGAGAATCACAAACTCAAGCTCCAACATCCATTCATATATGGAGGCCGTACCTGGCAATTCCAACGCAGGATGGTACAAGTGCGTGCTCACTACTTCTGGCTCTATCACCACATCAGATAGGCCAAGATTTAAGGTTTGTGACGACACTGGAGGTAACGCCACAGGTGAGATCTATGTCATGGACGCCCAACTTGAGGTTGGACTCCATGATTCTGAGTTCATTAAGACGGACGGAAACATTGCAAAGTTTGGGGCTGCTGGTGTTTTAGAAAAAGAGCCTAGGTATGATTACGAGAAAGACGTCAACGGAGATCCCTCCCTCTTAATCGAACCCAATAGAAAAAACTACGTTGTCTACTCAGAACACTTCGGAGCCAGTAACTGGAACGTAGCTTCTCAAACGAAGAACTCTACGTTTACTTACATGCCCGATGAAGTGACCCCCACGGGATCGAAGGGGGTGTGGAAGTACACTGCCGACACTACAGGCGATCAGCTCGGTACCGTTCCCTCTGGAGCCCTGTCTGTTGGAGATGTCGTAACCAACAGCATCTTTGTAAAAAGGGCTGGTGGTCAGTCTACAATCACGATAACCTTTAGAGGTGTCAACAATGTTGTCGACTCTACTCACACACTCACTGACGCTGATGGGTGGAAGAGAATTACTGCCACCGCGACTTGCGATGGGACGCCTAGTATTGCGCGTAGGCATTACTTGAATCTTGGCACAGCTAACGATTCCATCCTTGTATGGGGTGCCCAACAAGAAGACGGTCAGTACGCATCATCTTATATTCCTAACCACGGAACGAGTAGCGGTGTAACTAGAGTCTCTGAAGTGGCAAAACTCAGAGACATGAATCTCGGCACATCTTACACGGTCTTGTTTGACTTTGATGCCACAGACAACTTGAGGGAAAACACTGTTCTGTTTACTATGTGGGAAAATCAAACGGACGATCTCTTTGCTGAAGCAATATGGACGGCGAGATGGTACAAGACGGGAAACTCAGGAAATGAGTTTAGAGTATATGATCAAAGAGGAACTGCATATCCAGTCGTGACCACATACGGCAGCTCTACTAAGAAGTGGGTGATGCGGGTTGACGGAACTTCCTTTGACTTTTTTCAGAATGAAGGAGGAACACCGACTAAGCGTGTTGGAAATCCACTGAGTGGAACTAGGTATGTTGACAGGTTTGAGATTTCTGCACAAAAGTCTCTAATTAACAACCTCGTGTTTTTTGACAGCGCTTTGACAGACGCAGAGTGCGAAAGCCTAATCACGTAATAAAGAATAAGAATGAGTTTATACGATGACGCCTCGTTTATCTTTACTGCAGCAGGGGCTGCGGGCAATAGAGATACAGCGCACTCGATCAAGCCAGCCGAGAAGCTGAAGTACACACACGAGCTAGTTTCTAATGGAAGGTTCAACGACACCAGCTCCTGGACCGTTACAAACAACGCCTCTATTTCTGGTGGCAAGGTTACATTTACTCAGATTGTTGATGATGGAGTAACCAATACATCCTCAGCCTGTCTTCAAGGTTCGGTGTTTACCAATGTGGGGAAGACCTATAAAATTTCTTTTACCCTTACTCATAGATCTGGAGTCTTGAGGGTTGGCACATCACACGACTCAGATATAATCAGCGGTACTCATACTAGCAGCAGCGGTGTCGGCACCAAATTAAACAAGAGCGGTAGATATTCTTTCTACTACACAGCAACTTCTTCTAACTCAGGATACGATGTTCTTAGATTTCAAAGAAACAATGGTACTGGACCATACGACTTTGATATCGACAATGTATCTGTAAGGGAAGTTGAACAGAGGGCGACCGACTTTAACATTGAGAGAGGTGCTGATGAGTCAGCAACAAGAGTTGGTCCTGATGGGTTTATCGAAAAGCACACTCATAACTTGTTGAAGTCTACCGAAGATTTCAACAACTCAACTTATTGGAGTCTTCCTAATTCGTATGTAAGTCCAGCGCCAGAAGGCGAGGTTGTTGGTTACAACGGGTCGAAAGAAGGTGTATTCACCCTTCATAAAACTTTGGAAAACACCAACCACTACTTCATGGCCCATCACGTCGACAATGTCGTAACAACAGCTGCGACAGAGGTTTGGACGTATTCTGTTTACGCTAAAGGGGATGGCAACAGTAGATTGCTGATGGGTATTTGGAGCCAATACGACGAAAACGCAAACCCGCAACAGATTGCTTACGCTCAAAAAACGTTTACTTTGAGCGGAGACTCTGAGGCGGGCGACGCCGCTGGTGGCGACACCAGCAACACTCGTTCTCATCCTAGATTCTACAAAGAGAAAATCGGTGATGACGGATGGTACAGGTTGTCACTTACAAATGTATCTGCCATTGCGGGAGACAGGGTCAGGCTTCAGCCTGGGGGGATGACAGACATTATGAACACTACTGGTAAAGTGTACGTCATGCACCCTCAGTTTGAAAAGGGGTCGGGGGCAACTCAATACGTCCGCTCTTATGCAGAAACCTGCAAGGGAGGAGTCCTTGAAGACGAGCCTCGATTTGATTACAGTGGAGGAGGCTGCCCAGGCCTTCTCCTTGAGAGGGAGGTGACCAACCTTATTCCTCAAACTGAGTGGATCAAAGCTTGGACAAACACTGGAGTGACTAACTCTAGCTTTATCTTGACCCCCAACTTTGCAATTAGTCCTGACGGCAGCTACAACGCCACGTATTACAACGCTTCTTCGCATGCTGTCGCTACGCTCACCGACGGCTGGCGACGTCATATTCATCACTTGACTCTGGAGACTAGTACAAAGTATGTGTTTAGCTTTTACTGTAAGAACATCAATGCGACTAGATTAAAGACTAGGGTTTATGATAACACCAACGCAGCAGATATTGTTGCTGAACAAGACTACCTGTCTAAGGTAAATACCACTGACTGGACTAGAATTGAAGTGGTATTTACTACTGCTTCTGACAGTACTAGTTATGCCGTTTTTCTTCAAAGCGGAATGACTATTCAGAACAACGACCCTGGAACTTGGAACGGCGGAGCGGGTGGAGGTGTGCTTTGGTGGGGCGCTCAGGTAGAAAAGCAGAATCACACAGGCGGGGACTATGGTTATGCCTCTTCTTATATCCCCAACTACGCTGGTACAGGCACTGTCACTAGAAAAAAAGATGACGTCCCTGATCAAAGCTACAGGTTTGGAAGAGACACTGCAGTTTCATCAAGTGGACTTGGGGTCACTGGCAACACCACTATGTTCGATGGGAAGCAAGCTACAATTTTTATTGAGGCCAATAACCTTAGACAAGTTGGCAACACTCGCTGGTGGCACATATTTGATGAGGACAAAAATGAAGATCCAAGGATCCTTCTTTATGCAGTCAACGCGATTACATTGAGCGGTGGTGGTAGAGGCTGGAGGCCAAAACTTCAGCTAAGAGCTGACCACGATAGTCCTGGAGAAACAGTTCTCACTGGTCCAGATTTAAATTACGGAGACACCTTTAAAGCCATCGCAAGGCTCAACAACAACATCGTTACTCTTTTTGTAAATGGGGTGCAGTACGACGCTGGAACAACTAGAAGCGTTAGCTACGACTTTGCTCAATGGGAGTCCTCCACCGTTGGCAGCTATGAAAGATTTGACTTGGCTCATGAGGCAGGAGACCTCGGCCACAAGATCTACAACCTTGTTGTATTCCCTACCGTCCTTACAGATGAGGAGTGCAAGAACCTTACAAGCCTTACCTAAGAACAACAACAATGAGTTTATACGACGACGCATCAATGATCTTCTTGGCTGAAGCAGCCGCATCTTCTAGTGGTGTAGCTCCAACCCTCAAGCCAGTAGAGAAGCTTGGGGAGGAGTTTATTTCAAACGGAGGTTATGATTACGACGGAGACTGGATCAAGGGAAATGGATGGTCCATCGTCAACGGCCTTGCTGTTTCTGATGGCAGTGAGTCTAACCCTTCCGTCGCTGATATCAAGAACACTACGCAAGATCTCAGCAACAAAACTGTAAAGATTTCCTTTACGATTCGTGATTACGAAAAGGGGTACCTTAAAGTCTACTTTCACGGAGCCAGTTCAACAGGTCACCAATTTGAGGGAGACGGGAATCACAGCTTAATCTTTACGGTTGGATCAGGACACAACGGCTATACAGGCCCAAGAGCCTTTGATAGCTTCAAGGGAAAGATTGACAACTTCTCTGTCAGAGAGGTTGAGCAAGAGTCCGTTGACTTTACTGTTGTGAGATCATCTCATCTTAATGCAACAAGGGTAGGCCATGATAAATTCATCAAGCGTGGTCGCGAGAATCTTGTTGGTAACAGTGTGTGGGATGGTGCTGGAACAGACACCAAGCCTAGCGGGACATCGTGGGTTGCGCCTGCTGTGCAAGGGGGGGTTACGTTCGCACCTGTATCATCAAACCCTGATCGCATTACCTTCTCAGTTACAGACGCCTCTGGGGTCGAGGATAGGGTCTACCTGGTTTCAAAGGACATC